>OHLO01000737.1_pt1 | contig 10901 bp, 8 predicted proteins | sample 1569131 | NCBI WGS metagenome assembly OHLO01 (sample SAMEA3879551, study PRJEB24766) | human gut metagenome | biome: human-associated habitat; feature: feces | place: USA | collected 1985/1987 | reverse complement strand
CGCCGCCCCCTTCAAACTGGCAGGCCTGGACTGGACGGCAGAAATAGGAGCCACGCCATGGGCCAATGACTTCTATAACGTGTCCGCAGATCCGGAATGCAGCGGTTCGGACGGGTTCGCCGTATGTGACATCAGCCTTGGGGTATCCAAGGAAATCAAGATTACAGACTCATTCTCAGTCCCCGCCTTCGCCAAGGTGACGGTGAATCCGCGCACCGAAGGGGCCTATTTCGTATTCGGACTGAGTTTCTGACAGGAAGTGCTGAAAATGCAGATACAATAACAAATTCAGACATAACGACAAAGTAGAGAGAGGTATCAGTTTTTAAAAAGGTAAAAAGATTGGAACATATAAATTACAAGTACAACAATGAAGAAAATTGAGGCTATTATCCGTAAGACCAAGTTCGAGGACGTAAAGGACGCGTTGCTCGAAGCCGACATCGAATGGTTTTCCTACTACGATGTAAGAGGCATTGGTAAAGCACGCCAGGGACGTATCTACCGTGGTGTGGTGTATGATACCAGTTCGATTGAAAGAATCCTGGTTTCCATCGTGGTGCGCGAAAAGAATGTGGAGAAAACAGTGCAAGCCATCATCAAGGCGGCGCACACCGGCGAGATAGGCGACGGACGTATTTTCGTCATCCCCATTGAAGACGCCGTCCGCATACGCACGGGCGAGCGGGGTGACATAGCCCTGTATAATGCAGAACAGGAAAAATAAGCGCAAGCTACTTCCCTTTACCGGCAAAAGTAAAGTCGGGAATAAAACAATACTACAACGTAAACGAGAAAAATTATGGATACTATACTCTTATTTATGCTCCCCGCCGGCCTTTGGGCGCAAGATGCAGGCGTGGCAGCCACCACCGCGGCGCCCGATGCAACCGCCGGGGCCCTAGGCGAACTTGCTACCGGACTCAACACCGTATGGATGCTACTTGCCGCCATGCTGGTATTCTTCATGCAACCGGGATTCGCACTGGTAGAAGCCGGGTTCATCCGTACCAAGAACACGGCCAACGTGCTGATGAAAAATCTGGTAGACTTCATGTTCGGCTCCATCCTGTTCTGGTTCATCGGCTTCGGGCTGATGTTCGGCATAGGCGGTTTTGTGGGTGCCCCCCATTTTTTCAACTTGGAGGCGATGGACAAAATCATCGACAACGGATTGCCCATCGAAGGCTTCCTGATTTTCCAGACTGTATTCTGCGCCACGGCTGCCACCATCGTGTCCGGAGCCATGGCGGAACGTACCAAGTTCTCCATGTATCTGGTCTATACTGTCTTTATCAGCGTACTCATTTATCCGGTTTCCGGCCACTGGACCTGGGGCGGCGGATGGCTGATGAACGGAGACGAAGGCTCCTTTATGATGAGGACGTTCGGCACTACTTTCCATGACTTTGCCGGTTCTACGGTGGTTCACTCCGTAGGTGGATGGATTGCCTTGGTGGGCGCCGCCATTCTGGGGCCGCGTATTGGCAAATACGGGAAAGACGGCAAATCAAGGGCCATCCCCGGTCATAGTTTGACGCTTGCCTGCCTGGGCGTGTTTATCCTTTGGTTCGGCTGGTTCGGGTTCAACCCCGGTTCGCAGTTGGCAGCGGCAACAAGTGGAGACCAGACGGCCATTTCGCATGTGTTCCTCACCACCAACCTGGCAGCTTGTGCAGGAGGTTTCTTCGCACTGGTGGCGAGTTGGATGAAGTATGGCAAACCTTCCTTGTCCCTCACACTGAACGGTGTGCTGGCAGGACTGGTGGGCATCACGGCGGGATGTGACCTGGTATCGCCTTTCGGGTCTGTACTTATCGGTGCCATTTGCGGCGTGGTAATGATATTTGCAGTCGACTTTATCGACCATGTGCTGAAAATTGACGACCCCGTAGGCGCATCGTCCGTACACGGTGTTTGCGGTTGCCTGGGAACGATTCTTACGGGACTCTTCGCTACAGAAGAGGGGCTGTTCTATGGCGGCGGAAGCAGCTTCCTGCTGGCACAGCTCTTCGGCGCGGCCGTAGTAGGAGTGTGGGCGGCAGGCATGGGCTTCATTGTCTTTAAAGTGCTGGACAAGATACATGGCTTGCGTGTTCCGAAACGCATTGAAGAGGAAGGACTCGATATCTACGAGCATGGCGAGTCGGCATACAATTAATCACAAAAGTTTTTTCCATTCATTCTACTAATTAACAACTAAACAAATTTAGGTATTATGTCAAAATTAAGATTCAGAGTAGTCGAAACGGCTTTCAAGAAGAAAGCAGCAACGGTGGAGACACCAGCCGAAAGGCCCAGTGAATATTTCGCCAAATACGTTTTCAACCGCGAGAAAATGTTCAAGTATCTGCCCGGCGCCGTCTATGCCAAACTGACGGACGCCATGGACAACGGCGCCCCCCTGGAGCGTGCCATAGCCGACGAAGTGGCGGCAGGCATGAAACGCTGGGCAACCGAGCTAGGTGTAACCCACTACACCCACTGGTTCCAACCCCTGACGGAAGGCACAGCCGAAAAGCACGACGCCTTTGTGGAACACGACGGCAAGGGTGGAATGATGGAAGAATTCTCCGGCAAGCTCCTCGTACAGCAGGAGCCTGATGCTTCCAGCTTCCCCAACGGCGGCATCCGAAACACCTTCGAGGCACGCGGCTACAGTGCATGGGACCCCTCATCGCCTGTCTTCGTGGTGGACGACACCCTGTGCATCCCTACCGTTTTCATTGCTTACACCGGCGAGTCGCTGGACTACAAAACGCCACTGCTGAAAGCCTTGAGTGCTGTGGGCAAAGCCGCCGTGGACGTGTGCCGTTACTTCAACCCGGAAGTGAAGAAAGTGGTGGCCTACCTGGGCTGGGAACAGGAATACTTCTTGGTAGACGAAGGACTGTATGCCGCCCGTCCCGACCTGCTGCTGACCGGGCGCACCCTGATGGGACACGAAGCCAGCAAGAACCAGCAATTGGAAGACCATTACTTCGGAGCCATCCCCACCCGTGTGGCTGCCTTTATGAAAGACCTTGAAATACAGGCGCTGGAACTGGGCATACCCGTCAAGACCCGCCATAACGAAGTGGCTCCCAACCAATTTGAGCTGGCTCCCATTTTCGAAGAATGCAACTTGGCGGTAGACCATAACATGCTCATCATGTCGCTCATGCGCAAGGTGGCGCGGAGCCACGGTTTCCGCCTGTTGCTGCACGAAAAGCCCTTCAAAGGCGTCAACGGCTCGGGGAAGCATAACAACTGGTCACTGGGTACAGACACCGGCGTCCTGCTGATGGCTCCGGGCAAGACCGCCGAAGATAATCTGCGCTTCATCACCTTCATTGTCAACACCCTGATGGCGGTATACCACCACAACGGTTTGCTGAAAGCCTCTATCATGAGTGCCACCAACGCCCATCGCCTGGGAGCCAACGAAGCGCCGCCAGCCATCATTTCTTCTTTCCTGGGCAAACAGCTCACGCAAGTGCTGGACCATATAGAAGAAAGCGGCAACGATGACCTTGTCTCACTGGCAGGCAAACAGGGAATGAAGCTGGACATCCCGCAAATTCCCGAACTGCTGATTGACAATACCGACCGCAACCGCACCTCGCCGTTCGCCTTCACCGGCAATCGCTTCGAATTCCGCGCCGTAGGCTCGGAGGCAAACTGTGCCAGTGCCATGATTGCGCTCAACGCGGCCGTTGCCGAACAACTTGCCCGGTTCAAGCAGGACGTGGACGCGCTCATCGAAAAGGGTGAACCGAAAATCTCCGCCATCATTGAAATTATCCGCCGCTACATCAAGGAGTGCAAGCCTGTCCGTTTTGACGGCAACGGCTACTCGGACGAATGGAAGGCGGAGGCCGCCCATCGGGGTCTGGACTGCGAAACGAGCTGCCCGCTCATTTTCGACAACTACTTGAAGCCCGCGAGCATCGCCATGTTCGAATCCACCGGCGTGATGACCCGCAAGGAGCTGGAGGCGCGCAATGAAGTGAAATGGGAAACTTACACAAAGAAAATCCAGATCGAGGCGCGCGTGCTGGGCGACCTGGCGATGAACCACATCATCCCCGTAGCCACCGAATACCAAAGCAAGCTGATAGACAATGTGTATAAAATGAAAGAGCTCTTCCCGGCGGAAAAAGCATCCCAACTGTCGGCCGAGAACATGAAACTCATCGAAGAGATTGCCCGGCGAACCATTTTCATCACCGAGCATGTAAATGCCATGGTGGAGGCGCGAAAAGTGGCGAACAAAATAGAGAGCGAGCGCGAAAAGGCCATTGCCTATCACGATACCATCGCCCCGATGCTGGAAGAGATACGTTATCATATCGACAAGCTGGAGCTGATCGTAGACAACCAGATGTGGACATTACCTAAATATCGTGAATTGCTTTTTATTAGATAATCACTGCATAAAGGTTATCTATTTCTTTTGTTGGTTGTTTTAAGTTTGCGGAGAGGGGCGTCGGGATGACGGTCCTCTTTACACATTACCCTTCTTGCTTGCTTACTGTCTTTCAAATCGTAACTAAAACCACAACAGACAATATCATACTGTAAGTTTTCATATTTATTAAAAAAACGAATAAAATATTTCTTTTCGATTTTTATTCTTACTTTTTTATCGCTTTCGTCAATTATTTATGGTTTTTTATTGCATTTATGTTAATTGATATTTGTATCTTTGCAGTCGAATCAGAACATATACTTAGTAGATTATGTGTGGAATAGTAGGCTATATTGGAAAACGAGATGCTTACCCTGTTCTCATAAAAGGCCTGAAGCGGTTGGAATACCGGGGCTATGATAGCGCAGGAGTCGCATTGATAGACAAAAAAAGGAGGTTGAACGTTTATAAAACGAAAGGAAAGGTTTCAGACCTAGAGGCTTTTGTTTCCCCAAAAGACGTTTCCGGTACAATTGGTATTGCCCACACCCGATGGGCCACCCACGGAGAGCCTTGTCAGGCTAACGCTCATCCTCATTTTTCTTCTTCAAAGAATCTAGCTCTTATCCACAATGGTATTATTGAAAACTACGCTACCCTGAAAGAAAAGCTACAAAAAAAAGGGTTCATCTTTAAAAGTAGTACAGATACCGAAGTTCTCGTACAGTTAATTGAATTTTTCCAACTTTCTAACCATTTAGATTTACTTACTGCCGTTCAGTTGGCTCTGCATGAGGTGATTGGCGCATACGCTATAGCGGTGCTCGACAAGAATAATCCCGATGAGATTATTGCAGCACGCAAAAGCAGTCCGCTGGTGGTAGGGATAGGGAAGGATGAATTCTTTCTGGCTTCGGATGCTACTCCGATTGTAGAGTATACGGATAAAGTGGTGTATCTGCAAGATGGGGAGATAGCGGTGATTCGCAGAGACAAGACATTGGAAGTCGTCAATCTGGACAACGTGCTTCAAAATCCCGAAGTACGTACGGTGGAAATGAATCTGGGACAACTGGAGAAAGGGGGATACCCGCATTTCATGTTGAAGGAGATATTCGAACAACCCGATTGTATTAACGACTGTATGCGTGGACGCATCAATGCGGACGGTGATAAAGTAGTACTGTCGGCGGTTATTGATCATAAGGAACGTTTGCTCAAGGCTCGTCGCTTTGTAATTGTGGCTTGCGGAACTTCGTGGCATGCCGGATTGATAGGGAAACAACTGATAGAAAGTTTCTGCCGTATTCCGGTAGAAGTGGAATATGCCTCCGAGTTCCGCTATCGTGATCCGGTGATTCATGAAGACGATGTGGTAATAGCTATCTCGCAATCGGGTGAAACGGCCGATACATTGGCTGCCATAGAACTGGCGAAAGAGAAAGGAGCTTTTATCTATGGTATATGCAATGCGGTAGGTTCATCCATTCCGCGCATTACAGATACCGGTTCTTATATTCATGTAGGACCGGAGATAGGAGTGGCGTCCACCAAGGCATTTACCGGACAGGTAACCGTGCTTACCATGCTGGCGCTGACACTGGCAAAAGAGAAAGGGAGTATGGCAGATGAGAAATACCTGGAAGTGATCCGGGAATTGACTGTGATTCCGGCTAAAATAAAAAAGATATTGATCAGTAATCCTAAAATAGCGGAACTGTCGCGTATTTTCACCTATGCACATAATTTCCTCTATTTGGGGCGGGGGTACAGTTTCCCGGTAGCTTTGGAAGGCGCGTTAAAGTTGAAGGAGATATCTTATATTCACGCTGAAGGCTATCCCGCCGCTGAGATGAAACATGGACCTATCGCATTGATTGATGCCGAAATGCCTGTTGTGGTGGTAGCTACGCATAATGCGATGTATGAAAAGATAATGAGTAACATACAGGAAATCAAGGCGCGGAAGGGAAAAGTAATCGCTTTGGTCACAGAAGGAGATACGGTAATCAGTAAGTTGGCCGATGATTGCATTGAGTTGCCCGAAACATTAGAGTGCCTCGAACCGTTGATAGCTACGGTCCCCTTACAGTTATTGGCCTACCATGTAGCCATTTGCAAAGGGAAGAATGTGGATCAGCCACGAAATCTGGCGAAGTCGGTAACAGTAGAATAGAAGGCAATGCTGCCGGAGATTATGCAGGAAGTTTCCGGCATAATTCTTGAAAGATGTACCGTAAGTTTGGAAAAATGACAGAAGGTCTTGTTATACCTTTGGGATGTTTTTATAAGAATCTGAAAATGAACTATTAATTTAAGTAGTAAAGAGAGAGCATGGAACCGTTAAAGCATGAATGTGGAGTCGCTATGATACGACTGCTGAAACCGCTGGAATATTATCAGGAAAAGTATGGAACCTGGATGTATGGCTTGAACAAGCTGTATCTGCTGATGGAAAAACAACATAACCGCGGACAGGAAGGCGCCGGGCTGGCCTGTGTCAAACTGGAGGCCAATCCCGGTGAAGAATATATGTTCCGTGAAAGAGCTTTAGGTTCAGGGGCGATAACAGAGATATTCGGTACGGTGCAAAATCATTTCAAGGATTTGGCGCCTGAACAATTGCATGATGCCGGATACGCCAAGAAATGCCTTCCCTTTGCCGGAGAGGTATATATGGGGCATTTGCGTTATTCCACTACCGGAAAAAGCGGTATCTCCTACGTGCATCCGTTCTTGCGCCGTAACAACTGGCGTGCCAAGAATTTGGCGTTGTGCGGCAATTTCAACATGACCAATGTGGATGAGATTTTCGCACGTATCACTGCCGACGGCCAGCATCCGCGTAAATATGCCGACACATATATTATGCTGGAACAAGTGGGGCACCGTTTGGATCGCGAGGTGGAGCGCCTCTATGTGGAATGTGAGAAGGAAGGTCTGAAAGGCATGGATATCACTCACGCTATAGAAGACCGCATTGACTTGGGTAATGTCCTCAAGACTTCGAGCAAGGAGTGGGATGGAGGCTATGTGATCTGCGGTATGACCGGTAGCGGTGAATCTTTTGCGGTACGCGATCCGTGGGGCATCCGTCCGGCTTTCTGGTACATGGACGATGAAATCATGGTATTGGCATCCGAGCGCCCTGTCATTCAGACTGCCTTGAATGTATCTGCCGGAAGCATCAATGAATTGCAACCGGGACAGGCTATCCTTATAAGCAAGACTGGAAAGATGCGTTTGGCACAGATCAACCGGGCGAAAGAGAAGAAAGCCTGTTCCTTCGAACGTATCTATTTCAGCCGGGGAAGTGACATGGATATTTATAAAGAAAGAAAACAGCTGGGCGAAAAACTGGTGAATCCTATTTTGAAAGCGGTAGACTATGATGTGGAGCATACCGTATTCTCTTTTATACCCAATACGGCGGAAGTGGCTTTCTATGGACTGCTGGAAGGATTCGACAATTATCTGAATGAACTGAAAGTAAAGAAGATAGAGGCTTTGGGGCATCATCCCAATCACGAGGAACTGGAAAAAATCCTGTCCTGGCGTATCCGTAGCGAGAAAGTAGCCATCAAGGATATCAAGCTGCGTACTTTTATCGCCGAAGGCAACAGCCGGAATGATTTGGCTGCCCATGTGTATGATATCACTTATGGAAGCCTTGTGCCTCATGTGGATAATTTGGTGATTATTGACGACAGCATCGTCCGGGGAACTACGTTAAGACAGAGCATTATCGGCATCCTCGACCGCCTGCATCCGAAGAAAATCGTCATTGTTTCTTCTTCGCCACAGGTGCGTTATCCTGATTATTATGGTATTGATATGGCCAGTATGGATCAGTTTATCGCTTTCAAGGCTGCTATCGATTTATTGAAAGAACGGGATATGAAAGATGTGATAGCCCGTGCTTACAACAAATCGAAAGACCAGGTGGGGTTACCCAAAGAGCAGATGGTGAATTATGTGAAAGAAATTTATGCCCCTTTCACTAATGAGGAGATTGCGGCAAAAATGGTGGAACTTCTCACTCCGAAGGGTACGCAGGCGAAAGTGGAAATCGTTTATCAGACACTGGAAGGATTGCATGAAGCGTGTCCCAACCATACGGGCGACTGGTATTTCAGTGGGGATTATCCTACTCCGGGTGGAGTGAAGCTGGTGAACCAGGCGTTTATAGACTATATAGAAAAAGTTTATCAATTCTAAAGAACAACCATTCAAGATAGATTAGATGAGAAATGTAACATTGATCCTCGACGACGGGAGCCGTTTCCCGGGCAAGTCGTTCGGTTATGAGAAACCGGTAGCCGGCGAAGTGGTGTTTAATACCGCTATGACCGGTTATCCTGAGAGTTTGACAGACCCTTCATATGCGGGGCAGGGCAACTCTTACACAGCCTTTTTCACCTGTTTGGAAGTAAGCGTCTCCGCGATTCTATCTTGTCGCCCTTTTTTCATTCTTATATTTTTGCTATGTATAAAAATGAAGCATTATGGATTTAGCAGAAAATCGATTTGGAAAAACTTGGAAACATTTCCTTGAAGTATTGAAAGTAGACTACAATTGTTCTTTAGCCGATGTTTGCCGCGATCAGCATACCACTTTTGGTGGTATGAGTTCCTGGATGTCCAGACGGGGCTATAGCGTTAAACAAGCCAAGGCAGATGTGGTCCGTGATTATTATGGCGGCGTTGAACCCTCCCAACCGACAACTTCCTCTCCTTCATTCACTCAAATAGCACCCGCCATGTTGTCGGAAGAAGAGTTTAGTCTTGCCGGGATCACAATCACCTTTAACAGTGGAACCACCATTTCGGTCAAACGGGCCACACCCGGTGGTGTTATTAAAATGTTGCGCGATTACGAAAGAAAGGAGGGAGATCCATGTATTCTCTAACATCAGCCAATCGCTACTATCTGTACCAGGGCTTTGTTCGTATGAACCTTGGCATTGACGGTTTATTCAAAATTATACGATCGGAAATGAAGGACTTGTCTCCCGTTTCCGGAGATATCTTTTTATTCTTTGGTAAAAACCGACAAAGTGTAAAAATACTGCGTTGGGATGGCGATGGCTTTCTTCTGTACTACAAGCGCCTCGAAGGTGGAAGTTTTGAGTTACCGACATTTAACCCCAATACAGGCAATTACGAGATTTCTTATCAGGTTTTGTCTTTTATCTTAAATGGAGTGTCATTAAAGTCTGTACGGTTGAGAAAGCGTTTTAGGATCTAATTCAACATTCTGATTATTAGTTATTTGCGCTAAAGATATCATCCGGTTTATTTGGCCAATTCGTTGATTTTTTATATCTTTATGCCATGAAAAAGGATGAGATCATAGAGTTATTGAAGGAACAAATCAAGGGATTACGAGATGACAACAACAGACTCTTGGACCAAATAGATGCTTTGATAAAGGAGGTTTCTTCCCTTAAAGAGGCACTCCTTCAAAAAGGCGAATCTCTTAGCAAGCAACAGCGCCTTACTAAGGGACTCGCCAAACTTGTATCCAACACATCCGAACAGCAACAGGCTCCCCAATCTGCCATATCCGAAGAAGAGCGGCAGAAGATAGAAGCGGAAAAAGCAGATAAGCGTAAAGCAAGAAAGAATAATGGGGCCAAACGTGACATGCATTATGAGATGGAGGAAGAAGAACATGTCGTTTATCCCGATGATCCCGATTTTGACATCAATAAGGCCCGGTTGTTTACCACTGTTCCCAGAATATGCGTCCGCTATGAATGTGTACCCATGCGCTTCATCAAGCATGTCTACAAGATACACACCTATACGCAAGAAGGTCGCCTGTTTGAGGGAAAAACACCGGCTTCGGCCTTCTTGAATTCCAGCTATGACGGTTCATTTATTGCCGGATTGATGGAATTACGTTATATACAATCGCTACCTGTTGAAAGAATCATCAACTACTTCGAGAGTCATGGCTTTACGCTGAAGAAACCTACGGCTCATAAGTTGATAGAGAAAGCCTCAAACCTCTTCGAAAATCTTTATAAGTGCATCCGGCAGACAGCTTTGAGTGATCCTTATAAGGCAGCCGATGAAACCTATTACAAAATACTCGTCCCGGAAAAGAACAGCAAGGGAAAAGGAGTCAGGAAGGGATACCTTTGGGTGGTTGTCGGCATAAACACCAGGATGATATACCTGCTCTATGATGACGGCTCCCGGTCTGAAAGAGTTATTCTTAACGAATTAGGCAGTTGCAAAGGTATCATACAAAGCGATGGTTACTCACCTTACCGGAAGCTCGAAAGCGATGCTTATCCCAATATCACACGCATCCCGTGCTTGCAACATATAAAACGGAAATTTATAGATTGCGGTGAGAAGGACCCGGATGCAAAAAGGATCGTGGAGCTGATAAACGCACTTTATCAAAACGAGCATAAGCATAAAGTTGGGGTTGAGGGATGGACGGTAGAACAGAATCTTATGCATCGAAAAAAGTATGCGCCGGACATACTCGGAGAAA
>OHLO01000707.1_pt1 | contig 11219 bp, 9 predicted proteins | sample 1569131 | NCBI WGS metagenome assembly OHLO01 (sample SAMEA3879551, study PRJEB24766) | human gut metagenome | biome: human-associated habitat; feature: feces | place: USA | collected 1985/1987 | reverse complement strand
TGCGGCCCGCTTTTATCCCCCGCCTTACTGCCGAACCGAAAAGACCGATTCGCTCCTTCGAAAATCGTCTTTCGCAGAACTCCGACCGGGCAAAAGGAGTCCCCCGGACACGGATATTTCGCAGCAACGCTGCCTTCGGTTACTTCCGTTCCTTGATCTGGCCGCTGCGATAAGCCGCCAGCAGGTTCTTCAGGTCGTCGATCTGCACCTGCAACTCCTTGCCGATAGTCGTATCACGCACTGTGATCCGATCGGTCGTCGCCTCGACGATCACCTTCGTAGAGATGATGTCCTGTCCCTCCTCGACGGCCTTGACCGCCGACTCGAAAGGCTCGTGCTGCACCAGTTGCAGCCCGTGCGAATTGTAAATCAACGTGTAACCGGCGATGCCCGTTTCGGAATGGTACGCCTTGGAAAATCCGCCGTCGATCATCAGCAGCTTGCCGCCGGCCTTGATGGGACTTTCGCCCTTGCAGGTCTTCACGGGCACGTGTCCCGAAATGATATGGGATTTCTCGGGATCGAGTCCGAAAGCCGAAAGAATCATACTACACATCTTCGTATCATCCAAGTGCTTGTAATAAGCTCCCTTCTCCTCGTGGTGCGTCTTCTTGTCCTCGATCAGATAACGCTCCAGCGTCGCCATCTTGGCCTTATCGAAGAACGGGGATTCGGGGCCGCACCACAAGTACCACATGTAATCGAGCGCCATCTGCTGACTCTTGGCCCCGTTGCCACCGAAATAGGCCTCCCGGGTCAGGCGGTCCAGTTTGTCCAGCAGACTCCGTCCGGCATAGGGTTTTCCGTCCACGATGACTGTTTTGAACTCCCCTTCGTCGGTCATCGGAATCGAAGCGTGGTACATCAGGTTCGAATTGACGATCAGGTACATACTACCCTTCGAAAAGAGCAGCCGGATATGTTTCTGCAACTTGTCGCTGTTCAGGAACGAGGCCTGCAACGTACGAATAAGCTGATCTTCGCCCGGAGTCAGCTTATAAGGATCCCGGGGATCGACCGTCGGAAAGTCGGCGTCCTTCAAGGGATAATCCTTGCCGTCGATCTCGATGGTTCCCTTCTCGTAGTCGATTTTCTCCAACAAAGCCCGCCCCTCCATCTTGTATTCGGGATGGCGCTTGATCATCTGTCCCTCGATCTTGAACTGGATCACCGAAATCGCCTTGTGCATCTGGGCCATCAGCAGTACATCGCGCTCCGTAACGCCCGAATTCTGCATCACTTTGGGCTGGTAAGGCTTGCAGGGTGAGTTCTCATAAACTTCCATGGCGAAGCGGGCCAGCGGCAGCAGGTTGATGCCATAGCCGTCCTCCAACACATCGAGATTATCATAGCGGGCCGACACACGGATCACATTGGCGATCGAAGCTAAATTTCCCGCCGCAGCGCCCATCCAAAGAATGTCGTGATTACCCCACTGGATATCGTACATCTTGTACTGGGCCAGCGTATCGAAAATGAAGTGCGGACCGGGCCCCCGATCGAAAATATCGCCGATGATGTGCAGACGGTCGATCGTCAGGCACTGGATCACATTGCTCATGGCGATAATGAAAGCATCCGCCCGTCCGATCGAGATGATCGAATTGAGAATCCCGTTGAAATAACTCTGTTTGGGCGATCCCGGCGAATCGGATTCGTGGAGAAGCTCCTGAATGACATAGGAAAAATCCGGAGGCAGCATCTTGCGCACCTTCGAGCGGGTGTATTTGACCGAAACAGCCCGGCAGACCTCCGTCAGCTGGTTGAGGGTAACCTTATACCAGTCGTCCAGATTCGATTCCTTCTGCTTGATGAGTTGCAGCTTCTCGGCGGGATAGTAGATCAGCGTACAAAGCTCCGTCATTTCGGATTCGCGCAAAGTATTGTTGAAAACCTCGTGCACCTTTTGCCGGATCACGCCTGAAGCGTTCTTCAGCACGTGGCGGAAAGCCTCGTATTCACCGTGAAGGTCCGTAAGGAAATGCTCGGTACCTTTGGGAAGGTTCAGAATAGCCTCCAGGTTGATGATTTCAGTCGTAGCGTCGGCAATGGTCGGGAATTTCTCCGAAAGCAAATTGAGGAATTTCAAATCGGCCGCCGAATATGTCTTGTTCACAGATACACTCATTGCAATAAACATTTTGGGCAATTATATATTTCAGTGTACCATCATCCGAGATCGCAGCATCGCAAGGGTCGCCTATTCGCAGCTTGTGGCTGCGTCTGTAATGCAATTCTCCCCTACATCCCCTCCTCGGAGGAACTTGGCGCTACATTCCCAAAGAGATCCACCAAAATATATCATTGCGATATTTTTTACTAAATTAAATACTTTTCCACAAAGTGCCAAATATTTCGGACTCAATTCCCGGAATTTCCTCCAGCTGCTCCTCCCCGGTTCCGAAAGACGCAAAAAAAGATTCCCGAAATTACTTCGGGAATCTTCGGTTTCGGTCAGCGGCCGAATTACAACACGCTAACGATTTTCATCGAATTTACGGTCTTCGGACACATCTTGCCCACCGAACTGAAAGCTACGGAAGAGATTCCGCTCTTCGAATTAGACTCGGGGAAAAGTTCCTCCACCGGACTGAGGTTAGCCTTGCTCACCTCGAACGGTTCACATCGGTAAATATTACCATACTCTCCGGCCTCGTTCTGTGCTACGATATAAGCGTAAACCATAAGGCCCTCAGGAAGCTTGACTATATCCATCATAGAAGTATTTGCATCAAAGCCCATACTCATAATGTAAGACAAAACCACGTCGTCAGACTCACCCGAAAAATCCACATCGGTCACCAACATATTCCAAACCTCGGCACACTCTTCGGAGAACTGGGGTACGTATCGCAAGAAATAGGCACCTCCGTAATCATCGGGCTTATACGTAGTCGGATCAATTGACGAAGCCTCCTCACCGTCATACAGACGGACATCCACGCTCTCCACCGTAGCATCCGAAGCGACATATTCCAACGTTTCAAAGTCCTTCACGCTGACATCCGTCGTCGGACGACCGTACTCATCCATACCGCACACGAATACGACATACCCCGTTTTAGGCAGCAAACCAGTAAGAGTGAACTCCTCCAAATCACCCGTCATCCGCTGTTTCTCCATAAACTCGGAAACAGACATCTGGTAAGCCTTGGCCAAGTTAGCGATAAAAGAGGGGAGCAGCTCTTTCAGTATCGCGGGGTCGTTTTGACATTCCGAACTATACTCTTCAGCTGTCAGCGCATAGAAGAAGTAGGGCACCTCCTTATCGGAAGGAGTAAAACTCATTGTTACGGACGTCGATTTAGGCTCAACCGTCCATTCGAAAGTACAATTCTCCTCCTCCAGGCCGGGCAATGTCTTCGTCGTAAACTCGGCAACGATTCCGTTAGCGACAATTTCAAGGTTCTCGTTGATACCGGCAACGACAACCGAGTAGGATGTACCCGCCGACAAACCGGGGACATCCAACTCCAAAGGAGTTACACTACCATGCAACTGCCCCTGCAGAGTAATCACATTGTAAATATCAGCAACAGTGACTCCCTGCGACATATATTCCGCCTTATAATAGTTGATGACACCTTTCGCAATATCATTATCCGTAATTCCGGGAATTTGCTGCTCCAGGAACGCCGTCTCAAACACCACAGCCATAAAAGACTGGGACTTGGCATTCTCTGTAATCGCCTCGAACGTAGCAACCGAACTGTAATAAGACGTGTCGGAGAACGTCACCTTATATTCGCTCTCGACAGGATCTCCTCCCGTTCCGTTATTGTCACCGTTGGTTTTGTTTTCGTCGTCGCTACAACCAGCGAACAAGGTCGCAAATGCTGCCAAAGCAGCAAACATAAATGTTTTGATTTTCATACGCATTAAAAAATTATTAGGTTTGTTTATGGAAATTTCTTCGTTCCTGCAACTCATTTACTCAAAGAATATCATCGTAAATATAGGAAATTTTCTCCCGCGAAGCCCGCCCCTCCATCTTGTATTCGGGATGGCGCTTGATCATCTGCCCCTCGATCTTGAACTGGATCTCCGAAATCGCCTTGTGCATCTGGGCCATCAGCAGTACATCGCGCTCCGTAACACCCAAATTCTGCATCACTTTGGGCTGGTAAGGCTTGCACGATGAGTTCTCATAAACCTCCATAACGAAGCGGGCCAGCGTATCGAAAATATCGCCGATGATGTGCAGACGGTCGATCATCAGGCACTGGATCACATTGCTCATGGCAATAAACATTTTGGGCAATTATATATTTCAACGTACCATCATCCGAGATCGCAGCATCGCAAGGATCGCCATTCGCAGCTTGTGTCTGTAATGCAATTCTCCCCTACACCCCCTCCTCGGAGGGACTTGGCGCTACATTCCCAAAGAGATCCACCAAAGTATATCATTGCGATATTTTTTACGAAACTAAATACTTTTCCTCAAAATGCCAAATATTTCGGACTCAATTTCTGAAATTTCCTCTGAACTACTCCTTTCCCGGCTCCGAAAGACGCAAAAAAAGATTCCCGAAATTACTTCGGGAATCTTCAGTTTCGGTCAGCGGCCGAATTACAACACGCTAACGACTTTCATTGCACCTACGGTCGTCGGACGCATCTTGCCCACCGAGCTGAGAGCTACGGAAGCGGTACCGTTCTGCGAATTTGCATCGGGGAAAAGGTCGTCCATCGTACCAAGGTTAGATTCTTTCACCTCGAATGGCTCGCACCGGAAAATATTACCCGGCTCTCCCTCTTCGGTCTGTGCGACAACATAAGTATAAGCCGTGATATCCTTCTGAACGCGGGGAATAGCAACCGGATTCTGATCAGTAATATTACCGCGACTGAGAATATCGACCAAAAGCTCACCATCGGACTTACCCGAAAGATCCTGATCCGTCACCAAAATCATCCACACATCACTACAACTTTCAGAGAATACGGGAGAGAAACGCAGGAACCAGCCACCGGCGAAAGTTTCAGAAGGATATAACGAAGAATTGATTGTCGAAGCCACATCTCCATCAAACAACTCGATTTTCACACTCTCCGTCGTAGCGTTCGAAGCGACATATTTCACCGTCTCAAACTCCTTCACGCTGACATCCGTCGTCGGACGACCGTATTCATCCATACCGCACACGAATGCGACATATTCCGTTTCAGGCGTCAGACCGGTAAGTTTGAAGTCCATCTCGCCTTTCATACGCATCTCGTTCATAAATTCAGGAATCGATCCGCCGAAAGCCTTGCTGAGTTGAGCGATCAAGCTGGTCATCTTCTCTTTCAGTTCCGCAGGGTTGCTACTAAACATGGAAGCATAGTCCGAACGAGTCAGCACGTAAGCGAAATAGGGCACCTCCCTATCGGAAGGTACGAACTTTATCGTTACGTACGTTGACTTGGTATCCGTAAACGACCAGTCAAACGTGCAATCGTCGGCTTCGAAATCGGGCAGCGCCGCTGTTTTAAACGTAGCTACCGTACCGTTCGCCACAATTTTACCTTCCTCATTGATACCGGCAATCACCAACGAATACTCCGTATCCGGGGTCAAATTAGAAATAGGAATCGACTGAGGTTTAACCCCATACAGTTGTTTATCCAACGTCAGCATGTTGAAAATATCTTGCATAGTCGCCCCCTGAGCCCCATAATTCAACTTATAATAATTGATGATACCTTCCGCAATTTTATTGGGCGTATCACCGGAAATCGTCTCTTTCAGAAGATCCGACTCCCAGAACGAAGCCATATAATATTTAAACTTGGCATTCTCGGTAATCGTCTTGATCGTCACCGTCGTGCTATAATAAGAAGTAGACTTAAACTCTACCTCGTATTCGCTCGGGACAGGCTTATCTTCAGTTCCGCCACCACCGGTTCCATCGTTATTTTCGTCGTCGCTACAACCGGCCAACGTCGCGAATGCTGCCAAAGCAGCAAACATAAACATTTTGATTTTCATACGTATTAAAAAATTATTGGGTTTATTTATGCAAAATTCTTCGTTCCTGCACCTCAATTTACTCAAAGGACATGGTTGCAAATATACGGATTTATTTCGAATCGGCCTGAAAAATCGGATAAAAAACAACATTTCCTCCGCTTTGCGAGCGATTCCGGCATACTCGCAGACTTTATTCACGAATAGAACGGAATAAAGGTCGCTCTTCGTATAAAAGAGATGGCTTTCTTTGAATACGGAACAGCCCGATATCCTCCCGCCACCGGCTGCGGATCTCATCCGCAGCATATCCCTCGACAATTATCCGGCACACATATTCCACCCCGCCTCGTATCGTTCTTCGAGAATCGGTCCGTCGATGAGCATTCCGTTGAGATTGGGCCGATCCGGACCAATGGCTTCCCGCTCGAAACCTACGCAGGCATCCAATCGCTCTATATAATTTAGGTATAACACGCCCGCATCCAACCTGTTCACGCCACCTCGAACGAGTGCATCGCCTCGTCGGAAGGCCTCCGCGTGTTCCCGTCGCAGAGCGACCGGATCGGAATACCTGTCGCCGCATCGACGGAACCTCCCATGTGCTCTCCGGAATCGGCCGTTCCCCGGAATCCGTGCTCCGGAGCGAAGATTGCAGTCACATCGAATCCCCTCGCGTGAAGAATATCGACCAAATGCCGTTCGCCGATCCTCGAAGTATGATTCGCAAGCAAGGCCACACGCTTCCCTGCAAGCCGGGGATAATACATCGCCGTATCGGTCGTACCGACCCGTACGGACTCCGTCGGAACCGGGCTGATCGCATCCGACAGTAAATTCCGCGCTGCGACGACATCTGCCGCCTGTCCGGAAGCAACAGATACGAAAAAACGGATAAACCTAAAAATATCAGTCAATCAAAAACAGAAAATTTACTATCTTTGATTAATTGAACTTATACCATATAAAAATGAAAAACCGTCTGATCCAATTTTTGCCGGTATTGCTTATCGCTTTTGTTTCTTTTGCTACACTCGGAATCGTTCAAGCCCAAAACCGTAACCCTTGCGCAGACACTCCAGATGCGGAGCGACTACTCTCTGAACTCACTACGGCATGCTCCGAGCAGTCTTCGGAAAAAATCGAAAAATTCATCGAAAAATGGGAGCAGGAAAGCCGAACCGCGGCGATATACGACACAAACGATAAGCTAACAACAACTGTTTATCAACTTTTGGACTACCTAATGGAAAAATATTATTTCAATAACAAAGAACTCTCTCCGGACAAACAGGGGCGGATCGTCAACGGCAACTTGGTTTTTCCGGGAGAAGTTCCCGTCTATATTTTAAGTGACGAAGAATATCTCGATTGTTTCCGTCCTGAAGACTTATCGTCGCATCAATGGTTTTCCCAAATGGATTATACACCGCAACGAATCATCAAAGGGTACCGTCCCTGCAATGCGCCTCAACAAATTCGGTTCTTAAAACTCATTCCATCTTACAAAAAAGCCATTGACAGTTTTATCGACTCCGAAGTCAAAAAGTCGAAAAGCTTTATTTATTCACAACATGCTCTCAACTTTTATACAAGTAAATTTCCCGTGTGCTATTCATCCTTTTTACATTATCCGAATCCACGATCATCACCCTACTTCAGCTATATCGTAATAAACACTTCACTCACGGAAGCTATCATCCAATGCGACTACGGATTCTGGGGTGAAACGGACGCCCTGCAAAAAAAGAATGGAAAATGGGGACCCGCAGCAGGAAATACGATTTCGATCCATTCGATCGAATAAAACAAACTTAAAACAAGAGGGAGGGCGAAAATAAAATTTTCGCCCCCCCTGCAATATTCTCACATCCCCACGCTTACGCCTGTCCGCCGAACTCCATCAGGTAGGCCTTGATGAATTCGTCCAGGTCGCCGTCCATCACGGCGCCTATGTTGCTGGTCTCATAGGCGGTGCGGTTGTCCTTCACCAGCTGATAGGGCATGAAGACGTAGGAGCGGATCTGCGAACCCCATTCGATGCGTTTTTTCGTAGCTTCGAGTGCCTGCTGCGTAGCCATGCGCTTGTCCAGCTCCCGCTGGTAGAGTTTCGACTTGAGGATGCGCATGGCATTTTCGCGGTTCATCAACTGCGAGCGAGTCTCCATATTCTCGATCAGATACTCGATCGGCTCGCCCGTATCGGCATCCTTGCCGTGATAGCGCAACCGGACCGCCGTTTCGACCTTATTGACGTTCTGGCCGCCCGCACCGCTCGACCGGAAGGTATCCCACTCGATGTCCGCAGGATTGACCGTGATTTCGATCGTATCGTCGATCGCCGGCGACACGAACACCGACGCGAAAGTCGTCTGCCGCTTGTTATTGGCGTTGAACGGCGACAGGCGCACCATGCGGTGCACGCCGTTTTCGCTCTTGAGGTAGCCGTAGGCGTATTCGCCCTCGAATTCGAGCGTGCAGGACTTTACACCTACCTCCTCGCCAGCCTGATAGTCGAGCACCTTGACCTTGTATCCGTGCGCCTCGCCCCAGCGGGTGTACATGCGCAGCAGCATCCCCGCCCAGTCGAGCGCCTCGGTACCGCCCGCACCGGAATTGATATCCATGATAGCGCCCATACGGTCCTCGTCACGGCGCAGCATGTTGCGCAATTCGAGTTCTTCGATGCGGTGCATCGCACGCGCATACTGCTCGTCGAGCTCCTGCTCGGTCACCACGCCCTCCTTGACGAATTCCGGCATCAGCCGCAGGTCCTCGACCTCCTTGACCACAGCATCGTACTCCTCGACCCACGCCTTGATTCCCGCCACGCGGCGCAACTGTTCGCGGGCCTTGTCGGGATTATCCCAAAAGCCCGGAACCTGCGTCTTCTCCTCCTCGTTCTGGAGTTCTATTCTTCGCTGATCGATGTCAAAGACACCTCCCCAACGTATCCTGACGTCTTATAGCCTCTTTAATCTGTTCTGCAAGTACCATATTTTCCGATTGATTTTTACAGGCGAGGCAATCCGTACAGACTCTCCCGCAAGGATAGCCGCCTCTCCTGTCTTTCTTCCAACAAATGTAAACAAAATTTCCGGTTTTCGGAAATAGGAACCGGGCTCGTTGCCAATAAAAACGATCCCGCCCTGGCAGCTCCTGGCCGAAAAAAGTCGGACGCCCAAACCCTTCTACCGAAAAGATCGCCTCGGGCAACGGGCTACCGAACGTTATCACAACCCACCGATCGAAAACAGGCTCCATCACACCGGCACTGACCGTCCGAAAACCGTTTCCTTCATCCCTTCCCAAAACCGTCCGACGCATCCTTGGATTATGCCGAACACGCTCGAAGCCGCCGACTACCGCCCGGACAGGTTCATCTTCAGTTTACGCTCCGCGAACTCCCGGATAAAGTCGGCCGTACCTTCGATCCCCAGCACCGAGGAATCGATGCAGAGATGGTAGGTTGCGGCTTCGCCCCACTTGCCGCTGCTGAAATAGTCGTAATAGGAAGCCCTGCGGGCATCCGTACGCTCCATCTGCGCTTCGGCCTCTTCGGGCGTTACGTTCTCCTGCTCGCAAAGGCGACGCACCCGATCTTCCGGAGCCCCCGTAACGAAAACATTCACCGCGCGGGGATGATCCCGCAGGATATAGTCGGCACAACGGCCCACGAAAATACACGACTCCCGCGAGGCGATGTCGCGGATCACGTCGCTCTGTATCTTGAACAGCGCCTCGCTGCTCAACACGTCGGTCATCCCGCACTCGTCGCCCCCGAAAGGCATGCGCAGGTAACCGATCAGCGAGGAAAAGAGGCTCCTCGACTTCTTCTCGTCGGCCTGCTCGAAAAGTTCCGTGCAGAGGCCGCTCTGCTCGGCCGCCAGATTGATCAACTGCTTGTCATAGACGTGCACGCCCAGACGACGCCCCAGCGCCTCGCCGACGGCTTTGCCGCCGCTGCCGAGCTGACGTCCGATGTTGATGACGAATTTTTCCATATCCCTATCCCTCTTTGGCGGCATTCGCGGCGCCGATGGCGCGGAATTTCCGCAGTTGGTAAGTCAGCATGAAGAACGCCACGAGCGACGCCAGGAAATCCGACAGCGGCATCGAACACCATACGCCCCAACTGCCGTCCCAGGGCGTCAGCTCGTCGAAGATGCGGGGCAGGAAAATCAGACCCGGCATCAGGAAAAGCAACTGCCGCGACAACGAAAGGAAGATCGCCTTGCCCGCCATGCCGATACTCTGGAAAAAGTTGGTCGTCACCATCTGGAAACCGATGATCGGGAAGCAGAAGAAGACGATGCGCATACCTTCGGCCGAAAGACGGACCAACTCCGGATCGTCCGTGAAAACCGACACCGCCAGGCGCGGCGCCAATTCGCCGATCAGGAATCCGAGCGTGGTGACGCAGGTAGCGCCGATGATCGTCAATTTCAGCACCCGATCCACCCGGTCGAACTGCCGGGCACCGTAATTATACCCAGCAATGGGCTGCATACCCTGATTGATGCCCATGACGATCATCACGAAGAAGAATCCCAACCGATTGACGATACCGTAAGCACCGATATTGAGATCGCCGCCGTACTCCTTGAGTCCCTTGTTGATCAGAATCACGATGAAACAAGCCGCAAGGTTCATCAAGAAGGGCGACATGCCGATAGCCAGCACATTACGCACGATCTTGCCTTTCAGCCGGTAGATGCCGCGCCGGAAATGCAACAGCTCGTTCCTGTCCGAAAAGATGCGGAACTGCCAGACGAGCGCGAGTATCTGCGCCAGCACGGTCGCAATGGCCGCGCCGCGAATGCCCCAGCCGAAGCCGAAGATGAACAGCGGGTCGAGAATCGCATTGATCGTCACCGTCAGGATCGTGGCGTACATCGCCTTGCGCGGGTGCCCGGCGGCACGCAACACGGCGTTCAGACCCAAATACATGTGTGTAACGACGTTACCCCACAGAATGACGGACATATACTCCCGGGCATAGCCGATCGTCGCATCGCTGGCTCCGAAAAAGTAGAGAATCGGATCGAGAAAAACCAGCGTCAGCAACCCGAAAGAGATTCCGATAATCAGGTTGAGCACCACGACATTCCCCAGAATCCGCTGGGCCGTTTCGTAATCCCGCTGCCCCAGGCGCATCGACACCAGCGTCGCGGCGCCCACACCCACCAACGAACCGAACGCCGCCGCGAGGTTCATCAGCGGGAACGTCAGGGCCAGCCCCGAAATGGCCAGCGCCCCCACGCCG
>OHLO01000696.1_pt1 | contig 11324 bp, 9 predicted proteins | sample 1569131 | NCBI WGS metagenome assembly OHLO01 (sample SAMEA3879551, study PRJEB24766) | human gut metagenome | biome: human-associated habitat; feature: feces | place: USA | collected 1985/1987 | reverse complement strand
GAGATTAATACAGACAAGATCCAGAGCATGGCACTGTATGATAATGAAGGCAATCTGGTGGCGGCAGAACCACTTGTCAACGAGAAAGCGGATGCCGGGGCAGCACAGCAGGACTGGTATCGGAATGCAGCGGATGAGATTGAAAATATTCATTTTTCCTCCCCACATATCCAGAATCTGTTCGAGGATGGAACGTATCGGTATTACTGGGTCATTTCTCTGAGCAGATCGGTGGATATTAACGATGGGGAGAAGCCGGTAAGCGGTGTGTTACTGGTGGATATGAAATATTCCATGATCCGTGAAATTCTGGAACGTATCAACCAGTCTTCGGATGAAGTCTATTATTATCTCTGCAACCGGGATGGCGAAATGATTTATCATCCAAGACAGGCAGAAATTGACAGAGGACTTCTGACAGAGGAAAGTGGACAGATCAAAGAATATGAGGATGGGACGTATGAACTGCCGGTCAATGGGCAGAAGGGCTCGGTTGTAGTTGGAAGTATTTCTTATACGGGCTGGCGACTGGTAGGAGTAGTTCCTGACAGTGTTCAGACATCCAAAATTCAGCAGTTCCGGTATTATATTGTCGTGACGACTCTCATTTTCTTCATGATGCTTCTGGGAGTGAACCGCATTGTAGCAAGGAAAATATCAAATCCGATTTTTAAACTGAATGAATCTGTAAAAGCTTACGAGACGGGAAAGACAAAAGATATTTATATCGGAGGATTCTCTGAGATCAGACACCTTGGGTATTCTGTGAAAAAATCCTATGAGCAGATAGAAGTCCTGATGGAAGAAATCATCCGGCAGCAGAATGAAAAGCGGAAAAGTGAGATGGATGCCCTGCAGAGTCAGATCAATCCACATTTCCTGTATAATACGCTGGAATCAATCACATGGATGGTAGAGGCTAACAAAAATGAAGAAGCAGTCTTTATGATATCAGAGCTTGCGAAGCTGCTCAGGATTAGTCTGTCGAAGGGAAGAACCGTCATCAGAATCGCAGATGAGCTGCAACATAGCACAAGTTACATGAATATTCAGAAAGTTCGTTACAAAGACCGTTTTGAGACAGAGTTCCTTATAGAGGAAGAGATAAAAGAATATTGTACGATTAAGCTGATCATCCAGCCAATTCTGGAAAATGCCATTTATTACGGAGTAGGAAATATGGACGAAGATGACGGCGGAAAGATCACAGTCAAAGGAAAAAAGGACGGAAATGATATTTATATTTCTGTTATTGATAATGGAATGGGAATGAGTGAGGAGATTGTAGAGAATCTTCTTTTGGATAATGGAAAGGTACCAAAGCATGGTTCGGGCGTGGGACTGATCAATGTACATACAAGAATCCAGCTTATGTATGGAAAAGAATATGGTTTGAAAATATACAGTGAGCCAGACGAGGGAACGGAAGTTGTAATCCATATTCCTGCAATCCCATTTTCAGAAGAGAACAGAAAAAAACTGGAGGAACAGACTTACAGGAAAGGAGAAGCATATGACGAAAAGAAATAAAATAACTTTCCTGATAGCAGAAGCGTTGCTTGCGGTTCTTGCAGCCTATTTTTTCTACAGTATCTTTCATGGAGATGTGCCACCTAAAAAAGTGGCGGTGATCGTAGAAAATTCAGGAGACAAGAGATGGGACAGCCTGCTTAACGGAATGAAGCAGGCGGCCAAAGTCCAGAATCTGTCGCTGATTATCTGTAATACGGACGAACAGGAAAGCTCTGAGGATGAGCAGGAGATGATCCGGGAGCAGTTGGAGAATGACGTAGATGCATTTATTATCAACCCTGCTCCGGGACAGGATACGAAGCAGGTTTTAGAGCAGCTGCAGGGAACGAAACCGTTTGTGCTGATCACGCAGGATATTTACAGTTATGAAGCGGATGCCGCCTCTTCATTTGTAACAGTCAAGCCGGATAACTATAAAATGGGGCAGGAACTGGCAGAGCAGATGTTGAAAAATACATCCGGTCTTATGAATGGAAAGCGAATCGGAGTTGTAGCAGGAAATGCAAGGACTGAAGAAAGCAGGAACCGTGTCAGAGGATTCTGTGAGGTGATGGAAGCCGGAGGTGGCAGGATCATATGGAAGTATAATCAGGAGAGCAAGGAAGATGCCGGTGAAATATTGAAAGCGAAAGAAAAAGTAGATTATCTGGCAGTCCTCGATCCATATATTCTGGATGAAGTAGGAGAAAAGGCAGAAAATGGGTTCTATAGCGGAGCAGAAATTTACGGGATTGGGACAAGTATCAAAGCCTTTTCGCTGTTGGATGCAGGAAAGATACAATGCCTGATCGTGCCGGATCTGTATGAGGTCGGATATGAAAGCATGAATGAGATTGCCAGTAAGTTAAAAAATTCCTGGTATCAGATGGAAAGTCATGAAACAGAAATACAGGTAGTTTACAAAAAAGATTTATTTTCGGAAGATATAGAAAGGTTTTTGTATTCTTATGAGTAGAAAAAAGAGAAGAAAAGCAATGATATTTCTGACGGTGTCCGTTCTTGCTCTGTCATTTCCGGGGTGTGGAAAAAAAGAAAATACCTCAGACCGGACACTGAGGGTAGGCATTGTGACGTATACACAGGACGATCCTTTTATCAATACCATGACAGAGCAGATCCGGGAGGATCTCAAATTAAAAGAGTCAAAAGATATGAAGATTCTTGTTTCTGTAAAGAATGGTGATAATGATCAGAGAGACCAAGATGAACTGGTGGAAGAAATGATTGCAGCAGGGTGTGATGTGCTGTGCGTGAATCTGGTTGACAGAACCGCACCGTCAGATATCATCAAAGCAGCAAGACAGGAAAAGATTCCGGTGATCTTTTTTAACAGAGAACCTGTAAAAGAAGATCTGATGCAGTGGGATCAACTGTACTATGTAGGGTGCGATGCAAAGCAGTCGGGAGAAATGCAGGGAGAAATTGCAGCAGATTATCTGAAAGCTCATCCGGGAGCAGATAAGAATCAGGATGGCAAGATCCAGTATGTACTCTTAGAGGGAGAAGCGGGACACCAGGATGCTATCAGCCGGACGGACTGCTCGGTAAAAACGCTGATTGAGAATGGCATAGAGCTTGAAAAATTAAGTTATCAGTTCGCAGACTGGAACAGGGGGCAGGCAGAGAATCGTATGAGCCAGTTGATCGACCATTATGGGACCGAGATCGAATTGGCTATATCCAATAACGATGAGATGGCACTTGGTGCAGTAGAGGCATATAAAAATGCAGGATACAGTCAGGAACAAAGACCGGTTATTTTCGGAATAGACGGACTGGAGGATGCACTGGAGGCAGTAAAAGAAGGAACAATGCAGGGAACAGTATACAACGATAATGTAGACCAGGCAGGAGAGATAGCCCGGCTTGCTGTTGATCTTTTTAAAGGAAATGATATCAGTAAGCATAAACTGAAAGATGGAAGATACTATATGTCTTTATATCAGAAAGTAGAAACCGGGAATGTAGATGAATTTTTAGAGAAATAGATCTTTTTAGGAAAACAGAAATATAAGTAGAAGACGGAGAAGAAAATGCAGGACAGAGAAAAGAAAGAAGAACACAGAGAAAAGAATATCGGGCAGGAAGGAAGAAATGGGCAGGAAGGAAGAAATGGTCTGGAAAGAAGAACCGGACTGGAAACTGACAGACAGGAAGACCGAGAAGAGAAATTGTGGAGAGAGGCATTTTATCAGGAGCTGGATGCAGTAAAAAGGCAGCAGATGCTCAAAGAGAGGGAAGAAGTAAGAAACATTGGTGAAAATGCAGATAGAACTACCGCGGAAATCCGGTTTATGGAAAAGCTGTGGATTGCAAGATACGGGAAGAGAAGACCAAAAAAAGATGCATTTGTAGGAAGTCTTATGGAATTAAAATATATTGCAGAAGGAGGCTCTGTAGATCTTGGCGGGCAAAAGAGAAAGCTTGCAATAGAAATTATTACGAAGCTTTGCTTATTTGATGCAGAGAAGAGAAATGTATGGGAACAGGAACTGTTACTGCAGGAACTGAAAAATGCTTTTCTAAAGCTGATTGATGTAAGCCGGAAAGGAAGAGGATTCACTTCAATCGTATTTGGAATGGGACAGTTATCAGAAGAAAGTGTGGCAAAGAAAATTGCCGATCAGATCAGTATGATCGCATTTGCCGCTCCACATATGCTGCATATGGATAAGGAGTTTGAACTGCTTCAAAAAGCAGCTCTTGCTGCCTTCAGACAGGAATATCCCCAGAGAGAACATTTTCTGAAAAAATAATCCGTCATGGAAATGAGTTTCTTGCGAAATAAAGTTATTTATGAACCCAAGTCCATTATGAAACCGTTTTTCTCGTGAAAATGAATTGCTCCGGGGAAATAGGAAAGAGGTATCTGGTATTGTTAATTAATATAAGCTGTTTACATCATCAGTGGCGTACCATGACTCACCTTGCGGATTATCTTAAAGATGATGGTCGCAGGTAAAGAAACCAGGATGTAAAGTGTAGAGAAGACACCGACAGCCCCACCGATAATCATAAGTAAAATTAAGCCGATATTCATAATGTTGCACACTCCTTTTTGTATTCTGAACAGTGTCTATTTTAGAAAAAAAGAATGTGAAAAGGAATAAAAAGAAAGTCTTTTTAGCATAATTTTAGCAGGCCTGATATCAGACCTGCCCGTCATCTTCTGCCATGCGGTAGCCGACACCGACTTCTGTAAAGATATAATGTGGCTGGGCAGGATCAAGCTCAATTTTGCGACGGATATTCGCCATATTTACACGCAGGATTTTATTGTCATCATCTGCATAAGGTCCCCAGACATTGGAAAGGATCGAGGCATAAGTAACAACCTTTCCAGAATTTTGTGCCAGATAGGCAACAATCTTATACTCAACAGGTGTCAGATGAACGGGTTCATCTGACAGGGTGAGCAGCCTTTTGGAAAAATCCAGTGTCATTTTGTCATGTCTGTAGGCTTTGATATATAACTCCTGATCAGTATGCATCCGGTTGCTGTGCCGCAGGGAGGTACGGATCCTGGCAAGCAGTTCGGAAGTGCCGAAAGGTTTGGTTATGTAATCATCAGCACCAAGGTCAAGAGCCTGCACCTTTTCGCGTTCCGCACTTCTGGCGGAGATCACGATGATGGGGATACTCGACCATGTCCGCACATCCTGGATGATCTGATTTCCGTTCATATCGGGAAGTCCGAGATCAAGAAGGACAAGATCAGGACATTGAGAACGGATGAGACTTAACCCTTCCGTACCGGCATCGGCACAAAGAACCCGGTAGTCATGACGGATCAGGATTTTACGCATAAAAGTCTGGATATTTTTTTCATCTTCAATAATCAGTATCGAAAATTTAGGCATTGTCAGCTCTCCTTTTCTTTTGGAAGTGTAAAAGTAAATTCAGCTCCCTTTGTACGATCACCGGTATGGTTGACAGCGGTAATCTGCCCGCCGTGTGCCTGTATGATCGTCTGGCAGATGGAAAGTCCGATTCCCATCCCTCTGTGGCTGTCACTGGAGCCGGACGAAACTTGTCCGCCTTCAAAAATATGAGGCAGAAGATCCTCGGAAAGTCCACGGCCGTAATCCCGGACTGAAAATGAAATGGCATCATCCAGTTCTCGGATGATCAGATCCACTGGTTCTGTGCTTCCTGAATGAATCAGGGCATTTTCCATCAGATTGATCAGCACTTGTTCGATCAGGGTAGGATCCATAGGGATCATGAGAAAATTATTTGGCATTGATACATGGATCACAGCATCAGGGATTCGTTTCTGAAGCCTCAGGATCGCCTCAGAGACCACTTCTTCTACAACCTCGGCAGATTTCTTTACCTTGTCAGCAGAACTGCTGTTAATACGGGTAACGGTCAACAGATTTTCCACCATATTTAAAAGCCATTCTGAATCCTCCCGGATATTGGAAACCAGCTCTGTACATTCGGTTTCGGAAAGCTCTTCCCGGTTCTCAAGGTAGGAGTCGGCGGAACCGATAATGCTGGTAAGAGGTGTCCTGAGGTCATGGGAGACGGCTCGGAGGAGGTTGGCACGCAGTTTTTCCTTATCTGCTTCAGCAAGCTGCTTTTCACGTTCGGAGATAGCCTGCTGCTGTTGCTTGAGTGAGGTGGTTACTGCACCGGTGATCAGTGCAATCGTAAGCATTCCGGCAAAAGTGACAGGATATCCGTCCAATGTAAAATTTAATCGGAAATAAGGGTATGAAAAAAAGTAATTTACTGCGAATACACAGAAAATCGAAGCGATGATCCCATAAATATAACCACTTGTCTTTAATGCGATCAGGATCAGTGCCAGTGTATAGAGGACTGTGATATTGGCAGTATATTTATTTCCAAAATGAAAGAAGCAAAAAGAAATAATGGTCGTTACAGCCAGAAGCAGGACCGTGATTGCCAGGTTCCATCGTATTTTTTTCATAAAGAATCACTCCTCTTAAAAATGAATCATCCTGATTGAAAAATTAGCACAGCCATAGGCTGTGCTAAAATAATCTTTCAGAGATCCTGCGGGAATCAGAAGATCAGATCAATCAGAAGATCAGATCTTCTCTCCATTTTTGTATTTGCGAAGAACATTCTGGATTCTTTCATTCGGACTTAAAATCTGACTCAAAGAACCGTCATGGTTCAGAGTGTCGATAATCAGTGCAATATACTTGCTCATATCGCAGTTGATATAATATGGTTTGGAGAGCAGCTCCGGTGTCTGATAGATCAGGTTTGTAGTCAGAACACCTGTCAGAACACCCTCTTCATAAGCCTTATCAAACTTCTCAAGTCCATTTGTGAAGAGTCCGAATGTAGCAGCGGCAAAAATGCGGTTCGCTTTTCGGCGTTTCAGTTCGGTTGCAACTTCAATGATACTTTCTCCTGAAGAAATCATATCATCAATAATGATCACATCTTTTCCTTCTACGGAAGAACCGAGAAATTCATGAGCAACAATTGGATTACGTCCGTCTACAACCTGTGTATAATCACGGCGTTTATAGAACATACCCATGTCAAGACCGAGGACATTTGCAAGGTATACGGCACGGTTTGTTCCGCCCTCATCCGGGCTGATTGCCATCATATGGTCACTGTCGATCTGAAGATCTTTATAAGTACGAAGCAGTCCCTTGATAAACTGATAAGTAGGGGAAACTGTCTCAAATCCGCTCAGAGGAATCGCATTCTGTACACGAGGGTCATGAGCATCAAATGTAATAATATTGTCAACACCCATCCGCACAAGCTCCTGAAGTGCAAGGGCACAGTCCAGAGACTCACGGGAAGTTCTCTTATGCTGGCGGCTCTCATAGAGGAACGGCATGATTACGTTGATACGGCGTCCTTTTCCTCCGATTGCAGCAATGATACGCTTCAGGTTCTGATAATGATCGTCCGGTGACATATGGTTTGTATTGCCGGTAAGAGAATACGTGACGTTGTAGTTGCAGACATCCACCATCAGGTACAGATCCTTACCGCGTACAGATTCTTCGATGATGCCCTTGGCTTCACCGGATCCAAAACGCGGAACACTGGCTCCGACAAGGAAAGTATCTTTCTCATAGCCGGAAAAGGCAGCATCACCTTTAAACTGATGAGCACTTTCATGACGCCATTTTACGAGATAATCATCCACTTTCTGTCCCAGCTCTTCACAGCCTCTAAGGGAAATAATTCCAAGACTTCCAACAGGGATATTTTCTAAGGTTCTTTCTGATCGAGTTAACATGAGTATCCTCCTAATGTTCTAACTTCTTTTTGATTCGTATATCATCACCGATGATCTTCAACAGACTGTAACTGCTTGTAATCCTGGAAAAAGAGCGTTCTGTATACAGATCCGCAAGAGATTCCAGAGAAAGGTTTGTTGAGATGATCGTTGATTTCCTGTGTAACAGTCTTTCATTGATACAGGTAAAAAACTGGGATGCAATGAAAGAATTTGTATATTCTGTGCCCAGATCGTCGATGATCAGCAGATCACACTCAAAGATGTATTCACTCATATTGCGGGCATCCACATCTTTTTTATCGAAGGTATTCTGAGCCAGCGTATTGAACAACTGCGGAGCAGAAAAATAGATCACTGAAAATTCACGGTTGATGATCTCTTTGGCAATACAGGTGGAAAGATAAGTCTTTCCGACACCTACATCCCCATAAAGGAAGAGATTGTGAAATTCTGTTCCAAAGCTGTCAACAAAATGACGACAGATCTCTAAAGTATTTTCCATCGCCTCCCGGGCAGAACGTCCGGTTTTTTTATCGTAATGTGAACGAGAGTAATAGTCAAGCCTGAAATTTGAAAAATCTGCATCTTCAGGGATTTTTTTTATGTTCGACTGCTCATAAAGCAGTTCTATGATGGCTTTTTTAAAGCAATGACATTTTTCATTACCGATATAACCGGTATCCTTGCAGTCGGGACATTCATAAACCGGTTCAAGGTAATTTTCCGGATAGCCGGCAGATGTCAGAAGCTTTTTTTTACTTGCACGAAGAAGGGCAAGTTCTTCTTTCAGGGAAGAAAGGGCAGTGGGATCTCCGTTGAGGAGCTTCTTTCCGTACTGGACAGAAAGAATGGAAATAGAGTCATCCAGTGACTTGAACTCAGGAAGCTTTGTATAGACTTCCTCATAGCGTGCAGTCTGGATGTCGTGGCTCTTCAACTGTCTTTTTTCATATTCACGCATGATGGCATGATACTGTGCATTTCTTAATCCCATGGGATGTCTCCTTTTAAATTGCTTTTGGTTCCTGGTACCGGGTTGAAGGTTTCAAAACCAGGTGGTATTTCCAATCTTTAATTACTTTTCAGCAACTGGGCTTCTAAAGAGTCCATATCATAACTCCGGCGTTCAAAGTTATTCAGGTTCTTTGTATTTGGCTGCCTTGGGGCAGCAGCTCTGCGGCTGCTGCGTTCCTTTTGATACTGCTCGTCCAAAGCGGCAATATCCTGAAGATGGCGGACACCCTGCTCATACCAGCGGGTCAGGATACGGTCTGCATATTCAAAACTTGGCTGATGCGTTGCAGAAATCGTCCGGCGGCAGGCCTCCTGGATGATGTCGGCTTCAAAGCAGTACTGCTCTGCCCATTTATTAATGAAAGCAAGCTCAGAAGTTGCCGGTCCGCGGTTCTTGATTCCGAAGGCATTCAGGACAGTATAGCAGTTGCGGTTATAAACGGCAGACTGTTCCTTTGCCTGTGAGACCGTGCTGATCCCGTCCTTTGCCCATGCAATGGCAACCTTCTGTATATAGTGCATACTTTTATGCCCGCTTTCCACGCACGTCTCAAGCAGATATTCAATCAGGGAAGAGGACATATGAAGTTCATTGTAAAAATATGTAATCATATCGACATCCGTATGCGAAAGCGTCTTTCCGAGGTATTGCTCTGCAATAAAGAACAGAGATTTTAATTCTTTCTGTGAACGGAACGCATCCATGGCGATCGGTTCAGAGGAAGTACCGGAGAAAGAAGAATCCGGGGAAGACTCGAAAGTTCCGGAAGATTCATCAGGTACTGTTCCGAAAACGTTCATAACAGAAGCAGGCTCTTCCATACTGTCTGTCAGTTCCTGTGAAGAGGAACCCGGAGAAAACGCTGATGCATCTTCTGTATCAGAGGACAAAAGCTCGATTCCTGAAATACTTCCATCCGCATCTTTCGTGAGACGGAGCAGTCCGGTGGACTCCCAGTAACGGAAAGCACGAAGGACGTCATTCTCCGTATTGTTCAGGCAGTCAGCGATCATGGAAACCGTCAGGACAGAACCCGGCTCGTTCAGATAACGAAGAAGCAGCAAATATACTTTTACAAATTCCCCGTTGGCACTGACCATATAATGATCTATAAATTCATTCGGCAAGATGGTTGCATTTGCCTGAAACCGATTCTTTAACTTCAATCTCTTCATGACGTTATCCCACTTTCTATTTTATCTCTTTTGTCAAACTGCTCCGACATCTTATAGGTGTGATTATTATAGCATTTTCCGAAACTGTTAAAAAGGACTTTTAAGTGGGTAAATCCCCCTTTTTTGTAGATAACTATGTGGAAAACCGGGGGAAAACTCGTAGAAAATGTGAATATCTCTGATCAAAAGTCAGTGTGGCAGGTGCAAAATGCGGACATTTCCGGTTGAAAGCCAGTGGGACAAGCAAAACCCGGCAGAAGCTACAGTCCGAAGATCCTGTACTCTGCCGGGGAATATCCGCCTGGGCGGGATTATTTTAAGATGTCTTCACCAATCTTCACTACATCTCCGGCACCCATGGTGATCAGCAGATCACCGGACTTGCAGTTCTCTTTCAGAAATGCCTCGATCTCTGCAAAGCTTGGATAGTAGTGTGTGTCCGTTCCGAGTTTTGCGGCTTCTTTGGCAAGGTCGGAAGAGGAAATACCAAGGGTATCCGTCTCACGGGCAGCATAGATATCTGCGAGGACCAGATGGTCGGTATGAGAGAGGGCTTCTGCAAATTCATGGAAGAAAGCCTTGGTACGAGTGTAAGTATGCGGCTGGAATACGCACCATATTTCATTGTGTGGATAATGCTGTGCAGCCTTGAGGGTAGCAGCAATCTCCGTCGGATGATGTGCATAATCGTCCACAACGGTCACACCGTTAAAAGTTCCCTTGTATTCAAATCTGCGGTCTGTTCCGCTGAAGGATAAAAGTCCTTTTCTGATCGTATCCATCGGAATACCGAGCAGCTCTGCTGTTGCAATGGCAGCCAGGGCATTGGATACATTATGGTCACCGGTCACGGAAAGCTGAACGCGTCCACAGGAAGTATTGTGCTTTAATAACTCAAAGGAAACAAATCCTTTTTCATCATACTGGATCTCAGTTGCACTGTAATCAAATTCTGCAGAAGAACCGTAAGTGATAACATTGCAGTCCAGTCCTTCATAGATCTCCTGGTAATCCTTGATGTCTCCGTTGATGATCAGAGTTCCATCAGAAGGAAGTAAGGCACTGAACTGGTGGAACGAATGACGGATATCCTCCAGATCCTTGAAGAAATCAAGATGATCCTCTTCAATATTAAGGATGACACTGATCTTCGGATAAAAATGAAGGAAACTGTTCGTATATTCGCAGGCTTCTGTGATAAAATTCCCGGACTTTCCTACCCGGATATTTCCACCGATCGTCTTCAGGATGCCGCCTACAGAAATGGTCGGGTCCATATCTGCTGCAAGAAGTACCTCGGAGATCATGGAAGTAGTTGTGGTCTTTCCGTGAGTACCGGATACGGCAATCGGAG
>OHLO01000695.1_pt1 | contig 11335 bp, 7 predicted proteins | sample 1569131 | NCBI WGS metagenome assembly OHLO01 (sample SAMEA3879551, study PRJEB24766) | human gut metagenome | biome: human-associated habitat; feature: feces | place: USA | collected 1985/1987 | reverse complement strand
AATCGATACAACCAGATCCAGTACTCTCTTTGCCAGCCGCTGGTCAAACGTCAGTCCTTCATTTTTTGCCAGCAATAACGGTGTATCAAACATATGGTTATTTTCCGAACTTCTGATAATGATATCGGAAATCTTTGGTGTGATATACGTTCTGATTCCATGTGCGTAACAATATTTTAAAAGCCGGTTGCGAAGTGGTGCATGAATATCGCAGAGAAAGACGGTATCATAATCATCAATCTTCTTTACGACCATGTCCCACTCCTCATCCACATTAAATGATTCTTTAATGATATAACGGTCACTTCTCATCCGCACTTTCCTGCGGAACGGCATCGGGTCATACTCCTGATACAGCAAAAGTACAATTCTCGCCGGGAACAGACGCCGGAACAGCTTTGCCGAAAAGATCACCCACAGCAGGATCACCAGCATATCCACACACGTCAGACATGTCAATGGCAGGACACTTACAAATCTTGCCGAAAGAAGCACTGTCTCCAGATAAATACATACATTGGCCGCCGCTGCTGCCAGTCCATGGGAAAGGCACAGATTACTCATCCGCAGGGACCCCACATTCATTCCTCCCATAAGATACATAAAGATAAAGTAGAAGAAAGCGTAAAATGCTCCCATCAGCCAATATCCTTTATGATAAAATGGAAATACAATTCCCCAGTTATGATATCTTTTCCAGACAACGATGAACATCCCTGTCAGCACAAGTACAAGAACCATCACAGTCAGGAATCGGATCAGACGTTTATACGGATCCAGTTTATTTTGTTGCTTCATCTATCTTTGCTCCAATCAATTCATAATCATACAATTTTGATTATAGTATATAATTCCCTTTTTTTCAACAATTCAACCCCTGCAAACCTGCTCTGTACAGCAAAATAAGAATTTTTTAAGAAAATTTGACGAATTATGACAAATATATTAAACTGAAAGGCAGATTAATCAAAGGAGATCTCTATATGAAACCACAAACCAAAAATAAAATATCATTCCTTCTATATAGTTACTTTTTTCTGATCGCATTATTTTATCCAATGCAGTATGTCAGCTTTGACAGTGCTTACTATACAGAATTTACCTTTGCAGGTCTTTTTGCCGGCTTGCTGATCCTTTGGACCGTTTTCGCCTATCATCGTCCGGTCCGTCTGACTGATCCGTCTGACCGACGATTCTGCTGCTGGATCCTGGTGCTTTTAGTCCTGTATAACCTTTTTTCTCTGTATATAAACTTCACACATTCACGGTGGTTATGGGAACAGTTCAACTTTTCACTGGCGGTCTTGTTTTTTATAGTACTTCTGATCCATGGGGCAGCTTTCTTCCGGCAAGAACCTCTGGCTGTTTCGGTACTGCTGGTTTTTCAGGTTGTAACAACAATTCTTGGTATTATCGTATACTATCTGGGATACACCTCCGTTTCTTTCATAAACGGCATGGTCATACCGGTCGCAAAAGATCCGAAGTATTACGAGACCCGTTTCAGTTGGATCTATTACCATAAGAGCCAGTACTGCTTTGTTCTTCTCCTCTTTATTGCTTTCAGTGTGATCTGCCGGAAGCAGTTTAAGAATAAATGGTTTTTCCCGGTTTCCAATCTTGTTTTCCTTTTTGGAATCGTGATTTCCCATACATATACTGCACTTTTTGCTGCCGTGCTGATCTATGCAGGACTTGCACTTGATGCTCTCCGGTCAAAACTCCGGACGCTCAATAAGAAGTATTTTCTTCTCCTGATTCCACCGGTCATCCTCCTGGCATTTGTTATCTGGCGTATGAGCCGTGAACGTAATATCTGGACACTTGGCAGCCGTACTTATATCTGGGCAGAAGGAATCCGACAGATACTGAAAAATCCTCTGGGGATTGGAACCGGCTTTGGACCTGCCAAATTCTCTGTTCCGGGAATTTCTTTTCAGGTCTATAACTGCCACAATGTATTTCTGAATGAAATGTGGAGATTTTCTCTGCCGGTAGGATTATTATTCACACTGATTTTTGTCAGCATCCTGATCTACTCCCTGAAAAAGAAGTTCTTTTTCCTTCATATCGGGATCTGGATTGCTTTCCTTATCTCTCTCGGAATGGATTATTCTCTTTTAGGGCGGGAATTTACTCTGACTTTCTTTTACTTTTATATGATCTTTTTCCTTCCGAATACAAAGGAACAGATTTCTGACTGAATATCACAAAAAGGCATCGGATTTTTATCTCCAATGCCTTTTTCTTTTTTCTCCGCCTATCTTGAATAATAGGAAGAAGGAAGCTGCTCTGTCTTTACAACCTGCCCGTTTTTAATATACTTACGATATGCCACAGCACTTCTGCTTCCGGTCTTCCATGACACAATGTCTACTGAATCAAACCAGTCCGGCTGGATGCCCCATACTTCAGCATAAAGTGTATTTCCGCTCACGTATGTTACAAGTTTCACTGCATAATTGTAATCATTTCTGATCTTCAGATCAGACGATCCATAATTCACCATCGCATCCTGTCCGATCGGCACATAGGTAGATGGTACAGAATGATTCCTTCTCTGCACGATCGTAAGCCCTGCTCTCAATGCCGCACCGTACAGCGTCGTACTTGCCTGACAGATTCCTCCGCCATAACCGACTCCGCCTACAACGCCTCCCGGAAGAAAGCCTTGAGCCTTTCCACATGGACCTGCTATTCCAAAGAAAGAAAGCGTCTGTCCCGGCTGGATCGTAACCTGGTTAAAGTAAAGCAATGCTTTCGTCATATTGTATGTACCATTATAATTATTGGTAGATACGGTAGAAAATACAGAAATACGTCTTGGACTGTTCATCAGCCGGCCATACGCATCAAATCTGTATGTCACACCATTGATCGTGATCGTGCCATTCATTACCAGATGACCATAACTATTATAATAATAACGATAACCGTCCTTATTTCTCCAGCCTGTATGCATCTTTCCGCTGTCGGTGAGATAATACCAGTTTCCGCCAATCTTTAATCCTTTATTCCTTGCAAGCGTTCCATCTGCCTGATAATAGTATTTTCCACCATCTTTCGTCCGCCAGTAATCTTTCTTCATATTACCCGCAGCATCAAAATAGTACCAGTCATTTCCATCTTTTACACCATCATCAAATGCCTGTCGGCCCAACGGGGTAAAACCGATCACTTTTCCATTCTCGGTCTTCAGTCCCCGGTATGCTGCTCCGTTATTCTGGAAAATATAACGATATTTTCCAATCTTCATATCCCGGTTCAGTACCAGATGACCTTCCTCATCATAATAATACCAGTCAGCACCTTTCTGACGGAACTGGGATTCATATCGTCTGCCATTTCCATCCAGATAATACCAGTAGCCATCAATCTTCATCCCTGCATTCAGGATCAGATGTCCCTGAGCATCATAATAATAGTGACTACCATCTTTTTCTCTCCACCCGGAGCTTAACATCTTTCCATCTTTCTGGAAATAGTACCAGTAACCACTCAGCTTTTTCCCTGTATCTGCCAGGCAGAATCCCTGCTGGTCATAATAATACAGTCCGTCCTCCCCAACATACCATCCTGTATAAACTGCACCGCTTCCTGTAAATTTATAATGCTTTCCATTGATATCCAGTTCACAATTTGTCACCAGATATCCATTTTCATCATAATAGTACCACGTATCGTCTTTCTGGCGGAACTGAGACACATACTTTTTCCCGTTTTCATCCACATAATACCAGTGTCCGTTTATCCCAATTCCACGATTCATCACCAAATGGGCTGCTTCATCATAATAATAGTAATTTCCTGCTTTTTCTCTCCAGCCAGAACTTAGTATCTTTCCATCCTTCTGGAAATAATACCAGTAACCATCTATCTGCTTTCCGGTATCTTCTGAACGGCTTCCATTTGTCTCATAATAGTAAGTATCTGTTCCATCTGTATACCATCCTCTATAAATTGCACCATTTTCTGTAAATTTATAATGTCTTCCATTAATATCCATCTCCTGGTTCATTACCAGATGCCCATTCGCATCATAATAATACCATTCCCCATTTTTTTCTCTCCAGTAATTTTTCTGCATTGCACCTGTTGCATCAAAATAGTACCAGTAACCGTCAATTTCACATCCGGCATCATAAAGCTTTATTCCGTCAATATAAAAAAATGTGTCATTGTCACCTGTTACCCAGCCATTCGCATACTCAGAAACTCCTTGTCCATTTTCTGCAAGATCCTTGTTCTCCGAAATCTCTGTATCTGCATGGGCTGGCACTGCACTCCCCATCGCAAGTACCATCGACATCATAAAAATTACTGCCTTATTTTTCATTTTGATTTATCTCCTTTTTATTTTCCTCACAATCATCCCTGATAAATTTATTCCTATATTCTTTAAGTAGACAAATTCCGCACTTCTTCCATAAATTAAAAGAAAAATTCCATTAAAAATTATCACATTAAAAATTCCGTTTACAATAAGATCGATCCAACTGTTCCGGATCATCAGCATATTTCTGAATTCAATACATATCAGGCAGCTTACTGCTGTACTTGCAGTATATATCGTAATCTGCCTCAGATAATGCGAAAATGAATGTTTAAATACATATTTATAGATCAGATACGGATCATACCATATCTGAGTCAGCAGTCTGGATATTACAGTTCCCAAAATCACTCCTGTAATTCCAATTTTTTTCACAAGAAACACCGACACTACAATATTGATGATCGACATGATCAATGGACGATACTGTCCCTGTACGAACAGACCATTGGACGTTCTGAAATGGCTGACTGTACTCATCATCCCGGTTAGATAAAAATCAATAATAAGAACCAGTACTGTAGCTGTTCCAAATAAATTTTCTTTTCCTGCCCAGATTTTCATAAATGTATTTACATTTACATATAATACTGTAGTGCATAACCCAAAAATCCAGAAGCACATCAACTGCATGGCGTTAAAGACTTTAAACTGCTTCTTTCCATCCTCTGTTGCTGCAAGATTTCCGATACTGGCAGAAGTAGAAGTAAATACCTGAAGCACAAGATTATATATATTCTTTACGATCATATTATAATTGGCTAATATACCGACCATTCCGGTTCCAAGAAATGAAGACACGATCACACTGTCTGTTCCATTCAGAACTACATTTGAAACTTTATACAGAAAAAGTGCCTTGATATCCTTAAAAAGCTTTTTGATCTCAGCTTTGCTTAGTCTCCCACTACTCTTCTGAAAAGCATTTGGATATAATTTTTCTGCCTTTCTCGAAATCCAGATATTCTGACTGACAGAAAATAAAATTTCCAGCAGCAGATAGAAAATAAAATTCTTAAAAACTACCAGTAAAATACTTTCAATCGTACACTTGATCATCGAAATGCAGATTGAAATTTTTGATATTTCATATTGCTTCTGGCTCGCAGATAAAATTGTAGAACGATAGATCAGTAAATACGAACAGACCGTATTAGATAAATAAAGAATATAAATAATCGTAATACTTTCTTTAATATCCGGCACATTGGTAACAATTTTCGATAAAAATGGAACAACAAGCAGACCGCAGATCAGAATCACCAGTGCAACGATCCGGTATGCCCATTTGTAAAAATGCATCAATTTGCCGAGCTTCTCTTCATCATTCTCTGCCAGTGGTTTATATAACGCATAAGTGATCGCACTGCCTATCCCCAGCTCAACGAAAGACAAAACTGATAAAATATCCGTAAACAGGCCCGACACTCCTACATATTGCATTCCGAGTGTATAAATAAATACTGTACGTAATACAAATTTTATTCCAAAATCAAATAATTTTACTGAAAAATTAAATATCGTATTAACTGCTGAATTTACTACCCTAGACTTAGACATCCTCTATCCTTTCCAGTCTCCTCTGATTGCATGAATCACCTTTCTTACAGGTAATGTATAATGATAGGCTTTTGCTATCATTGGAATTTTCATTTTTTCCCTTTTTATATATTCATAAATATCCTTTGCGAAAAAATCCTGATCTTTTTTATCTAAAATCCAGACATATTTTTTCCATCCTTTTTTCTCATAGGCGGATGTATCCTTGAAGCTTTCCTTAAATTCAGGCTGCTTTCCAATCAGTTCCAAAATAAGCAGCGTCCTGAAACATTTCCCACATTTACCACAGTTCTCTGTCTCATCGCAGCAGACATGCAATCTTTTTCTTCCTGTCTCATGCTGCGATATATGCTGTATTTTTTCAATTCTTGTCACATTTTCACGTGCCAGATAGAATTGGAGACTTTCCGTCGAAAAGAACTGCACATTATCCGATGCATCTTCTTCAACTCCCCATCTGGCTTTCTCAGGTTCACCTGCAGATGAATAATAATAATGGGAAAACAACTTCTGAACTGCAAGTACAGCCGAGCTATTTGAATAGCCGTGTAACTCCAGAAAAACTCCCTGATAAAGACTGTTAATATTGGAATTTACTGCAATAAAATCTGTTCCAAGTTCCTTTGCTATCTGCCTGCCCTTCTCAACATCATGGGAGAAAAAATTTTCTGCTTTTTCGTTATATTCATCAAGCGTCATCATCCCGGTTTTTCTCGCCCGCAGATCTGGCATATTATTGTAGGATCCCACATTAAAGACAGTAAGGCAGTTTAATCTGTGCTCTGCATCCATGTTCTCAGCAAGATAGGTGAAAATCGTATCAAATGAATCAACCCCGCGACTTACACCTGTACCATTTTTATCAAGACTTTCTATTTTCCTGCTTTCTGTTCTCCCGATGATCCGAATCGGTTTCAACCCACTTCTTTCATTGCAATGCATCGGGATCAGATTCGTATTCAGATTATGATATAACTCATTCGATAAAACACCTTCATATTCAATGTCCTCACCTGTTACCATCGCAAAATACAACACTGCAACTACAAATGCATCTGTTCGTTCCTGGCAGAGGATCTGCTCTGACCGGTCTTCTACTTCATACCATAATTGAAATTTATCTTTCCCGTAACTGTACGCTTTTTCATATCCCGCATATTCTCTGCGGCTTCCAATCTGCTTTTTCCACTTTTCATAAATCTCCGGAGCAATTGCAATCTCTGCACACAAACGACTTTTTCCATTTTCATTTTCAATATAGGGTCGCTTTATACTGATCATTTATCTGAATCTCCTTTTTATTTTTCCCAAAATCCGGTAAAATAAATTATCTTTGACTTTTGCCTCTTCTATCGCCTTTTGTACACCTGGCGTCTTTACAGCAGACATAAAGCCTTTTTCCTTGTAAACTTCAATGAATTTCATCCGATCCTTCGGAAGTGCGGCCGGTCTTTGAAGTGGGACATTCCCTTTGACAGCCTCTTCAAGCGAACGCTCTTCGTAAATAAATTCATCTTTTACAAGATCCCAAAACTTTCTGCCCTTTTCACTGTTCACCAGCACGACTGAAATTTTCCCCTTATATGGAACTTTTAAAGATTTTCTGTCAATCCCCCAAAAATCACCAATTGTCAGATCCGAAATTCTCCTTTTGTCTGCATATTCACATTTATAACAATTTTCTCTGTGGATAATTCCCTGCAAGTATGCCGTATAATACAAATCCTTACGGAAACGTTGCGAATACACTACTCGGTCCTGACTATAAAAAACCATATGGTAATCTTTTTCGCCACGAAATGAGACACGATCCACTTTTTCTGCTCCTGCTATCTCCTTAATATACTCTTCCAGATAACTCATCGGAGGAGTCCCGTGACAGATCAGATCTATCGTCACCAGTGCGTCTGAAGCTTTGCCCAGATAAGCTTTTAATCCGGCAATCTGGCAGGGTGTTCCGATAAAAAGTACTTTTTCCCCTTTTTTTAGCTCTTTTCCAATATCAGAATAGACAAATCCTGTATGGCTTTGTGCGTACTTAGATCCTCTGAATTTTTTTATTTCTTCCAACGTTTCTGCTTTTTGCTGGGTTAGGATCCCTTTTTCATTAAAGGCAGCACCATACACAATCCCTGCATTCTGTATCCATCTTTTATAAAAACCGAATGCAATTCCTCCTGATGCACTGTACTTTCTTTCTTTCCTGTCTTTTTGCCATGCAGCGTAACATTGCCTTGGCTCATGCTTTTCTTTCACATGATTCTCCGGGCATCCCTGAACACAACGATGGCACTCTATGCATTTTTCAGGATCAATCTGCGGAATTACATTTCCATCTTCTCTTTCCTGACAGGTTATTGCCCCACACGGGCAAAGATTCATACACGCAAGGCACCCTGTGCATTTTGATTCTTCACATATCTGAGCTATCATAATTCTCCAATGCATTTTTTAAAAATTCCAGAGATGACTGTCGCATCTTCTGAATTTTTTTTCCTATTTTTTCATAATCCATATTCTGATGTTCCAGGATTGCTTCCATAGTTTCCCCTGACAGATCATCCAACTCCAGGATTCTGTCCTGCAATCCAAAATTACAGATCAAATCTCTCACCTTTTCAGATAAAGGAATTGTGATAAACCTTTTTCTGTTCTGTATTGCAAATACATTTCCATGAAATGTCCCTGTGATCACATACTCCGCTCTTCTTACTATATCATTATATTGTGTCGGTCTGCACGTTACATGATAATCACACCAGTCATTATACAATGCAGCTGAGACTACTTTCAGTCCTTTCGCATGAGCATACTCACGAATCTTTTTCTTTATTTCCACAGAAATGGAACCATTATAAAAGTAGACCAGTATATAACGGTTCTCTTTCAGATAAATGTCCTCATAAGGCTCTGTATATGCCTCTGTGTCCAGTAAAAATGTAGGATCACATACTTTTTCCGGGTATTTTCCGGTTATTCTTTTCACTGCTTCACAGCTTTTTTCATCCCTCACTGACAGAAATTCTATTTTTCTGATGCACTCTGTCACCTCATGAAAAGGAAGAAAATCCTTTCCTTCTGAGTCTCCGACACTGACCGCATAGGAAATGACAGGAGAAAGATCTTTTCCATAATAAATCGGATTCTGAAAAATTTTTCTTTGAACATTCCAGATTTCGTCACTGCCCAAAATAAAAAGATCTAATTTTTCTTTTTTATCCCAGGTCTTTAATTTTTTATGATCCTGAGCAAAGAGCTTATATTTTTTTAATCCGTCCAGATTTCTTTTGATGAATTTGACTGGATATTTCAAATTTCCTCTCTTAGGTATAAACCAGCAATATTCTCTTTTAAAAAAGCTTTCCTGCCCTGCTGATACGAAATACACCTCATGCCCCCATGCTTCCAGTACCTTTTGCAGGGCATACGCCTGCAGAAAAGACCCTACATTCGCTGATTTTTCTACTGTCACAATTCCTATTTTCATAGTCAGATTACCTTTCCGCTACTGGAAAATCTATAAGTAACACCATTGATCACCATCGTCCTGTTCGTTACCAGATGACCATTAGCATCATAATAGTATCTGTCTCCATCTTTCTTTCTCCAGAAATTTGCCTTCATTATGCCATCGTTGTCAAAATAATACCAGTAACCATCGATCTTTACTCCTGTATTCAGATACAGATGTCCATCAGCATCATAATAATACCGCTGTCCATTTTTCTGACGCCAGTAATTTATCCTCATAACTCCATTCTGATCAAAATAATGCCAGTAGCCATGGAGCAGCAATCCTATATTCATGCTTAAGTGACCGTCTGCATCATAATAGTACTGTAAGCCATCCTTCTCTCTCCAGGAATTTCTTTTCATGACTCCATTGGCATCAAAATAGTACCAATAGCCATCGAGCTGTGCTCCGGCATTCTGATACATATGTCCGTCTGCATCATAATAATACACCTGACCATCCTTCTGTCTCCAATAATTCTGCTTCATTATTCCACTGGCATCAAAATAATACCAGTAGCCATCGATCTTTATCCCCAGATTGCAGACTTTGAAACCATTCTGATAATAATACCTTTTTTCTCCTTCCATCTGCCAGCCATTCAGTTTACTGTCGCTGCTATTATTTCCGCTATTATTTCCGCTGTTATTTCCGCTATTATTTCCGCTATTGTTCCAGGAACTTTTCATTAGGAAATTTATGTCCACCTTCGTACGGATGCCATTCACTTTTCCATCATCCGCACACTGCCACATCATATACTCTTTTGCATAAGTACACTTGCTGTTGTACTGGGCTACCCATTTGGGCAGCGTATCGTAGTAAGAATCTGTCAGCTTTGATGTAAACCAGTATTTGTTTGCATAAACTCCCACATTATATCCTGCATTTTGGATTGCTGTACAGAAAACCTTTGTCATATTCAGTATTTCTGCATTGGTATGCTTTCCGGTTGTCGGTTCATCTTCCAGATCATAAAAAACCGGATAACTTAATTTATGTCCTCTGATCAGACGCAGTACATGGTCTGCCTCACTTTGTGCCTGTGCAACATTCTCGGCATAGGAATAAATATAGACACCGTACGGAATGCCTCTGCTCTCACATGCCTGTACATTCTCCAGCCACTTCTTATCATCCTGACTGGTATAATTATCTCCATATCCACAACGGATGATCACAAAATCTACATCCGAATTTTTTACTTTATCCCAATTGATCGTTCCATTGTGATAACTGATGTCAATTCCTTTTGCAATCGCATTCGGAATGATTTCACCTGAAGAACTGATAAAATTGCCATTCACTTTTGTCCACGCATTCGCAGCTGCTCTTTCATTACTGTAAGCTGACACGGAATTACTGATCAGCTCACCATTCTGATACCGCCAGCTGTTCTCTCTCAGATTCTCCTGCGATCCTGCTGTCTCTTCCAGAATTTCTTCCTGATCTGCAGGTTCTTCTATCTCTTGTGTCCCCGCTTTCGGGGAACTCTCCTCTGTATCTGTTGAAGCTTCTTCTGGCTTCTCATTCACGCCATCATAGCTTATAGTATCCGTTAATTCACCTTGGATTGCAGTATCATTTTCCATTGCAATGACCGGAAAACCATTCAACGTTGCCGCCAGACATACCGTTACTAAAAAGCAGGTAATTTTTTTGTATTTCATTCTTTATTCCCCATTTTTCCTATAATCATACATTGTAACCAAACTTAACCAATCCTCATAATACCATATGTCTTCTTTTAATGCAATCCGGCCTGCCCTTAATAATACCTGGAAGTTTTTTCCAGTTTTCCCCTGATCAGACACATATTTTGAAATGATAGTACATCCACAGGCGGAATTTCCGTTTAGGTTTCTTTATTTTCCATATATATTTTCTATAATCTTTTCGGAATTTTTTATCATAATATCTTCCCAGCC
>OHLO01000694.1_pt1 | contig 11345 bp, 6 predicted proteins | sample 1569131 | NCBI WGS metagenome assembly OHLO01 (sample SAMEA3879551, study PRJEB24766) | human gut metagenome | biome: human-associated habitat; feature: feces | place: USA | collected 1985/1987 | reverse complement strand
ATATGAGCATATTTCTTAAAACAACCAAACGAAATCACACATTTTTTCTAATAAAGCATTCAAAAGTAGAACTAGGACAAATAAAACACGCGGATTCTTTGTATTAGGGCTTTGTTAACTTCTAAATTTTGCAAAAGATTTCCTTCCCCTCTACTGCCTTTCAGAAGCAGGGGTAAAAATGTTTCATTGCTTATCATATCATTTTTCAGTATTGACTACTCCAAAAGAGCAGGCACAAAGGTTTATCCGTTACCTACGAAGTAACGGGCGGCTATTATTGAAACTTAGTGTTTAATAATATATTATTAATGTAATTTTTAAGTAGTTATGAAAAGAAAATTTGTAAAAGTGATGTTCTTCGGGGCGTTGGCACTTTCTACTGTCACCTATGTAGGCTGTAAGGACTACGATGATGACATCGACAATCTACAAACACAGATTGACGCAAACAAAGCCGACATCGCCAAGTTGCAGAGTTTTGTAAAAGAAGGTAAATGGGTGACTAATGTTGAAGACATTACCGGTGGATTTAAGATAACTTTTAATGATAATAAAAGTTATTCTATCACAAGCGGTAAGGATGCTACTCCAACGACAATCAAGATTGATCCGGTAACAAAGAACTGGATTGTCAATGGCAATGACCTAGGTATTTGTGCTGAAGGTAAAAAAGGTGATGCGGGAGTAGGAACTCCGGGCAAAGCTGGATATGCACCGGAAATTTCTGAAGATGGATATTGGATAGTTTGGGATGCAGAAGACGGAAAACCTAAAAAAACAAATGTTAAAGCTGCTACAGATATCTATGTAAGTGCTGACGCTAGCAATCCATTGGTTTGGGTATTGAATATTCTCAATAAGGAAACAGGAGAATGGGAAAAGGTTTCTATGCCGAAATCTGCTCGTATCACCGGTATGAGTGTGCTAGGTGTAAAAGAGGATGGTACTGTTGATTTAGGCTCTACACAAGCTGAAGCGACTCTGTATTATCATAAAGCAACCACAGACATCAAATTTAATGGAAATGATAAATTTAAGAAAGCAGGTGATTTACTTATTGCCAGAGGTGGTAGTAAGATTCACGCTTTGATTAATCCGGTGAATCTGAAAGCTGCAGATATTCAGGCTTACGAAATCGGTCTGACAGATTCTAAAGGTAATACTAGCTTTGTTGTAGCTAATATTGCAGATAATTTTAGTGTAGATGCTTTGACTCGTGTAGCAGACCCAGAAAAAGAACCTACTGCTAACAAAGGTGTTTATGATTTGACTCTCAGATTTGCAAATGGAGTAACTGATACAGAATTGAAGGCCTTGGAAGAGAATACTGCTTATGCTCTTACAACAAAAGATGCATGGGGCAATGAAATCATTTCCGGATATGACGTAAAGGTTGCGGCTAAAGCTGCTACAGAACAAGACCAACCAGAAGTCGAGTTTACTGCTCCTGACGAAGCCTTGACTTATCAGAAGAGCTATAATTTGGATGAACTGTTTAACAGTGAATTAGATAAGGTGGTAGCTTACTATTATGAAGTTACTAAGGACGAAGCTGCTAAGGTGGATGCAACATTTGATAAAGATAAGAATACAATTATTGCAAAGAAGGAAGGTAAAATGAAGATTAAGATTCACTATCTTCCTGTTAGTGGAACAGTTGCTAGTACTGACGTAGAACTGACCTTTGCTTATGTAGCTAAACAGGCTGAAATCAAAGATATGACTTGGGTTGTAGATGGCAAGAAATTAACAGCTACTTCTGAAATTGTTGGTCCTTCAGTAGATGTATTTACAACCGGTTATTACTCAATAGTTTGTAAGTAATAAGTCATAAATATGGTCGTAACCTTTAAGGGTACATTCTAAGGGGTGAAGATTTAACGCTTTTATTGATTCTTAACTCATTTGGAGTGTCAATACGAACGGTTTCTTCTTTTTTCGGTGCAATTTGTTTCCGATATTCCACTTCTATTTTGGCTCATTGCTTAAGCCTGTACAAAGGTACAATATTTTTCCGATATTGTTCGTTATCCCTGAGCTTTTGGGTCGCAGAGCAGATTCTCCTCCAAAATTTTCATTAAGTACCATATTTTTATCGTATTTATTTGTAAACTTACGATCATCTTCTTTCGGAAAGAAAATCTTGCAACGAAATTGTTGTAATGCCTAATCCTAGAGCCTTGGATTGCAAGAGATTGTCGGAAGTCAACAATATAGGATTCTTATCCTCTGTTTTATATCTTAGTGCAACGGAAAGAATAAGACAATCGGCTTTTTGTGCATCGAAACCATTGGGAAGCAATGACGAGTCGCCTTCTTCCATGCTGGAATAATTATTAAGAAAAGCCTTGTTGATGTTTTTAACCGCATCGTTGAGTGCTTTCTTGTCAATACTTTGTTTCAATTTTAAACGATCAAGTTCTTCCAATACTGTAGTGGGAATCACAACTTTATACTTTCCTATTTTTGAGATAATGGTTGGACATTTTACAAACACATTCGTGTCAATAATGAAAATATTCTCCTTGTCTGCCACAATCTCCTTCAAATGTTTTTCAGGCAGATTGATTTTCCCAAGAACCGTTACCTTTAATTCACCAGATGTTATGGTTTGAGTCATGGATGGGTTTAATGCTGCAACTTTGTTTTCATTGATTTTCAGCAAGAAGCGTCGAACCTCATCTGACATGAAGTTTTTGAGAATCATCCTATCAGCAACAATTATAGTACAACGGCTTGCACGAGATGTTGCTACATTAAAAAGTTCGCTGTCAAGAGAATAGCTAACAGAAGCATTGGGGATGAGGAAAATGGTATAATCGACAGTCAATCCCTGTATTCTGTCAACAGTTTCTATTTTCAGATTGTCGGGAATCCCCTCGCTGTGCAGTTTCGTGATGAATGTCTTTTGCAATTCCTTGACCGTTTCTTTGAATTTGGATAGAATTGCTATTTTGGCTTCGGGACTTTCTTTCAATATTCGTTCAGTCAAACCAAAGGCAACATTCAACGCATTTACAGGTTTCTTGTCGCCTATTTTAAGTTCTAAATCCACCAAAGAAGGTCCTCCCAATCTATTCAATACAGGCAAGGATGTTTGTACCTCATCAACACCTGCAACCGAGTTCAGTTCATTGTTGTAGAAGATACCTGTGAATTCAGCTCCTCTCTTAGTCAAACGGAATGTATCGCTCAACATGAATGTTGGCATAGGAATATTATTACAAAGAGTATCAAATCCTTTCACAATAGGACTCCAACCACAAGTATTGATTTTGTCTTCATTGGTTTTAACAATAGGAGCAAGCTGCTTCTGGTCTCCTATCCATACGACTTTGCTTCCTAACTTCTTCGATGCGGCAATCATTGGTAGTAATGCCTGACTTGCTTCGTCTACTATGACATAATCAAAAGGAGTAGTTTCAAGCATGTCTTTAGCCCACCCACTTGAAATGTAGAACGTGGCAAGCGAGAGATGACCGGGCGTGGCATTGCAAACGTTTCCTTCATTTGCTACCAATTTAGGTAATTCATGTCGCTCATCTATCGTCAGGCTTGTCTTTGATACTTTGCCACTTTCAAGATACGGTTTCAAATCCTCTTTGGAAGCAACGACTTTCAATGCTTCATTAGTTAGTGCTGTTACCAACACGCTTTTTCTTTCTGACAAAAGTTGTGCTACTAACCTTCCCATCCTATATGTTTTACCTGTTCCAGGGGGGCCTTGAATGGCAACAGTATTATGAGATTCCAAACTACGCAGAATGTGGATATTCAGGTCTTCTGTCGCGGCAACCTTTTGTGGATTCCATGTGCTTTCTAATTGAGAAAAATAATCTAAAATTTCTTTTGTCGCTTTACATTCAGAGTTTTGGACAATATCTTTCAAGTTGAGTAGATATTTCAATGGTGGGTCGTTAGGCCCGAAGGCAATAATTGGATTTTGGGATTCAAGCAAATTTGCAAAATCCACGGTAATATTCTTCACCCCAACCAAGCAAAATGCAGGGTCTTCTGATTTTGAAATCCAGACGCAATGTGCATCAGAGTAATCACATTGATATTGTTCCCGAAGGTCTGCCCAAGCACAATCACCCCAATTCTTGTAACTCGCCATCTCGCCGATAAAACAAGATGCTGTCCAGAAAGAATTTTTACGAGGCATGTTGTCAGAGATACGCACTTTGAAGATGGAGAAATCTCCTCTAAAGCTAACAAACTTGCCAACAAATACTTCGCCACGTTCTTTCAGAACTGTAGCTTTGGTTGCAATCAGACGACCATACTCCTTCATCTGAGTATCATACTCAGTTTCAAGAAATGCTATATAATCTTCTCGTTTGAACTTCATAATGAATCCTCCTCTGAATATAGGTTCTGTACTCCTTGCTTTTTTGCATAGATATTCTTGACAGATTTTGCATTGCCTGGGATTCGAAAGGATGCGAAGTTGAAGTGCATCTCATTGAAATATTTCAATAGCGATGAAAAACTATTCAATCTGTCTTCGTGTTCATCCACATTAAGATTTTCTGAATCGAATGTGATAGAGAACGTTGACTGTTTTTTAACGAGATTGTCTTTAGGGACTTCTACTATCTCATTATTAGACCGATACACTAACAGCTTAGCGTTTTCTTTTACAACCCATTCCCATTCCGTTGGATTTACCTTGAATGGTTCTGTTTCAGTTCTATAGCTTTTAAGAACTATTTTAATTGTCTTTCCTAATTCGTCTTGAACCTCCTCGTTTGAATAGCAATATGGAACACCGTCCTCGTCGCATTCTCCATATCCTGTTGGGAACTTCCAATCTGGACGTTCTTCCATTAGTTTTTGCTGTGCTTGAAGTTGAGCCTCATACATCTTTCGTTTAGACATTTCGCTTTCTTCCGAACCAACTTTTGCGGCTCGTCCCGACTTTAATCTCTCCACTTCCTGTTTCAGGCGAGCATTCTCATCCTCCAGTTCCTTGTTACGGCTGCTCAAATCCTTAAAATCTGCAATGTGAGTCACAAGTTCCGTCAAGTCTTCTTCATTCAAACTATTCTTCAAGGTCTGTAATTGCTGTCTTTCATTTTTAGTCCAGACAACATTCATGCTAACAGAATCTTTGATAGGATACACTTTGGGGAAATGGTTTTCATCAAACAGGCTCTTGTTTGATTCGCCCCATTCGTCAATCAACAAACGTGTAGCATTTCTGAAGTTTTCATCTTCCCAATTTAAATTATTACTATAGAGCTCCTTAATTCTTCCATCAATATAGGCATAAGCATCCGCAGAGTTTTTCTGCTTGGAGATTGTTGCTACACAACGTGGGTCAATAAGGATATTGTAGTAGTTGTTCGTTTCATCAGAAATCAATGCAATAATGTCTTTAAGCGGTTTATCTATACTTTCAGCTTCTTTATAAAGTCTGTCTTTAGCGACAAAGTTTCCTGCTTGATTTGGATATATTGCCTTGTTTGAAAATTGAAGATTGCGACTTTCAATATATTTGTATAGCACATTTAGATTCTCAAAAAACTCATCATCGCTAGTTGAAAGTTCATCTAAGAAGGTTTCCGTATTTGCTTTCTTTTCAATTACAGAAACTATATCACGGCAAATAAACTCATTGATACGAAGCCATAGTTTGCTGTCAACGACCTCAATGGATTCTTCTATTCCTTCACATTTTCCAGGCAGAAAATAACGAGCAATATTCTTTAATGCTGTTTGAGTAATTGAGATATTCTCGTTTTCGGAACTTGTTATTGGTAGAACCTGTATCAAGTATAATGCTACTTGGCGCAGTGTTTCCTCACTGTACTTTCTATACAGGGCATAGCTATTGTATGTGTTTGAATTATTCCAACTCTGGTAGCCTAATGTTGCGTTTGATAAATCTGTGGCAAAGTCTGCGATATCTTTTGCACTTGTCTTTCCCAATGATTTTAGGTCAATAGCATTGTCCAGCAGAATATCTTTGTATGACAGTCCTATTTTCCCAAACACATCGTTCTTCAATACCTCTGGAATACCATTGTCAATGAACAGATTCTTAGAAAGGCAGAATTTTCCATTTTGGTTAGGGACTATTGCCTTATTATTCATTGTTGCCAAGGTAATACCTAAACTAAGAATTGTGTCATTCAACCACTTTGCGCCTAATCCGACAGGAAGATTTGTCAAAAAAACCTTTGACTCAATAGTGGAGATTATATAGTTGATAAGCCACTTGTCCGTTTCCTCCCAAGCCGCTTTATTCAATGAATTATCAGCAACCGTTTGTGCGTCCTGCCATTGAAAAAGTTCTTTTGTAATCGTGAATATGCGTGAACGCTTTGTTACAAACACCTGTTCATATTTGTTGCTATCTGACACAACTATAGAAATAAGTGGCTGTAATTTCGCGAGTTTGGTTGCATCTGTATAAGCAGGGGTGTCAATAATACCTTTTGCCAAACTATTCACTTTGGCAGAATAACTCGTAGAATTAAATTTACTATCCAACGAAATGGTTGTTATTGATTCATGAAGGAGTAACGGTTTCATATCTCCATCGAGCTTTGCTAAAACGTCAAGAACTATACTTGTAACACCCTCGCCTTGCTTGAAACCTTCTTTGTCCTTCTTCAAGAACGTTCCGTTCATGTTTGGCAAAAGAGCATACTTTTTGAGCAAAAGCTCATCCTGAGACAACACGAAAGCTAAAAATTTGTTGTACCATTCAAATTTATCACTATCTGAAACAACATCAAGAGAGTCCATAGAACTTCTGGCTTCAATGTCAGCACAAACATCATCTGTTGTCCACAACCTTATTTCATCATCTTTCCAAAGAATGTGTGCCCATTTACTATTGTCAGCAACCAATTTTTCAGGGTATAGTGAAGTGAGCAAATCGAGTAAGGTGTCCTCCGATTTTTGATTGCTTTCTTTAGCAATAATGCAATCTGACAACCTAAGAAGTGTTCCTGATGTAGATAAAGGAGTTACTATTGGATAGCTTGTCAGTATCTCTCGCAGTGCTGAGATAACAGATTTCTTGTACCAATCCTTATCTAATTTCTCGTGGTCTTTTAACGACTTCAATCCATTGCACAGGTTGAAAAAACTATTGAACTTTTCTTCAGAAAGATATTCAACAATAATCTTGAATACATCAGGTAGTTTATAAAGAATTTTCTGGTTGATACCAACCTCTGTAATTACATTTTTCTCTTCGTCTATTGTAATTCCATTGAGAATCAAGCTCTGTCGCTCGCTGTCTGGTTCAAAATCTGGACTATTCACGAATATAGGCATCTGTATTTGCCCTTCAATGCCGACCAATGGGAACACACAGAACAATGACGTTTTGGTGTCTGTACTTACTATGTTCTTATTACTATCAACTTCACAAGCAGCTTGTAATCTTATAGAACGTTCTGCCTTGTATTTTGCTGAAAGTTCTTCATCCAACTCTTTTGTTGAATAATATATAAAAGTCCGAATCACAGGCTTTGTATCACCAGCAATAATTCTAAACTGAGTCTGATGAAGTTCGTTTGTGATTGGAGTATCTGATATACGTTCAATTGATGTCCTTTCTCCATTGTCTATTAACTCGACAGAAGATAATTCTTTGCAAAATAATAGAGTTTGTGCAATATTTTCTTTGAAGTTCTCTTTGCCTAATTGTACTGCACGACGGCCCGATTCTGAATTGACATGATAGGTATATGTGGTCCAGTCGTATGGCTCGCTATTATATAGTTCAGATGCTCTCATCTTGTCAAGACCTTCAAGAAGTTCTTTTTCGGTAAAACCATCTCTATACATAGTTACAGAAAAGCCGATGATTGCATTTTCATCGCCATACATATTACTCTCAATTGTTACAATTTTGGAAAGGCAGTGCGTGGTTAGGAAACCCGTTCCAAAACGTCCAGTACTCTCAGCGTTTTCCTTGTCTTCACTGTATTTATATAGTAACCCCAATCTTGCATCAGCTGTAAATGGGTCGCCATCATGCTGAAACTTAACCGAGTCGCCATCAATAAGAATTCGAGCCTTAATGCTATCTCGCTTCGGATTGTTTGTTATCGTATCTTTTGCATTTTGTAGTAACTCCCAAATCCATCTTTTTCTATCAATGTCATTTGGTTGATTGAGTTCCCTTAAGCGTTTACTTACATTGCTGATATACATTTTATCAAGTAATTTTTCTAACGCTTTTTCTGTTGATTTAGGGGCAGATATTTGCATATGTATTATTTGGAATTAAATTTAGCTTCAATTGTTTTTGCAATTTCTCTATATGTTGTTTTCTAAAAAATACCGATTCCCAGAGGCTTATATCTCTACAATGCGCAACATAAAAATTCGGACAAGTATTTTCTTTATTTTATCTCCAATTCTCTCTCGATTTCTTCAATCGTGGGCAGGTTGTCCCGGAAGTCTTTGGGCAAAGCTTGTCCCAGTTCGTAGTCGGAAACACCGATAGGCTTCTGAATGTCGCGCAAGGCATATTCTGCCTTGATGCGATCTTTGCCCTTGCAAAGCAGCAGTCCGATAGTTCGATTGTCTCCCTCACGGCAAAGAATGTCGTCCACCGCAGAACAGTAGAAGTTCAGTTTGCCGATATACTCCGGCATGAACTCCGTATCTTTCAATTCTATCACCAAATAGCGGTGCAGGAAAGCATTGTACATCAATATGTCAATATAGTAGTCATCGCCCGACACCTCAATGTGGTACTGCCGCCCCATAAAGGCAAATCCGGCTCCCATTTCCACGAGGAATTTCTCCACGTGCTTGACCAAGCCGATTTCCACATCACGCTCGTTGTACGGGTCGGTGAAAGTCAGCATATCGAATATGTACGGGTCTTTGAGCATGGATTTTACATTGTTTGCCTCTGGTGCAGGTAGTGTTTCGGTGAAGTTGTTTGCCAATGCTCCATGCTTGCCGTAATCGTCCAACTTTATGGCTTCTTGCAGATAACGCGTATTCCAATGAGATGTAATACTTTGCACCATATACCAATACCGTGCGCGAATATCCTTGACCTGCTGTAAGAGTATCAAGTTATGCGTCCAGCCCAAATGTTTGATAGGAAGGGTGAAATTATATTCGCCTAATTGCGCAATCAGTGATTGCGTAATTGGAGCTACAGCTCCTTTTGTCATCGTAAGTTCCTGATTGTATTCATTGAAGAACTGTATCATGCACTGCATATTACGCACAGAAAAGCCTTTTATTTCGGTGTAATCGTTTTTCAAATCCACAGCCAACCGTTGCAGGGTTTTCTTGCCCCAGCCGTCAGCATCTTGGCTCTGTTGTAACATTTCGCCCACGTCCCAATACATCCGAAGCATCTCTTCATTGGCGGCATAAATCGCACGTTGCTGGGCAATCTGCACTCTATGCTTTATTCCGCGCAGCAATGCCGCATAACCCCGAAAGTTATCCGTCAAGTTACCAGCCACTTGTATGTTGTTGTCTTTAGCCATATTCCTCTTTAATTTATTTGCAAAGTTACTCATTTTTTATTTAATTGAACTTCAAAATATTACGATTATTTGAGGGTGTGTTATGTACAAGTTATCTTCTTATTGAATCCCCTCTCTTCTGCTGTTGGTCATAATGTCCATCCACCACGTTATCGACTTCCCGTCTGGCTTTGATTTGCTCCCGGTTATCCAATTTGCCTTTTTGCTGGGCTGTGATATACAGGAAATTTCCGGCTGTCTGTTGCGACTGCTTGTCGTCACCGAACAGGTTAAGAGCACTCTTGATGTCTGATACCTGCTCCGCATCGAAACGTGGCTTGTAATACTCTCTTGCCAAACGGATGATGCCGTTTACTGCTTTGCGGAAAATGTCGCTTGTTTTGAGCAAGAAGAAACTGAGAGTGCCGATAATTTGATTCTGCCACGAAATGCGGTTTTTGAGCCTCGCTGTTTCCTCCGTATGTGCCGCCTCCTTACGGTTGAGTTCGGACTGGTGTTTGGCTTCCAGCTTCATCAGTTCACGGTGGTGGTCGCTCTGCATGGTTTGGATTCTGCCCTGCAACTGCTCGATGGTTTCCTCGTGCGTGGAAATCTCATGGCGCAAGCCCTCTATTTCGCCTTTCAGGGACTTTGACTTGCCCGTAGCCCAACCGACAGCGGCATCAAGAAGTTCACTGCCTTTCTCCCTGTTCAGCTTGGAGCGTTTTTCTTTGATAGCCCTGTCAAGGTCTTCACTCTGCCGCTCCTTTTGATTAGCAGTCTCGATAAGAGAGTTGGTTCTGTTTTCCGCCTCCTGCATCTTCTGATTGGTCATTTCCAACTGATACTCCCGATACTGCCTTGTGGCATCAAGGCGGTTCATCTCCTCTTTCTGCTTCTCGATGATGAAGTCGTTACGCTCCAGATGCTCCTTGCCTGTCACGGTTTTGGACTGCCCACGTTTCATCGAGAGAATGTCAGAAGCCAAAGTCTGCATTTCCATCATATCATTGTCGTTGAGCTTTTGGCTCTTGCCCGTGTCGTGGTTCATCCAGTCGAATACAATGTGTGCGTGGTAATTCGGCTTGAACCATTTTTCGCCTACTTTGAAACTCTCCTTGTCTTCCATATCAGGTTGCCCACTTAGCCAATGACCCTCGTCTTTGTGCAGGAAAATTTGAAGCGGTGCAATGCCCCAACGTCTTTGGCACTCCTCGCCAAATTTCTTCACGTCTGCCAGTGTGGTGTCCGGTTTGATAAGCAAAACACCCTCACGAATGGGTGAGCATCCTGCCACTTTGATGATTTTTCCGTTCTTACCTTTACGCTCCCGTTCTTTTTCCTGCATGGCACGACCCGTCTTTTCCTTTACCATCTGTTTTATGTTGTCGTAGTGCGTTTGCAGGTCAGGATTGCCGAAGTCCGGGTTTATCCACTGCTCGTTATCGGCAGAGAGTTCGGGCACGATGTAGATTTTGGATGTACCGATATTACGCATATACTCGGCAGTCCTTCGGTTATGAACCTCGCTTGACTTGGTGTTGCAAGGCTTGATATGTATGCTTGATTTTGTTGCCATTTTCTTAGAATTTGATTTGTTGATAAAATTATTTTTCCGTTGTCCGCTCATAACCGCAATGGGTTATTAGGGCATCGCCTTAATCGGAGGCTGCAGGGAGAGGGTCACTTCCTGCTCCGGGTTCTTAGGGGTGGAAGCCACTAAGCGGAGTTTCCAAAGAGAGGGTCACTCTTTGGTCGGGTTGCATAGGGCTGACAGCCCTTTCCGGGTTCTCAGGGCAGCGTCCTGAGTGGGACGGGGCAAAGCTCAGCCCCTCGGGAGAGCCCACAACTACGAAAGCGAAGCGTGTAGTTATAGTGGGCTAT
>OHLO01000674.1_pt1 | contig 11717 bp, 7 predicted proteins | sample 1569131 | NCBI WGS metagenome assembly OHLO01 (sample SAMEA3879551, study PRJEB24766) | human gut metagenome | biome: human-associated habitat; feature: feces | place: USA | collected 1985/1987 | reverse complement strand
AATAAAATACAATCTATTTTCCCTTTATGGACACGGAATAGTTCTGGTAGAACTTATCCTATAAAGGAAATCTCTTTATTTTGTTAAATGAATTTTATTTCAGCCTTTGGAGATGAAATAAATTATTTGGAGAAGTATCCTTGTGCAGATAGTACAGGGAGTGGTTTGTTTATGGGCACATGGGGACATTTATTCTTTTCATAGTCGATGGTTATACATATATTTATATGGATATGTATGGACTTTGAAATGGCAAGTATAACTAAGGTAGCTGAAAATGTATCTGATAACGAAGAAGCGGAGGTGATATGAACATAGAAGACCATCGTTTAAAAAGGTCAGATGATCTTCTTGAGTGATGAGGCATTAATAAAGTTCTTTATGTACCAACTCTTCAAACAGTAATGCATATTTTGCGACGACTGCTTCGGCGTATTTCTTACCTTTCTCGGCACTTGCTTTTTTAGGATTGCCTATACCGGTATCTTGCGAAACTTTTTGCCAGTTCCTCGGAATCCATGCCACTTTTTCATTCAGCATTTGCGAAGCGAACTTCTTATAATTTCCATCTCCGGCTTCATCCAGGTTTACCAATTCCGGATGATAATGCATCATAACAGAAGTTTCCAATTCATCTGCATGGTCACCCGGTTCATCAAAGTACTCTTTAGCAGGGACAAAGGCAAACCATTCGCTGCTGGCTATCAGGAAGTCGGGATAGTCCAGTGACAAGTCACGTATCATACTTTTGAATGTATTGCCGCCATGTCCGTTGATAATGACCATTTTGCGGTATCCCTGGGCGTATAGAGAGGCAACTAGGTCGTTTAAAATCGCTTTTTGCGTTTCATAGCGATAATGGATGCAGAAATCCAGCTCGCGTTGTTCCGGATTCTGTGAACCGGCAATGACGTAAGGCATGACCATGCAACGAATACCGTAATGTGTTTTTGCCAGTTTTGCAGCATCTAGTGCGATGTCGTGGCTCAGAATACAGTCTGTCAGATAAGGCAGGTGCAGATTATGCGGTTCGGTAGCTCCCCAAGGGAGGAGGACCAAATCATATTTCAATGGTTTTACCTTGCCGTAACAGGTTACGGCAAGGTCTAGTTCTTTATCCATTATTTATAAGAATTTTTAAAGATATGCAGGATTTCTTCGTCTGTAATCGGGCGTGGGTCGAGAGTGAACAGTCCTCCCATCGTATCTCTTGCATTTTGCAGGAATTTGGGGAAATCTTCGGATTGGATACCAAATTCGCTCAGTTTGATAGAATGTACTTTACATTCTTTTTGCAGTGTAATCAATGCATCAATGAAATCGGACGGACGGTTGCTCTTTTTCTGGGTCATCATTTCAGCCATTTTCATGTAACGTTTTGTACAGTCATGCCGGAAAGTTTCGAAGTATGCCTCAGACAAGGCAATGAGTCCTGCTCCATGAGGAAGTTGTGGATAATAAGCACTCATGGCATGTTCTAATGAATGTTCGGAAGTGCAGCTTGAAGTGGCTTCCACCATGCCTGCCAAGGTGCTGGCCCAAGCAATTTTGGCACGCGCTTTCAAATTCTTTCCGTCGGCTACGGCTACTGGCAGATATTTGTAGATCAGACGGATGGCTTCTAAGGCGTAAAGATCACTGATGGGTGTTGCACAATTGGCGATAAAACCCTCTGCGGCATGGAAGAATGCATCGAACCCTTGATAGGCGGTGAGGTGCGGAGGAATGGAAACCATCAGTTCCGGGTCTACAATAGATAAGGTAGGGAAAGTCAGCTGACAACCGAAGCCTATCTTTTCTTGAGCCGTTTCGTGGGTAATCACTGTCCATGGATCCATTTCTGTTCCGGTTCCGGCGGTAGTAGGGATGGCGATAATGGGAAGTGCTTTGGTAACAGGACGTCCTTTGCCACTACCCCCTGATACATAATCCCAGTAGTCACCGTCGTTGCAGGCCATAACAGCTATACTTTTGGCTGAGTCGATGGAACTTCCGCCTCCCAGTCCTACTACAAAGTCGCACTTTTCCTCCCGGCAGATGGCGGCTGCTTCCATGACGTGTTCTTTGATGGGGTTGGGAAGGATTTTATCGTAAACCAGTGTTTCTACATTATTCAGTCTTAATTGGGCAAGTACTCTCTCCAAGTATCCATATTTCCGCATGGAAGTTCCGGATGAGATGACGACCAGTGCCTTTTTTCCCGGTAATTTTTCACTGGATAATTTCTTGATTTCTCCGCAACCAAATACTAATTTGGTAGGGATGTATAAACTAAATACAGGATTTGCTTTCATGTTCTTTCGTATTTAAAGTTTCACTGGTAACAAATGTAGGAAAATAATAGTTTGCTTGTTTAAGTAATTTGTTAAATTTTACATACTGCCGGATTGTATTCGTTTTCTTTAATTCAGTTTGAGATAGATACGTTTTTTCGATTATACTCGAAAAAAGAAATAAACAGTGCTTTTTTTTCGATTATACTCGAAAAAAACTATCTTTGTGGGAAAAGATTCGAGTATGGACGATAAATGGAACGCTTTAGAAAAGTATAACCTTTGGGGTGGAAATACGTATCAATTGGGACTGGAACGGAAATCTTATACCGACAAGATTGGCAATTTTGTGGGGAATAACTTGGTGAAGGTACTTATAGGACAACGTCGTTCGGGCAAAAGTTATATTCTCAGGCAAATTGCTTCAAGTCTTGTCTCGGAACGAGGAGTAAATCCGGCTAATATCCTATATATAAATAAGGAGTATCTGGAATTTGATTTTATTGATGATTATAAAGCATTGGAAAGTCTGTATCGTTTTTATCGGGAAAAGCTTAAACCGCAAGGAAAAGTATATTTGTTTTTCGATGAAATTCAAAATGTGGATGGCTGGGAAAGGTTTGTAAACTCCCATTCGCAAGACTTTGTCGAAGAGAGTGAATTGTTTATCAGTGGTTCTAACTCTAAAATGCTTTCCAGTGAACTTGCCACTCTTTTGTCGGGACGTTATGTAGAATTTCATATATTCCCCTATAGTTATGCTGAATATTTACAGTTGATGCAGCAACCTGCCGGTCGGGCTTCTTATTTGGCCTATTTACAGAAAGGCGGTTTGCCCGAATTGTACAACCTGCCCACTGTCGAGTCAGAAAAACAGTACGTCGCTTCTGTGAAAGATACGATTTTGTTGCGTGATATAGTGAAGCGTAAACCCGTTCGTGATGTAAGGTTATTGGATGATATTTTTATTTATTTGGTGAATAATGCGTCCAATCTGTTTTCCGTTCAGCATATTGTTAATTTCTTTAAATCCAAGAACCGGAAGGTGAGTTATGATACCTTATCTAATTATCTAGGTTATATAGAAGAAGCTTTTCTTGCTTATAAAACAGAACGTTACAATATAAAAGGAAAGGATGTGGTGGCAGGTAATTGCAAGTATTATCTGAATGACTTGTCCTTTAAGAATTTTCTTTATCCGGGCTTTGCTTATGGAGTCGGGTATTTGTTGGAGAATGCAGTATATTTGGAACTTCGTCGTTTAGGCTATATTGTATATACAGGTTCTTTTCGGGATAAAGAAGTTGATTTTGTTGCTATGAAGGACGATAGAGTGATTTATCTTCAAGCAACTTACATGTTGGAAACGGCACAAACCATGGAACGGGAATATGCTCCTTTGCTGACGATAGGTGATAATTATGAAAAATATGTCGTTTCCATGGATGAGGTACAATTCCCTTCCAATGAAGGGGTCAGGCATATACAGGCTTGGAATTTAAAGGAAATATTGTAGGAAATCAGTTCCTCTTTTTACCATACAGTTTTTGGTAAGAGATGTCAAAACTCTGATGATATTGTCTGTAGTCTATTATCCAATGTTGCTCACCGCTCCCCCGGATATGTAGAGCAGGAATAGCACCGAAGAGGAGAGTATAGTGGATATTATTTGCTTATGTGCAGTTGGCGCAAACATACGATTGGCATATCAGTCTGTATATCAGTATTCCGCTTATCTTTGCAGTCGCTATCGGGCTGAGTCTGCTTTCTTATTATTATTTTGAGAAACCGGCCAACCGCTGGGTAAAACGAATTTTAAATAAACAATAATAACTAGTTCATGGAAAAACAATTATCAGAAAAACTGCCACGCGTTGAGGTGGTGGATGCTTTACGGGGATTTGCAGTCATGGCAATTCTTTTAGTGCATAGTTTGGAGCATTTCATCTTTCCGGTTTATCCGGTAGACCAGCCTGCATGGTTGAATATACTGAATGACGGGGTATTCAATGTTACATTTACTTTATTGGCTGGAAAATCGTATGCCATTTTTGCTTTGCTGTTTGGATTTACATTTTATATTCAGTCGGCTAACCAACAGCGTAAAGGAAAAGATTTTGGTTATCGTTTTCTGTGGCGTTTGCTGTTATTGGTAGCTTTTGCTACGCTGAATGCAGCTTTTTTTCCGGCAGGAGATGTGTTGTTGCTGTTCTCGGTAGTGGGAATCGTATTGTTCGTGGTGCGCAAGTGGAGTGACTGTGCCATACTAGTTACGGCTATTTTGTTTCTATTGCAGCCCGTTGAGTGGTATCATTATATAGTAGGTCTGTTTGATCCTTCTCATACTTTGCCCGATTGGGGAGTGGGCGCGATGTATAAAGAAGTGGCGGAATATACCAAAGAGGGGAATTTGTGGGAGTTTTTGGGTAAGAATATGACCTTTGGTCAGAAAGCCAGTCTATATTGGGCTCTGGGAGCAGGGCGTTTTTGGCAGACTGCCGGCTTGTTTTTGATGGGATTATATATCGGACGCAAACAATTGTTTGTTACTTCCGAAAAATATACTCGTTTTTGGGTGAAGGCTCTTATCATTTCCGCTATCTCTTTTGCTCCGCTTTTCCAACTGAAAGAGTTGATTATGGCTAGTGACAGTGAACTCATTCGCCAGACTGCCGGAACTGCTTTTGATATGTGGCAAAAGTTCGCTTTTACATTTGTACTGGTTGCTTCTTTTGTATTGCTTTATCAACGGGATAGGTTTAAGAATTTTGTATCAAATCTTCGTTATTATGGTAGGATGAGTCTGACCAATTATATCACCCAATCTATTGCCGGAGCTATTATTTATTTCCCTTTCGGACTTTATCTGGCTCCGTACTGTGGATATACGTTGAGTTTGCTGGTTGGTTTTGTACTCTTTTTGTTGCAAGTACAGTTCTGCAAATGGTGGTTGAAAGGACATAAGCAGGGACCGTTAGAGAGTCTTTGGCATAAATGGACCTGGATGTATTCCAAAAAATAAGGAACTCTGGGCAGGAGTTGCATATGCTATACGGAAGAGAGGAAAAGGCAAATTATTTTTTGCCTTTTCCTCTCTTCCGTATAGGGACTGATTCTTGTTTCCCAAGTTTCCCGAATATCATAAAAAGGATATCTGTTCAGGGTTATAATCAATTGTTTTTGCCTTCTATCTGAATTTGAATTGCTTGTCCTGTACGTTGCAGACATTCTATAAAAATAGAAAGATGATTGGTCTTTTGCATCAACTCACATATAATTTCCTTTTCTTCTGTGCACCAAGGTTCATAAGCACGTGGGAAAGTTTCACGTTGTTTATGGATATAAGGTGGAAGGACTGTTTTCTGAATGCCTAACTCTTGGACTTTTTGTTTTATACGGCAAATATCTTCTTCTGTACAATCATTAAAAGATTCTTTTGTAAAGAACCCCGGATATTTTTGGTCAATGTCAAGATTGATTGTAGGCTTAGATAGGGATTGAAAGGTTTTTTCTCTGCTTTCTAGTTCCTTTATCAGATTGTTGATGTACTCATCGGCTTGAACAGATGATACAACTATGGAACATTCGTGGCGGGAGTATTCTTTATGGCGGTTGGCGGATAACCAGTTGAAAGAACCCTCTATAAGTGTATGGTTATCAATGGCCAATGATTTATTGTGGATACCTTTTACTTCAATGAGGGTTGCGCCATTTTCTATTAATATGTTCCGTCCCTCTTCGGCACGGCTGAGCAACTGATTGGTTTTCGTATCATAATCTAGAGACGAATCGGTGTAGACTGTGACATCCACTCCTCGTTGTACCGTGTGGCGTATCAGCGGAACCAACTGGTCGTTTTCTATGGCGTGGATAGATATGAATGGAGATACAATCAGCAGACGGTGTCTTGCTTTTTCAAAAGCTTGGTGCAGAACCTGGATATGCTCTTCTGTGGTGGACAGACGAAGGGTGGGGTGGTAGGTGCACAGCGGAACTTCCTGTTGGTAAATAAAGTTGTTGGAAATCTCGTTGGATGGATCATCGAAAAGCCATTTAGCCATATTTCCTACCGGGGTGTTTTCTTCCGGATGGAAAATATTCATGTTGCCAAAAACAATGAAATGATGCTGAGCGCGCGATATCGCTACATTGAGCATATTGTATTTTCCATCACGCTCCATAAAAAGAGAATGGTCTTCGGGAGAGTTGACTGTTGAAAAAAGAACAATCGGACATTGGGCACCTTGCAGGGAATGTACGGTGCCAATGATCATATCTTTATATTTCTCATTTCCTGATATTTTTTGTATTTGATGCCGTATTTCGGCCTCTTGGGCTTTAAAAGGAGTTACTACGGCTACAATTTCATGAATAGGCTTTTTATAGGTCTTTTCCAGATTATCTTTTTCCAGTTCCAGCCAACAGACAATGGCTTCCGCTTCAGCCCGGTTGAGGCGACTTCCTGTTTTTCCAGGGCTGCTGTAACTGTTGATGTGTACATATCCTTTGGAAGGGAGGGACTTGTATTTTACTTCGTTACCTTTTTTAGGAAGTAACCTGCCGTGGTAAACATAATCATTGCAATAAGCAATAATGGAATCTACGCATCGTCTGTGTTCGGTCAGAAAAGCTCCTTTTTCACCTTTTACTGTAAAATTACAGCTTTTACGTGCCAGTTTCATTATACTTCCGGAAGAAGAAAGGAAACCATTGTTTTCTAAAAAACGGTATTTTTCCGAGGACTGGTTGGAAACAATGCCCAGATTCTTTAAATTAATGAATGAATATTCATCAGAAATGGACCATACAGGCTCTATTTGTTGAATATCACCTACTAAAATCGCTTGCTTGGCCAAACTGAAGGAGGGAACGGCAAGTTCGGGTGAAACTTGTCCGGATTCATCTACAATCAACAGATCTATTCCATTGTATAAAGGAATATCCCATTTTCCGTTCTCCGCATAGGTCATATACTTGGGTAGAGAATGGAAAGTAGAGATGAAAACAGGCATTACGCAAGCCAAACGTTTTAATCTTTGGGTATAGGCTTCTTGTGTGCGCTGCTTACCTTCATCGCACTTGCTTAACCGGTGAATAAACTCGGCTTCCCGATAATGTATGGCATACCAGAACATTTGATACCGATAGCTGATATCCAGCCTTACTGCCATGTCTTCTGTATAAGGTAAGTTGCCATACTCAGGGTTGGAACTTATTTTTTCGTAACGTTCTTTGAATTCTTCTGTCAAAGTCCACTGTTCTATTACTTTGTCGTAGGAGGGTAATGGCTCATGGAATTTACGGATAAACTTCTGTAATATATTGTTTTCCTTCCGGTTTCCGTATTCTGTTGTTTCGGCAGCTTGGATACAGAGAATAATCTTTTTTTGGAGGGCTTGCATTTCTTTACGGAGAAATTGCCGGCATTTTGTTTCGTCTTGATAGTTTTTCTTGAAAAAGTTATTGAAGCATTGCAGATAGAATTGTTTGTACTCTTCTTGACGTTCAGGTGTATCGTATGCTGCCGGGGAAATCCATCCCCTTTGGGGTTGAACATCATTTTGTACTGTTGTTGCAGCTCTTTTTTCCCTGACAGATATAGGCCTAATGTATCCAGTTCGGGTAGCCAGCGGTTGGACAACCGGGGATGTGTTGTGTCATTGGTTGTTTCCGCTTTGAAATCCTTTAGGATATTGGTGATCGCCTGATTATTAGCTGAACTTGCAACTATAATTTCCGGCTCTTCCGGATTGTTTAGAATGTTATGAGCAAGTCTGTTTGCGATGACAGTTTGCAGAAAAGTGGTTTTTCCTGTTCCCGGAGGACCGTTGACGACAAAAATATCAGCACATTCCGGTGTTGTGTACATTGCTAGTGTTTCGCGTTGAGATATGGACAAAGGAAAGTCGCTGCTCATTTGTGCCCAGTGTTCTTGGTTGCAATATACTTTCCGGTTAGTTGGAATAGGAAGAGCGTTAGCAGATTTTGTTTGTATTAATAAATTCAACAGGGGATGTGGAGTGGTATTGTCATCTTTTAAGAGTTTGTCATATAGTGTGATTATGGGCTGTGCCATATTGCGCTCGGAGGCTTTTATGATAATGATTTCTGGATTATCATAGTAATTCATTGTGCTGAAAGTTTTGCCGGTTGCTTTCTTGAAAAGCTGCTCGCATGCTTGCCAATAGGCCTCCCATTTTGTTTCTTCAGTGTTAAAATTGGATAGTAGTTGATCTACTTTTGAAAGAGAAGCTATAGTGCGGTCATTGGCTGCATTAGGCTCCAAAAATTTACGAATAAATATTGGGATTCTGTCTGATTCGTTCTCGCATACGGTTAGTTTGCCGTCAGGCAACATGGTGGCAGTAATCAAGAAGGGATATTCCGGTCTTTCTGATTGGGAAGTCCAGCCGTTTTCAAATTCGGGCAAAAGAATACAAGGAGCAATCATTACTTTTTGTTTTTCATTGCTGTCTTCTGCTTTCCAATCAGGGAAAATAACAGGAATACTTTTGAGAGGAATGAATTTAAGTATCTTGTCACCAATGTTTAGGGTGATTCGTGGTCCTTTGAGAGCAATAGCTTTGCGCTCTGCATCTTGAAGACAAGTTTTCCAGTATTTTAGTAAGGTCTGGTCCATTTGTTTTTACGTTTGTGTGATGGAATAATTTACAAATATAAGAAAATAGGTGAAAAGAATACGGTAATTGGGGTAACAGTCCTGAATTTATGATTTTTTTACATTAAGAGGGATTGGAGATGTCGGGATAATCATAAGGATAAAAATTCATTTAAAAAAGAAATTGAGTATTAGTGTTTTTTATGGTATATTTGAAGAGCGAATTTTAAAATAGGGCTTCTTGCACTATAATTTTAATCGATGAATAATACCATGAAAGAAAGATTGCTCTTCTTGATATGTTTTTTATGCATATCATTTATGTTAAAGGCGGCGGATAAGCCAGTAATTAAAATTAGTACAGAAAATGTAGACCTTATTTACCGGGTTGGTGATAATGGACGTCTATATCAAAGTTATTTGGGAAAAAGGTTGAATCATGCTACAGATATTGCCCACTTGCCGCAGGGCAGCGAAGCATATCTTACTCATGGCATGGAAGATTATTTTGAACCGGCTATTCATATAGTGCATAATGACGGCAATCCTTCTACTTTGTTAAAATATGTATCTCATACTCGGAATCAAGTGTCGCCGGGGGTAGATGAAGTAGTGATTACTATGCAGGATGATAAATATCCTGTAACTGTAAAACTTCATTATGTGGCTTACCAGAAAGAAAATCTAATAAAGACTTTCACTGAAATCAGTCATCGGGAAAAGAAACCTGTGCAGCTTCATAAGTACGCGTCTTCCATGTTGCACTTGAATCGTGCCAACTATTTCCTGACTGAATTCTCGGGAGACTGGGCCAGTGAGGCGCATGTGAAGGAACAGCCTTTGGAATTTGGTAAAAAAACGATTGATACCAAGTTGGGAGCACGTGCCAATATGTTCTGCTCTCCTTTCTTCCAACTTGCATTGGACGGAAAGTCAGAAGAGAACCAAGGTGAAGTGTTGGTCGGAACATTAGGATGGACAGGTAATTTCAGTTTTGTATTCGAAGTAGATAATAAGAACGAACTGCGTGTTATTTCGGGTATTAATCCGTATGCTTCGGAATATAGTCTGAAACCGAATGAAATCTTCCGTACTCCCGATTTTTATTTTACTTACAGTTTTAAAGGTAAAGGACAGGCTAGCCGTAATTTCCATGATTGGGCCCGTAAATATCAGGTAAAGGATGGGAACCAGACTCGTATGACTTTGTTGAATAATTGGGAAGCCACCTATTTTGATTTTGATGAAGCGAAATTGGTGAAGTTGATGGATGATGCAGTAGAACTGGGTGTGGATATGTTTTTGTTGGATGATGGTTGGTTTGCCAACAAGTATCCGCGCAGTGGTGATCATCAAGGGTTAGGTGACTGGGATGAAACGGCTGACAAACTTCCTCATGGCATTGGTTATCTGACGGAAGCCGCCAAGAAAAAAGGTATAAAGTTCGGTATCTGGATTGAACCGGAAATGGTGAATCCTAAGAGTGAGTTGTATGAAAAGCATAAAGACTGGGTGATTCATCTTCCGAACCGTGACGAGTATTATTTCCGTAACCAGTTGGTTCTGGATTTGAGTAATCCGAAAGTACAGGATTATGTGTTCGGAGTTGTGGACAATTTGATGACAAAATATCCTGATATCGCTTTCTTCAAATGGGATTGCAATAGCCCTATTACAAATATTTACTCTGTTTATTTGAAAGACAAGCAGTCACATTTATATATTGATTATGTGCGTGGCTTGTATAATGTATTGGAACGTGTGAAAGCAAAATATCCTGATCTGCCGATGATGCTTTGTTCCGGTGGCGGTGGGCGTTCGGATTATGAGGCTTTGAGCTATTTTACAGAATTCTGGCCTAGTGATAATACCGATCCTATTGAACGTTTATTTATTCAGTGGGGATTTTCACAGGTGTTCCCAGCCAAGACAATGTGCGCTCATGTTACCACATGGAATAAGAATAGCAGTGTGAAATTCCGTACGGATGTGGCTATGATGTGCAAACTCGGTTTTGATATAAAATTAGCGGATATGAGTAAGGATGATGAAACTTATTGCCGTACTGCTGTACAGAATTATAACCGTTTGAAACCGGTCGTTCTGGAAGGCGATATGTACCGTTTGGTATCTCCTTATGGCAGTAATCATACCTCTACTATGTATGTGGGCAAAGATAAGGATAAAGCAGTTGTATTTGCTTTCGATATTCATCCCCGTTATGCGGAAAAAACATTGCCGGTGCGTTTGCAGGGGCTTGATGCAGACAAAATGTATCGTGTGAAAGAAATCAACTTGATGCCCGGAGCCAATTCTTCTTTATCAGGCAATGGTGAGGTTTTCTCTGGAGAATTCTTGATGAATGTAGGATTGAATCTATTTACTACACAGCAACTCAACAGTCGTGTAATTGAAGTAGTAGCTGAATGATTAGGGATTGATTGTATATAATTTAGTGTATTGCCTTCATTATTTGTTTTTATGAATGATGAAGGCAATTTTCTTTTCTATAGATGAATGATATTTGATCGGTTTGATTATGAATCATAGAAGATGCCGTGACACATGATAGATCTTCAGGTGTCATCGTTATATATGTTACACTTGTAAGATATATAATCTTTCGGGTTTAGGTTCTATATCAGAGCGGACTGTTACTTGTTAAGAAAAAACATTCATAGCCTCCGGAGGTTGGAACAGGGGACTAACAAGTTTGTTCAAGCAGGGCTGTTGCAGGGGGCGGGTTTTATATCTTGGGGGAGGTATATATTTAACGTGAGTTCGAAATAAAATCAAAAAATAGCAAGTTGTCCGTCATTGACAAA
>OHLO01000671.1_pt1 | contig 11752 bp, 7 predicted proteins | sample 1569131 | NCBI WGS metagenome assembly OHLO01 (sample SAMEA3879551, study PRJEB24766) | human gut metagenome | biome: human-associated habitat; feature: feces | place: USA | collected 1985/1987 | reverse complement strand
GGATGCAAGAATCTGGTAATGGTGACGCTTGGAACAGGTGTCGGCGGTGGTGTGATCGTTGGCGGAAAAATCGTAGTCGGACAGTTCGGAGCCGGTGGAGAGATCGGTCATATGTGTGTGAATTACCATGAGACAAAGCAGTGTGGATGTGGAAGTTATGGATGCCTGGAACAGTATGCATCTGCAACGGGAATTGTCCGTCTTGCAACAGAGAAGCTGGAGTCAGAGACAAGATCAACACTTCTGAAAAAGGAAGAGCTTTCTGCAAAGGCAGTATTTGATGCTGTAAAAGAGGGGGATGAAGTTGCTACAGAGATCGCTACAGAGATGGGCGAGTATTTAGGACATGCACTTGCAAATATCGCAGCAGTGCTTGATCCGGCAATCTTTGTAATTGGCGGGGGAGTTTCCAAGGCAGGAGATGTACTGCTTCCATTTATTGAAAAGCCGTTTAAAGACAGAGCGTTCTTTGCAAGCCAGAATGTAAAATTTGCACTTGCTACATTGGGAAATGATGCAGGAATTTGCGGTGCGGCAAAGATGGTTCTGGGAGATTAAGGGCAGATAGCCGATGCATAATGATATCAAATAAATGAGAAATGAGCCGGAGTTTATGTCTATACGACTAAACTCTGGCTCATTGATTTTTGTCAGAATTACGAATTACGGTGCGGGCTGAACATCCGGTTCAGACGGAGTGGGAACAGTTCCACTGTTATCACCGTTCGTTCCGGAAGGATCATCACCATTTGCAGAGTTATTCGGATCATCAGAATTATCAGGATCTTCAACAGAAGGATCATCATTGGAAGGTTCCGGTGCAACATAATGACCGGAACAACTCTGGGTTGGAGCATTATCTTTTGCAAAATACTCTGTCAGAGAAGGACAACTGCCGGTAGCGAGAAGTCCGGTTCTGGTACAGATCGTCTTCTGAACCACAGAAGAAGGAATTTCGAAATCTTTATATGCAAGACTTTTCGTTTCCTGAATCCGTTCCATGATATTTTTCCACAATTTCTGATGCCAGCTCTGACTCAGGTTACTCATGGTTTTTGATTCATCATATCCACCCCATACGGAAGCTGTATAATATGGTGTATAGGCAGCAATCCAAAGGTCATTACTTTCCTGGCTGGTACCGGTCTTTGCAGCAACAGGCATATTGCTCAGACGAGCCGAACCTCCGGTTCCTCCTGCACCATTTACAACATCCTCCATTGCACTGGTAAGAAGATAAGCGGTGGAGTCTTTGATGACTTCGTGGCTCAGAGGAGTGGTGTTATCCAGAAGAACATTGCCATCATGGTCAAGAATCTGGGTATACAGAGTAGGTTCTATATAAGTTCCACCATTGGCGATCGCTGCGTAAGCTGCGGTCAGTTCTGTATTGTAGACACCGAGAGTCAGTCCTCCGAGTGCTTTTGCCTGGGAATTTTTGTCGGCATCGGTCAGTGTTGTAAATCCGAAGTTGAGAAGATAGTCATAACTCTCAGTTTCTCCTACATAATCCGTCAGAGTCTTTACAGCAAGTACGTTCATGGAATGCTCGATTCCATAGCGGACTCTGGTTGCACCGATATACTTTTTATCCCAGTTCTTAACTTCCTGACCATTCTTGTATTCATACGGTTCATCATCAATCGTAGTAGCAAGGGTCAGCTTATTTTCATTGAGGGCAGGTGCATAGGATGCCAGGATCTTGAAACAGGATCCCGGCTGTCTGTAAGAATCAGTTGCACGGTTCAGGGAAAGACTGGAAGTCTTTTCGCCACGTCCACCGACTATAGCTTTGATCTGTCCGGTATACTGATCCATCACAACGACAGAAGCCTGTGGCTGTGGTGAAAGCTCGATCCGTTCATCTACAGTATCTCCGGCTGCCTCATCAATGTTCAGGGTACTCTTATAGTTGTTGATTGCATTCTGGGCTGCATCCTGCGTACTGAATACGAGAGGATACTGATCCCCGGTTGTACTGGAAATATAGGCTGCAAGCTGTTCTTTACTGTAGTTCTCAGAAGTACCGTCTGTATGATGGACTGTAAGTGCGTAATCAAGTCCCCATTCACTTCCGGCAAGGTAATTGTCTACATTGGCAACTTCCCCATCGCAGATCGACTGGATATCAGCGTCCTGCGTAGCTGTGATCGTAAGTCCGCCACTGTAGAGCAGGTTGTAAGCCTGCGTTTCAGAGTAGCCCTTTTTATTTACCAGATCTTTTACAATCTGCTTGATCAGGGCATCTACAAAATAGCTGTATGGTTTGCTTGTCTGCGTATTGGATGCCGTCTCTAAAATCCGGTCGTAAACATTATCTGCCATGGCTTCGTCATATTCTGTCTGATTGATGAAACCGAGTTTCTTCATATTGTTCAGTACTTTTTCACGACGTCTGGCATTGACATCCGGGTGCTTGACCGGATCATTCCCGGATGGACTCTGGGTAATTCCTGCAATAACGGCACATTCTGAAAGAGTAAGATCTGCAGCATCTTTATTGAAATAACGCTTTGCGGCAGTCTGAACACCAAGACATCCCTGACCGAGATTGATGGTATTCATGTATGCTTCCAGAATTTCTTTTTTTGACATCTGCTTTTCAATTTTGAGAGCAAGATACTGTTCCTGTATCTTACGCTCGAAACGTTCAGAATTTGTCTCATTGACAAAGTTAGGGAATACATTATTTTTAATGAGCTGCTGGGTCAGAGTACTTGCACCTTCTGTGAAATGAAAGCCGTGAGTGACACCTACAACTCCTGCACGGATGATTCCCTGGAGATCAATTCCGTTGTGCTTATAGAAACGTTCATCCTCGATGGCAACAAAAGCATCACCCATATACTTGGAAATTTCGTCATATTTCTTGTATACACGGTTGGAATCAGAATCTTTAAGCTGTTCCAGCACGGTTCCGTTCTGATCTACAATGGATGTCGTATACCCCTGAGGAAGGATATCCTTAGCGGTAACTTCCGGTGTATTATCAATGACATGCTTGACAAACACACCACCTGCGGCAACACCGACGATCCCGAGCAAAAGGATGCACAGAACAAATGCCTTAAATAAACGGACACCGACACGTTTCTTTTTCATTCTCTTTTTAGAAGAAATCCGCTTCTTTCTTCTTGAAAGATTCGATTTTCCATAATTCACGAATAAAATCCTCCTTTTTTCACTTCTATGATTATATCAAACTTACCTTTTTAAATAAAGCTAAAAATAAAAAGTTCATATTTTAAGAAGTAAAACTTAAGAAAATCTTGCAGTTTCATGGGCAGATGTATATCATAGGAGATAGCAAATATGAGAAAAATGAAAAGGAGCAACAGGTGGAAAGTTATCAGACAGTATACAGAGGCGGGATGGGAGAGATTATTGAAAAAAAATCCCGTTTTATAGCAGAAGTTTATCCGATAGAATCTGAAGAGCAGGCAGCTCAGATCCTGGAGGAGACGAGAAAAAAATATTGGGATGCAAGACATCACTGCTGGGCATATGTTCTTGGAAGAAATCCAGCTGCTGAGAGAATGAGCGATGACGGTGAACCGGCAGGGACAGCCGGAAAGCCAATCCTGGAAGTGATCCGGGGCAGAAAGCTGACGGATGTACTTGTTATCGTGACGAGATATTTTGGAGGAACACTGCTTGGAACAGGTGGACTGGTCAGGGCTTATACATCTGCGGCCATAGACGGACTGGAACATAGTGAAAGTATAACCAGAATCCATGGAATTAAACTGTTGATCCGGGCAGAGTACACAGATCTGGGGAAAATACAGTATCTGCTTGCAAGCCGGGATGTGATCCAGTTAGATCCGGTATATACAGATAAAGTGGAGTTGATGGCTTTAGTTCCGGTTGAGCAGATGAAAGGTCTGAAAGCAGATCTGATGGAAGGAACAAATGGACAGGTGGTTCTGGATGAAACGGTGCAGTGCTGGTTTGCACAGACGGAAGATGGTATCCGCATTTTTTCAGAGTGGGTGGAAGAGTAGAGAGAAGGCAGTAATAAAACTCTGTCGATGAGCATGGCAATGCAGAGAGTATGTTACGGGATATGTCACTGGAACTTTTCCGGGTTATTTTGACATAAAAAGAGACCTGCGGTCGGGAAAAATCTCCTGACTGCAGGTCTTTTAACCGTTCCAGTTAACGGAACACTACATATGGATTATGAAAATTCAGGCTCGATCAGACCGAAAGAACCATCTTTTCTTTTATATACTACATTTACTTCATCAGTCTCTGCATTGGAGAATACGAAGAAACTATGTCCGAGCAATTCCATCTGGATGCAGGCATCCTCAGGGAACATAGGCTTGATGCCGAATTTCTTTGTACGAACGATTTGAATTTCGTCATCCTCTGCTGCGTCATCTTCCGTCTCGAAAAATTCTTTTCTGAAGCTATTTCCGGTAGATGTATAGGAAGTAGGATGTCCCTGGCTGCGGGCTACAAGCTTGTTCTTATATTTGCGAAGCTGACGCTCGATGACCTCTTCCACAAGATCAATGGAGACATACATATTATCACTGGTCTGTTCAGAACGAATGATATTTCCTTTTACCGGAATTGTGACCTCGATCTTCTGACGTCCCTTTTCAACGCTGAGAGTTACATTAATTTCTGTCTCAGGAGTGAAGTACCTTTCAAGTTTTCCTAATTTCTGTTCGATAGCATCCTTTAATCCCGGTGTTACCTCAATATTTTTTCCGCTGATAATAAAATTCATGCTGCTCAACTCCTTTGTTCAAATTATACAGAAGAAATGGTGAGTTCTATCTGTATTATGGATATATTATAACATAAACTTCCGCTTCTGTATATAAGAAATCCGGTCAAATTCAGAAAAAACCGAAAATTGACCGGAAGTGTGCGACAATATCTTCTATAATAAAAGGAGGTTTCAACTGCTCGTGCGAACAGATTATTTATTGATCATACTACGCTTTCTCATTCTTGAATCCAGGATTTTCTTCCGGATACGGAGATTCTTAGGAGTAACCTCCAAAAGCTCATCTGTATCAATAAAATCAAGTGCCTGTTCCAGACTTAAAATACGTGGCGGAGTCAGGCGGAGTGCCTCATCAGCACTGGAAGAACGGGTGTTGGTCAGATGCTTTGTCTTGCAGACATTCAGCTCGATATCTTCTGCCTTACCATTCTGTCCGATGACCATTCCAGAATAAACCTTTTCACCTGCACCAATAAAGAGAGTACCACGTTCCTGGGCACTGTAAAGTCCGTAAGTTACAGACTCACCGGTCTCGAATGCGATCAGAGATCCCTGCTTACGGTACTGGATATCTCCTTTATATGGAGCATATCCCTCAAAACTTGTATTGATGATACCATTTCCCTTTGTATCAGTCATGAACTCACCACGGTATCCGATAAGTCCACGTGCAGGGATATGGAACTCGAGTCTGGTGTATCCGCCTGCGATAGAGCCCATATTTCTAAGCTCGCCCTTGCGCTGCTGAAGCTTTGAGATGACAGCTCCTGTAAACTCGTCAGGCACATCGATGTAAGCAAGCTCCATTGGCTCAAGCTTCTTGCCGTTTTCGTCATACTTGTAGAGCACCTCTGCCTTACTTACAGCGAACTCATAACCCTCACGGCGCATGTTCTCGATAAGTACTGAAAGGTGAAGCTCTCCACGTCCGGAAACCTTGAAGCACTCAGTTGTATCTGTGTCTTCCACACGAAGGCTGACGTCTGTATTCAGCTCACGGTAGAGACGGTCACGAAGATGACGGGAAGTTACGAACTTTCCTTCCTGTCCGGCAAATGGACTGTCATTTACGATGAACTGCATGGAGATCGTAGGCTCTGAGATCTTCTGGAAAGGAATTGCCTCCGGTTTCTCAGGAGAGCAGAGAGTATCTCCGATGGAAATATCTGCAATACCGGATACGGCAACGATTGCTCCGATGGTAGCTTCTTTTACTTCCACACGGTTCAGACCATCAAACTCATAAAGTTTACCGATCTTGACACGCTGCTGCTTGTCAGGATCATGATGATTCACAACAACCATGTCCTGGTTGACAGCGATCGTACCGTTCTCAACTTTACCAACTCCGATACGTCCAACATATTCATTGTAGTCGATGGTACTGATGAGCATCTGGGACGGAGCTTCAGGATCTCCCTCCGGTGCCGGAATATAGTCAAGGATCGTCTCAAATAAAGGCTTCATATCCTGCTTTTCATCAGAAAGGTCGAGGACAGCAACCCCGGCTTTTGCAGAAGCGTATACAAAAGGACACTCCAACTGGTCATCCGATGCACCGAGATCAATAAACAGTTCGAGAACCTCATCAATCACATCGTCAGGTCTTGCCTCCGGGCGGTCGATTTTGTTGATACATACAATAACCGGAAGGTTCAGCTCAAGAGCTTTTCTTAATACGAATTTGGTCTGCGGCATAGCACCCTCAAAGGCATCTACAACAAGTACAACACCATTTACCATCTTAAGGACACGCTCCACCTCTCCGCCAAAGTCAGCATGACCAGGAGTATCAATGATATTGATCTTAACCCCATTATAATGTACGGCAGTATTTTTGGAAAGAATTGTGATTCCACGTTCACGTTCAATATCGTTGGAGTCCATGACACGTTCTTCTACTTCCTGATTTTCACGGAATACACCGCTCTGCTTTAAAAGCTCGTCAACCAGAGTTGTCTTACCGTGGTCAACATGGGCGATAATTGCAACATTTCTTACATCTTCACGCTTTGTCTTCATAAATTTATACACTCTTTCTTTATCTGTCTAAAATTCACTCATATCTGTAACTTCCTTATTTTATCACAAAAAATGAAATTTACAAGATAGAAATAGAAATAGAGATTGTTCGGGATGCATCAAAAAAGAAAAACAGAAAAAATACAAATAAAATAAACTGTTCAAAATAAACAAAAATAATTTTAAAAATAACGAATAAATGTAAAATTTGTGTAAAATGTCAGTTAGAATAAAGATGGAGACATGTTATTATTATAATAATATAATCTTGTGGAGATTTCGGAACTGTCAATTTGACTGCCAGCCCGGGCAGATGATGGTGACCGGAAGCGAGAAAAAGGAGGAAAAAGATGAGGAAAAGGAAGACGGGTGCGTTAGCTGTATTGCTGGTATTTATGATGGCATTTGCCAATATATTTGGCATGATGCCGGCAATCAGTGTGGCGGCACAGGAAGAAAAGCAACAGGAAGTAACGGTAGAGAGGGCATCAGAGCTGGTATATGGTGAGCAGTATCTTCTTGTCGGAGGAACAGCGGGCAAGACTTCGGGCAGCGAAGATGATCTATACGCAGTGGTTGGTGCAACAACCCACAGTGGCAGCAAAGCAGGCAGTGTACTTGATAAAGTAGAAGTTTCCGGGCTGGATTTTTCAGATGCTGAAAACCAGCTTACAGCACAGGAAACGAATCTGTGGACAGCAGTCGAGGGCGAAAATGGAACGGTTGCACTTTACAATAAGGCTTCAAATAAATATATGCACTTTGAGTCAGGGAACAGAGCTGTGACACTGACAGATGAAGCAACTTATTATGAAGCAGTTCTGACAGATCATCACGCAGCGGGAAAGGCTCTGGCTTTTCGTCTTGGAACATGGTATCTGAACTTTTCCGAAAGCCAGAATGGATTCTGTGCTTACGATGCATCGACCTATTCACAGAATGAGACAAAGGATACAAACCAGTATGCATTATATGAAGTGAAATCCGGTGTAACTCCGACTCCAACTCCGGATCCTGATCCGTCAGAGGGAGATGCAAAGGCGACACTTTTGTTCTGCTCTGATTTCCAGACGGGTACAGAAGTATCACCGTATCAGAGCGTATCGGACGTGCCGGAAAGTCTGACTTCTGTTATGACGAATATTTCAAAAGCAATCTATGATGATGGTGTTACAAAGATTGACCGTGTACTGGCAGTAGGAGATTATACAGCATATACAGGACGGTACAATTATGATGCAGATGCGACGATCGGTATTCAGGCATTTAAAAATATCATTCAGAACCGCTGGACGGATACAGATCAGTTCCTGTTTATCCAGGGAAATCATGATCAGGCAAATTATCCGTTTGATGAGGGTGCTAATGAATATGAAGATTATATTGTGTACTGTATCAATACGACTTATAATTCTTCAGAAATGGGTGGATTCCCATGGATGCAGGGAAGTACAGGAAGTGAAGCACAGGTAAAGAAAGCAGCTCAGAAGCTTGGTGATTATCTGGAAGGCTGTATTACAGCCGGAGAGACACGCCCGATTTTCATTATGGTGCATCTGCCACTGCATTTCAGCGGGCGTACAAGTTCTCTTTATGGAAATGGGGATAATCTGTATTCTTCCTATTTGTTTGATGTGATCAATACAGCCGCAGAAGATTTGGATATTGTATACCTTTATGGTCATAACCATTCTAAAGGATGGGACAATTATATCGGTGGTTCACGTGTGTTCAAACGGCCTGGAGATACGATTTTGATCCCGGATCTTACAAAGAAGAGCGGTAGTACAACTGACAGTTATACAAAAGAAGAACTTAATTTTACTTATATGAATGCCGGATATATCGGATATTTCCATGATGCGACAGCAGCAGATGAGCTGACAGCTACCGTATGCCGGATTTATGATGATAAGCTGGTTTTAAGCAGATATTCAGAAGACGGACTGATTGATATTGGATCTGTTGGTAAGAATAATACGAGATATAATGATTCAGCAATGATTCCGGCAACAGAACTGACACAGGCAACGGCAAGTCCGGTTCAGATCGATCTGAATCAGGTAGCTGTACCAAGTGTAACTCTTGAGGCAGCAAGTGGTAAAGTTGGTGAAAAGGTTGCATTGAAGGCAACAGTCAAGCATATCAAAGCATCCTCTTATAAGTGGAGTATAGAAGATCCGGCGATTGCAGATCTGACTGCAGAAGAAAATACAGCAGACGTCTTCTGCAAGAAAGCCGGAAGTACGAACGTAAAAGTTACAGTGACAGATACAGACGGAAATACGACAGTTGGACAGGCGGTGCTGGAAGTAAGTTATGACCAGACTGCAGGTGCATCAGCAAAAATTCAGGATGCGGATGGAAATGGAGTAACAACTGCAGGAAAGAATGAAAGAATGATCCTTAAAGGAGCATTATCTGGAATACCGGAAGTAGTTTCTTATAAGTGGTCAGTATCTGATCCTGAACTTGCAGAGCTTGAAGATGCTGATTCTGCAGAGACGGCTGTAACATTTAAAGGAAAAGGTGAAGTGACCGTAACTCTGCTGGTTACGTATAAAGATGCACAGGGACAGCAGCAGACAGTGACAGCGGATACAAAAGTTACTGTATCGGAAATTCCGACATATAAGCGAGCAGCAGAGATGGAACCAGGAAAGAGTTACCTCATCATTGGTTCTTCAGGAAAAGCTTTAAATGCAGAGATCAGTCCGGTTGGCGGAGTCGCATGTATTGCAGGAACAGAAATGCAGACAGCAGATCTGGGCAACGCAGGTGATGTTATAAAAGGGGAGTATAGTGCGTTACTTTGGACAATCGAGAAAGATGCGAACGGACAGTATACCCTTTATAATAAAGCAGCGAAAAAATATCTTTCTTTAAGTGCATCAGAGCGAAATGTGAATCTGACAGATACGCCAGTGAAGCTGTCAGTAGAAAAAGGAGCATTAAGTAATGGCAGCGGTTTCTGTGTGGCATTTTACAATGGAACAATGTATCTGAACCACTCCAAATCCAAGCAGGCATATTGCGGATATTCAGGTGAGACGGTTACAAATGCAAATAATCAGTTCGCAATTTACGAACTGGTAGGGGGAGAAGCAGTCAAGACTACTTATACGGTTACATTTAACAGCTGGGGTGGAAGTGCTGTAGCTGCCCAGACCGTTGAAAAAGGAGCAAAGGTGACAGAGCCTTCAGCACCGACATTAGAAGGATATACATTTGCAGGATGGTATACAGATGAAGCATGTACCACGCAATGGAATTTTGCGACAGGTGTTGTGGACAGAAATCTGGAATTGTATGCAAAATGGAATGAGATTGAAGTACCGGAGCCGGTGATCGATACAGCAGAGCTTCAGAAACTGGTTGATGAAATGGATCGGGTTGATCTTGAAAAGTATGAGAAGGATGCAGCCTACGATGCATTTGTGGCAGCCCTGCAGAATGCGAAAGCAGTGCTTACAGATCCAGAGAGCGAGCAGGCAGTAGCAGAAGCGAAGGCAGCCCTGACAGAGGCATATGCAAATCTGAAGCTGATCGAGATGCCGGAACCGGAACCGACACCGGAACCGACACCGACGCCGGGCAAAGATGATAAGACTCCAGGAACAGATAAAAATGATAAGACTTCAGGAACAGATAAAAATGATAAGACTTCAGGAACAGGCAAAGATAATAAAAATCCTGGAAAGGGAACGACTACAACGACACCGGCTAAAGATAGCAGTAAGGTAGTTCCGACCGGAGACAGTACGGAAGGATGGTAGTTCTGTGCATGATGGCAGCCGCAGCAGGCGTGATCGTGATCAGAAAGAAATCGGCAGAGAAGTAAAAACTTCGGTCAAATGCAACAGAAAAACTGAAAATGAACAGATCAGACGGGAATCTTCCAAAAAGCAGGGAGATTCCCGTTTTTACAGATCCGGACAGAGAGCGGAACCTGCAGGAGACGAATTCTGTCGAACGATTTCCATACTTTCGCCGTTCTATTCTTTTCTGTTTTGTCATATATTTTGTAGTGACTTGAAAATACGTAACAGAAGAAGGGAGAACTACAAATCATGTCAGATAAGATAATTGAGAACAACCAGGTGACGGTCATAGGGGAAGTGGTGTCTGAATTTACATACAGCCACGAAGTATTCGGAGAAGGATTCTATATGATGGAACTGCTCGTAAAGCGACTGAGCAATTCCTGCGACAGAATCCCGGTGATGATTTCTGAACGTCTGATCGATGTAACCAAAGACTGCCGTGGAGAGTGCATCATGGTATCAGGACAGTTCAGATCCTACAATCGGCACGAAGAATTGAAGAACCGGCTGGTACTGTCTGTATTTGCGAGAGAAATCGAGTTTATTGATGAAGAGCCGGACGGGGCAAAGACAAACCATATCCTGCTGGAAGGGTATATGTGTAAACGCCCGGTGTACAGGAAGACACCGCTGGGCAGAGAAATCGCAGATCTTTTACTTGCGGTGAACAGACCGTATGGAAAATCAGACTATATTCCATGTATCTGCTGGGGCAGAAATGCAAGATATGCCTCCAGTTTTGACGTAGGGGAACATGTGCGGGTACTTGGAAGGATTCAGAGTAGAGAGTACGTGAAAAAGCTTTCGGAAACTGAGACAGAGACGCGGGTTGCATACGAAGTTTCGGTAAGTAAACTGGAATGTATTGAGGAATCATGATGGTGATAAAAAAGTGAAGTACCAGAGCAGCATGGAAGATGTGGCATCATGACATAAGACAGGAAAAGGATATCATATATTGAGATAAAAGCTCAAATGTGATATCCTTTTTATTATATAGGGTATCCGAAAGGACTCTGTGAACGTTAAAAGCATTTAAAGGAGGATTTATACAGATGATTAAGATATTAATGCATGGATGCAATGGAAAGATGGGAAGAATGATCACTGAGATCGCAAAGCAGGATCAGGATGTTGAGATTGTGGCAGGTGTGGACAAGTA
>OHLO01000666.1_pt1 | contig 11787 bp, 5 predicted proteins | sample 1569131 | NCBI WGS metagenome assembly OHLO01 (sample SAMEA3879551, study PRJEB24766) | human gut metagenome | biome: human-associated habitat; feature: feces | place: USA | collected 1985/1987 | reverse complement strand
GTTGATGGATGCGGTGGGCTACATACTCTTTACCCGTTCCGCTGGCACCATTGATCAGTACCGACATTGTGGTGGGGGCAACCAGTCTTACATAATTATAAAGTTGCTTGGCGGCATCACTTTCTCCTTCCAGATAGTCGGAAGACGGAGTACCGCCTGCATTTTTCTGATGGGTACTTTCTCCTTTTCCGGAACTGATGGTTTGTTTGGGGGAAGCAGCGGGTTGTTTCACAGCCTCACTGATTTTCTTCAGAAGCTCGTCCGGATTTACAGGCTTGGCAACGTAGTCACTGGCACCTAATTTCATGGCTTGCACCGCCGATTGTATATCAGCATAGCTTGTCATCATGATGAGTGGAATGGACAGACCTTGCTCTCCCAACCACTTCAACAGGTCGATGCCGTCCTTGTCGGGCAGACGCAGGTCGGACAAAATCAAGTCGGCACCCTCCGTTTCCAAATGTTTCTGGGCGCGGGCGATACTGCTGACGGAAGCTACCTGAAAGCCTTTTTTGCCTAACCAGGTCTTCAGCATCATACCGTAAGTAATGTCGTCTTCAACGATGAGTATGGATTTCATTGCCTTATCTTTTGTCTCTTTTAAGACACAAAGGTAAACCGTTTTGTCTGAAAATCGTATATTTGCAAACTTAATTTAAATAAAAAGCGTTATGAAGAGGAATTTCACCGTATTATTAACCATACTGATTTGCAGCGTTACAGCCTGCCAATCGGGACAAAAGAAAGATAGAAACATGGATCAGGAAACTAAATTGAAGATTGAAACAACTGCGGGTGACATTATCGTGAAACTGTATAATGAGACACCGCAACATCGTGATAACTTCATCAAACTGGCGGAAGAGGGTACATACGAAGGTACATTGTTCCACCGTGTCATCAAGGATTTTATGATACAGGCAGGCGACCCTGAGTCAAAGAATGCTCCGAAAGGCAAGATGCTGGGTGCAGGTGATGTAGGTTATACTATTCCGGCTGAGTTTGTTTATCCGAAGTATTTCCATAAGAAAGGTGCATTGTCGGCTGCGCGTCAGGGTGACAATGTGAATCCGAAGAAGGAATCATCGGGTTGCCAGTTCTACATTGTGACGGGTAAAGTGTATAATGATACTACGTTGTTGGGGATGGAGAACCAGATGAACCAGAATCGTCTGACTACTGTGTTCAATGCTTTGGCACAGAAGCACATGAAGGAAATCTATAAGATGCGTAAGGAAAATGACCAGGATGGTCTGATGAACTTGCAGGATAGCTTGTTTGCACAGGCTGAGGCGGAAGTTGCCAAACAACCGGAATTCCACTTTACACCGGAACAGGTGAAGGCTTATACTACGGTAGGTGGTACGCCGCACTTGGATGGTGAATATACTGTGTTCGGCGAAGTAGTGAAAGGTTTGGATATTGTGGATAAAATCCAGCAGGTGAAAACCGACCGTAGCGATCGTCCCGAAGAAGATGTAAAAATAACAAAGGTGACAATACTTGACTGAAATATATGAAAATCAACAGGCATATTCTTGATAATGGGTTACGTCTGGTACATTCGCAGGACGAAAGTACGCAGATGGTTGCCCTTAATATATTATATAATGTGGGAGCTCGTGACGAACATCCTGAACATACCGGCTTCGCACATCTGTTTGAACACTTGATGTTCGGTGGATCGGTAAATATCCCCGATTATGATATGCCGCTTCAGCTAGCGGGTGGAGAGAATAATGCCTGGACGAACAATGATATCACCAATTACTACCTCACTGTGCCCCGGCAGAATGTGGAAACCGGCTTCTGGTTGGAGTCCGACCGTATGTTGAGCCTTGATTTCAGCGAACGGAGTCTGGAAGTACAGCGAGGGGTAGTAATGGAAGAATTCAAGCAACGCTGTCTGAACCAGCCTTATGGAGATGTGGGGCATCTTTTGCGCCCGTTGGCTTATCAGAAACATCCTTATCAATGGCCGACTATCGGAAAAGACCTGTCGCATGTCGCTAATGCAACATTAGAAGAGGTGAAAGCATTCTTTTTCCGTTTTTATGCTCCTAACAATGCGATACTGGCGGTGACCGGGAATATCTCTTTTGAGGAAGCAGTGGAATTGACGGAGAAATGGTTCGGATCTGTTCCCCGTCGGGAAGTTCCTGTACGGAATCTGCCACAGGAGCCGGAACAGACGGAAGAACGCAGGCTGACGGTAGAGAGAAATGTACCTCTTGATTCTCTGTTCATGGCTTATCACATGTGCGATCATCGTCACCCGGATTATTATGTGTTCGATATACTGTCGGATGTATTGAGTAACGGGCGTTCCAGTCGATTGAACCAACATCTGGTACAGGAAAAACAGCTATTCTCGAGCATTGATGCTTACATCTCAGGTAGTGTGGATGCAGGCTTGTTTCACATTGCCGGAAAACCTTCGGCGGGAGTTAGCCTCGAACTGGCGGAAGCGGCAGTGCGCGACGAACTCGATCGCCTGCAACAAGAATTGGTTGACGGACAGGAATTGGAGAAGGTGAAAAATAAGTTTGAGTCTACCCAGATATTCGGTAATATAAATTATTTGAATGTGGCTACCAATCTTGCCTGGTTCGAATTGCTCGGTAAAGCGGAAGATTTGGAGAAAGAAGTAGAACGTTATCGCTCTGTCACTGCTATGCAGTTGCGGGAAGTCGCTCAATCGGCTTTTCGGAAAGAGAACGGAGTTGTACTCTATTATAAAAGTAAATGAGAAATATATATAGAACATACAGAGAGCATTATAAAGCATTATTTTTTCTTGGTTTACCTATCGTTATCGGACAAATAGGAGTGATCGTGCTCGGGTTTGCCGATACCCTGATGATTGGACATCATAGTACGGTAGAATTGGGAGCAGCTTCTTTTGTAAATAACGTGTTCAATTTGGCTATCATTTTCAGTACCGGTTTTTCATACGGGCTAACTCCTGTTGTGGGAGGTCTATATGGAACACATCAGTTTGCACCTGCCGGACAGGCATTGCGTAATAGTTTGTTAGCGAATCTGATGGTCGCGTTATTATTGACGCTTTGTATGACTGTCCTTTATCTGAATATAGAGAATCTCGGCCAGCCGGAAGAACTGATTCCTTTGATTAAGCCTTATTATTTGGTGCTGCTGGCTTCATTGGTGTTTGTTATGCTTTTCAATGGATTCAAGCAGTTTACGGATGGAATCACGGATACCAAGACGGCCATGTGGATACTCTTGGGAGGAAATGTATTGAATATCATAGGAAATTATCTTTTGATTTACGGAAAGTTAGGTTTGCCCGAGTTGGGATTGTTGGGAGCCGGTATCAGCACATTGTTTTCACGTATTATGATGGTGCTCGTGTTTATCATTATCTTCTTGCGTAGTTCTCGTTTTATCCGTTACAAAGTCGGCTTCTTCCGTTTGGGGTGGTCACGGGCTATATTCGGTCGGTTGAACGGACTTGGTTGGCCGGTTGCTTTTCAAATGGGAATGGAAACAGCTTCTTTTAGTCTGAGTGCCATAATGATAGGTTGGTTGGGGACCATTGCACTGGCTTCGCATCAGGTTATGTTGGCTATTTCACAGTTTACGTTTATGATGTATTATGGCATGGGAGCTGCCGTAGCTGTTCGTGTCAGCAACTTCAAAGGTCAGAACGATATTTTGAACGTTCGTCGTTCGGCCTATGCCGGTTTTCATCTGATGATGACATTGGGCGTAGTGCTTTCTTTTATTGTCTTTCTTTGCCGTAACTATTTAGGAGGTTGGTTTACCGACAGTCCTGAGGTGGCGGCTATGGTAACTTCTCTCATTTTTCCTTTCCTCGTTTATCAGTTCGGGGACGGGTTACAGATTACTTTTGCTAATGCCTTGCGTGGCATTTCGGATGTAAAACTGATGATGCTCATCGCCTTTATCGCTTACTTTATCATCTCACTTCCCGTAGGTTATTTCTGCGGCTTCGTAATGGGCTGGGGGGTGGTAGGTGTCTGGATGGCGTTCCCTTTCGGTCTGACAAGTGCAGGATTAATGCTTTGGTGGCGTTTTCATTACATGACGAAACTCCCCACTCCCCAAGTGAATACTTGATACTTAAAACTTTACCGTATGGCTTCCTATCGTTCTACAAAGTTGAAAGTAACAATCGGTTATACGTTATTACTTGCAATTCTTCTTTTTTCTCTGGTATTTGTACATCGCGAAATGGAGACATTGTCGGCTGCCGATGACCAGGAGAATCTGCGGACAGACAGCCTGTTGACCCTGCTGCGCGAGAAAGACCGGAATACGATACAGATGCTCCGGGTATTGAGCGAAGCGAATGACAGCTTACTTTCCGCTTCGGAGATTGAAGAAATAATTTCCGAACAAGATTCTGTCATTACTCAGCAACGGGTACAACACCGAGTTATCACTAAACGGGATTCTTTACTGACTACGCCTAAGAAGAAAGGTTTCTTTAAGAGATTGGCAGAAGTGTTTGTCCCAACTAAACAAGACAGTGCCGTGCTTGTTAATACCTCCATGGAGGTTGCTACGGATACTATTCTGGAACCGACCACTTCTAAAGATTCCCTTCAGCAAAAGATTCGTATGGCTACAGAGGAAAAACGGTTGCAGCGGCGAAAAACAATCCGGCGGACTAGTACAAAATATCAGCGTATGAATTCGCAGTTGACAGCAAGAATGGATAGCCTGATAAAACAATACGAGGAGGAAATGACCTTGCGTGCCCGCCAGGATGCAGAAATGCAACAGGAGGTAAGAATGCGTTCAGCACGCACCATTGGTGGAATAGCTATCGGAGCAGTGCTGCTCTCTGTCTTTTTCCTGATTTTGATAGTGCGTGACATATCCCGCAGCAATCGTTACCGCCGGCAATTGGAAGAAGCTAATAAACGGGCGGAAGACCTGCTTATTGCCCGTGAAAAGCTGATGCTCGCCATTACTCACGACTTTAAAGCACCGTTAGGCTCTATTATGGGATATACCGAATTACTTTCCCGACTGACGGAGGACGAACGGCAGCGCTTCTATCTTGACAATATGAAAAGTTCTTCGGAACATCTTTTGAAATTGGTCAGCGACTTGCTCGACTTTCATCGGCTCGACCTTAATAAAGCGGAAGTGAACCGCGTCACCTTCAATCCTTCGCAGTTATTCGAAGAAATCCATGTTAGCTTCGAACCATTGACAGCCGCCAAAGGATTAACCTTGCAATGCCATGTCGCTCAGGAATTAAATGGGAGATACATCAGCGACCCTTTACGGCTCCGGCAGATAGTGAATAATCTTTTGTCCAACGCAGTGAAGTTTACTCCGAAAGGCGAGATTGCATTAACGGCTAAATATGATTCTTCCAAGCTGACGATAGCGATTTCGGATACCGGAAAAGGTATGGCTACGGAAGACCGCGAACGGATTTTTCAGGAATTTACCCGTTTATCCGGTGCACAAGGAGAAGAAGGCTTCGGCTTGGGATTGTCTATTGTGAAGAAGTTGGTTGTTTTGCTTGAAGGTACGATTGATGTGCAGAGTAAGCTGGGGGAGGGAAGTTGCTTCACAGTCATTCTCCCTCTTTATCCGGTGGGAAAATCTGTGTCCGAAAGGGCATTGGAAGAAAAAACAATTTCGGCAGAAGACCCTGTCACGCTTCCCCCGATGAAAGTGATACGTGTACTGTTGATTGATGATGATAAAATTCAATTAAGCTTGACGGCAGCCATGTTAAAGCAACATGGAATTGACGCCGTTTGTTGTGAGCAACTGGAGGAGTTGATAGAACAGCTCCGTACCTCTGTTTTCGATGTATTGCTGACTGATATACAAATGCCTGCTATTAATGGCTTTGATTTGGTAAAACTCTTGCGCGCTTCCAATATTCCGCAGGCAAAGACAATTCCTGTGATTGCCGTAACTGCCCGCAGTGAAATGGATATAGATGCTTTACAAGAACACGGTTTTGCCGGTTGCCTGCACAAACCTTTTACGGTGAAAGAACTATTGCTCACAGTCAACGAAGGACAGCTTGCCGCTGACGAAGCACACATTACTGAGGATATGCAGACTGTAAGTTCCTTGAACTTTTCTGCATTAACAGCCTTTTCTGAAGACGATGCTGATGCCGCACATTCCATTATTCATACCTTTATCGAAGAAACCGGAAAGAATGCCGATCGGATGCAACAAGCATTGGCAGGCAAGGAGGTGGACGGAATAGCGGCTATGGCTCACAAACTACTTCCGCTTTTCACTTTAATCGGGGCAATGGAAGCTGTGCCTTTATTGAACTGGCTGGAAACACAACGTGGGCAATGTTTTTCAGAGGAGATAGGTGAAAAAACGGCTTGTGTACTTCTGGAGATTCAGAAGGTTCTGGAAGAAGCTCGTAAGGTATAAGTAGCTTGAAGTAGTGACAAGAGCTCCGGTAAAGAAGGTGAAGAAAGAAAACCATAATGCTTGTATTTCTTTTGTGATTGAACATTTTGCTCCTAACGTCAACCTTTTTTCAGAATTAATTGTTTACTTTGTGTCACCTTTTAATACACTGGCACATTTTACATGAAACGAAAATGGATAAGAAGGGTGAGTTGGATATTGCTCACTCCTGTATTGCTTTTTGTAATACTAATGATATTACTTTATATACCTCCCGTTCAGAATCTTTTGCGTCGGGAGGTGACAGCATACGCTTCCAAAGCAACCGGTATGCAGATTCAGGTGGAACGAATCGACCTTCGTTTTCCGCTCAATCTGTTGGTTCGTGGCGTGGAAGTGATCCAGCAACCGGATACGCTGTTGTCTTTGGAAAGTCTGAACGTGCGTGTACAGGCATGGCCGCTCGTCAAGGGAAAGGTAGAGGTAGATGAAGTAACATTAAGTCAGGTAGCGTTCAATTCGGCTAATCTAATAGAAGGCATGAAGATAAAGGGGGTACTGGGACGTTTCTTTTTACAAAGTCATGGAGTTGATCTTTCTAATGAGCTGGCCGTTATCAACCAGACGGAATTATCGGACACTCACGTACAAATGTTGATGAACGATACTACGACTACGCCTAAAGATACAACAGCTTCTGCTCCTGTAAACTGGAAAGTGGATCTTCATAAACTGAAGTTGAAGAATGTGTCGTTCAGTATGCAACTTCCTGCTGACTCGATGCGAATGGCTGCTCATATCGGAGAAGCATTTATCAATGATGCACAAGCTGATCTGAAGAATCAGTTTTATGAACTGAAACAATTCCTGTTATCCGGAAGCTCTGCCAATTATGATACCGGAGCAGCCAAACCCGGAGAAGGTTTCGATGCGTCTCATATTGCCGTTCGTGATATCCGTATCGGTTTGGATTCCTTATTATATAAAGGTCGGGATATGAATGCTGTAATCCGTGAGTTTTCGATGAATGAACGTTCCGGATTGAGTATCACTTCATTGACGGGTAGGGCATTTTCTAACGACTCGATTATTCGTATTCCCGGCATAAAACTGCAAACCCCTCATTCCGAAATAGATTTATCCGCCCAGACATATTGGGAACTTGTCAATATTCCCACTACAGGACGTTTGTCCGCCGGTCTCAATGCTTATATCGGTAAAGAGGATGTTATGTTATTTGCCGGCGGTTTGCCGGATAGTTTCAAAGAGGCGTATCCCTTCCGTCCGCTTGTGGTTCGTGCCGGTACGGACGGAAATCTGAAACAAATGCAGATTTCTCGTTTCACAGTCGATCTCCCGGGAGCTTTTTCCATGAAAGGAGGCGGTATTCTTGAAAACTTGGCTGACAGCCTGACGCGTTCGGGGACTATCGGTCTGGATATGATTACTCAGAATCTAAACTTCCTGACTGCTTTAACGGGAGAAGCCCCCAACGGTACTATCGTAATCCCAGATAGCATGAATCTGAAGGCCCGTGTCGAGCTGAAAGGACCTGAATATAAGGCTAATCTTCACTTGAAACAGGGGCAAGGCTCTATGGGGGTGAATGCAGAACTTAATACCTCAACCAAGGCTTATGCAGCCGACTTGAAGATTGACAATCTACAACTCCATAATTTCCTTCCGAAAGACTCTATCTACGAACTTTCTCTTTCGGCAGATGCCAAAGGCCGTGGGCTGGACGTCATGTCTTATCGTGCTTTAGCCAAACTGAATCTTTCATTAGATCAACTACATTATGCACGTTACCAGCTTTCCAATGTTCATTTGACTGGAGCTTTGAAAGGTGCATTGGTGACGGCTAATCTGACAAGTGACAATGCGCTGTTGAAGATGACAACAGATGCAGAATACAATCTGGCACATCGTTATCCAGATGGAAAAGTGACGGTTGACGTCACTCAGCTCGACTTACACGAACTGGGGTTGATGCCTCAACCGATGAAGCGCCCGCTCGCCTTTAATCTTTCTGCCGAAGCTCGTCAAAACAGGGTGTTCACACATCTAACATCCGGTGATATGAAACTCAACTTGAGTGCACGTTCCGGTGTTAATCCTTTGATAAGTCAGTCTACACACTTCATGGATGTCCTGATGAAGCAGATTGATGAAAAAGCCTTGAACCATGCCGAACTGCGTGAAGCGTTGCCGACAGCTATTTTATCTTTCTCCGCAGGAAAAGAGAATCCGTTAGCTTATTTTCTGGCTACTAAAAACATATCCTACCATGATGTTTCCATGAAGTTCGGTACGGCTCCCGATTGGGGAATCAATGGAAAAGCTGCGGTGCATGCATTGAAGATGGACACATTGCAACTGGATACAATCTTCTTTACTGTCAAACAGGATACTACTTTAATGAAACTACGTGCCGGTGTAATAAACGGACCGAAGAATCCGCAATTCTCTTTTGCTACTACTTTGACCGGAGAGATTCGCGACCGCGATGCGGAATTGCTGGTAGACTACAAAAACGGCAAAGGAGAAACAGGCGTATTGCTGGGGGTAAATGCCCGCCCTCTGTTCGAAGGACATGGCAAGGGGAACGGAATCGCTTTCACACTGATTCCGGAGAATCCGATTGTTGCCTTCCAAAGATTTCATTTCAACGAGAATCATAACTGGATTTACCTGCATAAAAATATGCGTGTATACGCGAACGTAGATATGTGGGATGAAGAAGGAATGGGATTCAGGGTACATTCCGTACCGGGCGATACGGTGTCTCTGCAGAATATAGATGTTGAAATACGTAGAATCCGTCTGCAAGAGATAACGAGTGTGTTGCCTTACTTCCCCGAAATAACCGGATTGTTCTCGTTGGAAGCTCATTACATACAGACAGAAAAGGATTTGCAACTCTCGGCTGAGGCGTCTGTTGATGAACTGACTTATGAACGTCAGCGTATCGGTGACGTTGCATTAGGGGCTACGTGGTTGCCGGGCGAACAGGGAAAACAATATCTGAATGCTTATCTGAATCACGAACAGGCAGAAGTGCTGGTGGCAGATGGGAAACTGGTTCCTACCCGCACAGGCAAAGATAGTTTGGAAGTGAATACAACATTGGAGCATTTTCCGCTGCGGGTGGCGAATGTGTTTATTCCTGACCAGATGGTCACTTTGTCCGGTGATATGGATGGTAATCTGAATATAACGGGCAGTACTGAACAACCTTTGATAAACGGCGAACTTGTATTGGATAGTGTTGCTGTCCTTTCCCGTCAATATGGTGCGCGTTTCATGTTTGACAATCGTCCTGTGCAAATAAAGAACAATCGGTTGGAATTTGATAAATTTGCTATTTACACAACATCGAAGAATCCGTTTACTATTGATGGCTATGTTGATTTCCGTGATATGAGCCGTCCAATGGCGAACCTGAATATGCTGGCACAAAATTATACGTTACTGGATGCTAAGCGTACCCGTGAAAGTCTGGTTTACGGCAAAGTATTTGCTGATTTCCGGGCGACGGTGAAAGGGCCTTTGGACGGGCTGAATATGCGTGGGAACGTGAGTCTGCTGGGGAACACCGATGTTTCGTATGTCTTGACCGATTCACCATTGACAGTGCAGGACCGTTTGGGAAGTTTGGTAACATTTACTTCATTTAGCGATACTACAACTGTTGTCCGGCAGGAAGTGCCGACTGTCTCTTTAGGCGGATTGGACATGGTAATGATGGTACATATCGATCCGTCCGTCCGAGTGAAAGTTGACCTGGATGCAAGTAATGATAACCGTATCGAACTGGAAGGCGGGGGTGACCTTTCCATGAAATACACTCCGCAAGGCGACCTGACTCTGACCGGACGTTATACGTTGAGTGGCGGCTTGATGAAATATGCTTTGCCGGTGATTGCAGCAAAGGAATTTGCCATTGATAACGGTAGTTACGTGGAATGGACGGGAAATCCGATGGACCCGATGTTGAACTTTAAGGCGACTGACCGTATCCGTGCGTCAGTTTCCGAAGGAGAGAATGGTGGAAGTCGTATGGTTAATTTCGATGTTTCCGTTGTAGTCAAGAACCGCTTGGATAATCTTTCGTTTGCATTCGATGTTGCGGCTCCCGAAGATGCGACCGTACAAAACGAGTTGACCGCTATGGGGGCGGAAGAACGAGGTAAACAGGCATTGTATATCATGGTGATGAAAACTTATCTCGGCACCGGACCGATTGGTGGGGGTGGCGGCGGACTCGGCAAGCTGAATATGGGATCTGCTCTGACTTCTGTATTGAGTAGTCAGATAAACTCCTTGATGGGTAACTTGAAGAATGCGAGTCTCTCTGTCGGTGTCGAAGATCACGACGATTCAGAGACGGGAAGTAAACGTACGGATTACAGTTTCCGTTATTCACAACGCTTGTTTAACAATCGTTTCCAGATTGTAATCGGTGGCAAGGTTTCTCAAGGTGAGAATGCGACGAATGACGCCGAATCCTTCATCGACAATATTTCTCTGGAATATCGTCTGGATAGAACCGGAACCCGGTATATCCGCCTGTTCTATGACAAGAACTACGAGAGTGTGCTCGAAGGTGAGATTACGGAAACCGGAGTCGGTATTGTGCTTCGCAAGAAGCTAGACAAACTTAGTGAACTGTTCATCTTTAAGAAAAAGAAGTAAGCATGAAAGGGATATATAATAACATATTAGCAAGTTGTCTGATTGGTATCATTTTGTTTTCGGGCTGTTCGGTGACAAAACACCTGCCTGAAGGGGAGGTACTTTATACAGGAGGAAAAACGGTGGTAGAGAATAAGTCGGCAACACCGGTAGGAGAGACGGCTTTAACAGAGATTGATGCGGCTCTTGACAAAACTCCCAGTACAAAGATGTTAGGAGGCCTTCTGCCTATTCCTTTTAAAATGTGGATGTATAACGACTTTGTGAAATATAAAAAGGGATTTGGAAAGTGGATGTTCAACCGCCTGGCTGCCAATCCTCCGGTGTTTATCTCTACTGTCAATCCGGAGGTTCGTATCAAGGTGGCTACAAACTTACTCCGTGATTATGGTTACTTCAATGGGAAAGTGACTTATGAAACATTGGTCGATAAGAAAGACAGCCTGAAAGCAAGTATTCTTTATACGGTAGACATGAAGAATCCTTATTTTATAGATACGGTTTATTATCAGCGTTTCACTCCTCAAACGTTGCGCATTATGGAACGGGGACGTCGAATGTCTTATATAAGTCCCGGCGAGCAGTTTAACGTGGTCGATCTGGATGAAGAGCGTACCCGTATCAGTACGCTGTTGCGTAACCGGGGATATTTTTACTTCCGTCCCGATTATATGACTTATCAGGCAGATACGACATTGG
>OHLO01000634.1_pt1 | contig 12252 bp, 8 predicted proteins | sample 1569131 | NCBI WGS metagenome assembly OHLO01 (sample SAMEA3879551, study PRJEB24766) | human gut metagenome | biome: human-associated habitat; feature: feces | place: USA | collected 1985/1987 | reverse complement strand
CATTGTAATATAGGTATCTAACTGCATCAAGTCTGAAACCTGCTATACCTCTATCAATCCAGAATTTTGCAGCCTTAGCCATTTCTTTCTTTGTACCTTCATAGTCGTAGTTCCATTCAGGCATTGTGTCAGTAAAGTTGCTTTCATAGATAATACTGCTATCATCAGGGTCACAGTTATAACCTGATTCAGTTTCAGAAGATTTCTTAATGTTAAAGTACTTTGCGTAACCGTTAAAGTTGCCTTTTTCAGCTTCTTTAAGAGCTTTTTTAAACCAAGGATGTTCGCTGGAACAATGGTTAGGAACAAAGTCAATAATAACATCAATACCACGCTTATCACATTCCTTGATTAACTGGTCAAAGTCATCAAGTGTACCAAACTGAGGGTCAATGTTGTAATAATCCTTAACATCATACTTGTGATATGATGGTGAAGGCATCATTGGACTTAGCCAAATACCTGTATAACCAAGGTCAGTATCTGTACTGTCATCACCGTCATTAATGTAATCCAGCTTACTGATAATACCTTGAATATCACCGATACCATCGTTATTTGAATCGCAGAATGAGCCAATCCAAATCTGGTAATAAGTGTTGTACTTATCCTTAGGAAGATTTACCTTTGCATTTTCCATTAAATCTTCTGTTGACTTTGTACAACCTGAAAATACTACGGCAGTTGATGCAACTACCAGCACCATAAACAGTGCAACTAATTTTTTCATAGATTTCTCCTTTATCAGAATATTTAATATTAATTTTACCATTTTTCTTAGTCTATATCAATATCACACCCACATATAAAGGGACTGTTTACAGAAAATTAACAACCAAATTTATGCAATATGTACAACTGTCATTTAACGATATTTATACATCTATGGGTATTGCTATAAACTAGAATACAAAAACAAAAAACTCCACAGAAAAATCTGTGGAGTAAATTTTTGTAAAACTAACCCTTAACGCCACCAGCTGTAACGCCTTCAACATAGTAGTTCTGCATCTTCAAGAACAACAATGTAATAGGAATTGCAACAACTGTTGAACCGGCTAAGAATCTCTGATAGTACTTAGAAATGTACTGCTGACTAGCCATCAACTGAAGACCAACAGAAACTGTATAGTTATCACGAGCATCACCCATGATAATCTTAACTAGAATAAAATCTGTCCAAGGTCCAATAAATGCTGTTAGAACTGTGTAAACAACAATTGGCTTTGACATTGGAAGAATAATCTTCCAGAAAATCTGGTTCTTAGTTGCACCATCAATAGTAGCAGCTTCGTCAAGTGCTCTTGGAATTGTATCGAAGAAACCTTTACTAATCTGGAAACCGATACCTGCACCGGCTGAGTAACAGATAACAAGTGCAGGAAGAGTCTGAGTAAGACTCATAGCCTTTAATAGGTAATAAATAGCGATCATTGTCATAAAGCCAGGGAACATACCAATAATCATACCAATGTTGATAAGTGGTTTTCTAGCCTTAAATCTTAAACGGCTGAATGCGTATGCAACCATTAGAACTGACAATGTAGAAATGATACAAGAGAAAATTGCAACTACAAGAGTGTTAAGAAACCATCTTGGGAAGTTCAAAATTGTTGTATCAGTAAATAGATTAATGTAATGCTGGAAAGTAAATGTTTGTGGAACTAGGTAATGAACAGCTGATGTACCTTCACCTCTAAATGAATGAAGAACCATCCATACTAGTGGAGATATCCAAATAATACCCATAACTGCAAGGATTAAATATACAGCGGCATTTGAGATATGTCTTCTTAACTTGTAACTTTTTATCATGAGAATGCCTCCTCATCCTTAGCAGATTTTGTCATGTTAAATGTAATTAGTGACAAGGATGCACAAACAACAAATACTAGGATACCGATAGCGGCAGCATAGTTGTAGTCTTGTTCGCTCATTGTCAACTTAAATAGCCATGTAACAAGCAAGTCGGTCTGTCCGGCACCACCGTACAACTTTTCAGTTGTAGGACCACCAGCGGATAACAAGTAAATAACGTTAAAGTTATTGATATTGTTGATAAATGTTGTAATTAGATATGGTGTTGTAACGAATAGCATATATGGAAGAGTAATCTTCACAAAACTCTTAACAGGACCGGCACCATCAATTGTAGCTGATTCATATAGGTCAGCAGGGATATTCATAAGAATACCGGATGTAATTAAGATAGTATATGGAATACCTACCCATAGGTTAACAATGATAACTGTAAGCTTAGCAGTTAAAGCAGTACCGTCTAGGAAGTGAATTCTTGAAAAACCTAGATTCTGTAGTAGGATATTAATAGCACCATCATTAAACTGTAGCATCTGGTTCATAACTAGTAGAGTAACGAACTGAGGTACAGCAACTGTGATAACGAATAGTGTTCTCCAAAGAGACTTTAGCTTAATGCCCTTCTTGTTAATCATTAGAGCAACAATCATACCAAAGATATAGTTTAGGAATGTTGCAAAAATAGCCCAAATAATTGTCCATTCAGTTAGTGTTAGGAATGTTTCACCCATGTTAGCACCGCCAACATTACTGAATACATCTCTAAATGTCTGTAAACCCACCCATGTAAACAAGTGACCTGGAACCTGATGGCTGTGGTCATAGTTTGTAAATGCGATTAGCACCATAAAGATAAGTGGTAGAACAGTAAATATACCAATTAGTAAGCAAGGTAAAGAAAGAAGTGTAATTTGGAACTTCTCGTCACCAAACTGCTTTAATTCTTCCTTAAATGTAGGAATGTGCTTACCTTCAGCCTTTAGTTCTTGAACTTTCATAGCTGACTTAGTATTCATAATATAGAATACTAGGAATACAACTGAAACAACAATTGTTGTAACACCATATAAAAGGATAAGCATTGAGTTATCACCTTCAACATAGCCATAAGCACCTGTTGTCGGATCTACACCAAGTCCACCTTCCTGAGTGCCAAGTGTGCCGAACTGTGATAGTTGGTCGATACCAAAGAAAATTAGGAACATTGCATAAGCAGCTTCAATAACTAAAAATAGTAAACCCTTAATGTACTGTCCCTTGCTAATGTTACCCATACCCATAATAAGGTAAGATAACTTTGTTGCCCAGTCACCTTTAGCAAATCTTTTACCAAAGTTTGCAAATCCGTGACCTATACCTAAGAATACTTTCTTGAAAAAGTTACCAAGCATAATAAAGAACTTAGCAAGATTATGTGGTAAGTTGACAAAGAAATTCTTACTCTTATATCCAAACTTTTGGAAAGAATTTAGCTGGACATAATCTATGTATTTCATGACGTCACTCCTTTATACTTTATTTTCCGTTCATAAATACTGGAGATAACTTTCCGTTATCTCCAGTACTTAAAAATCTTAACAATTAACAGTCTAATTAAATTAGCCGTTGATGTTTGTTAAAGTATCCTTTAGAAGTGTCTTCATTGTAGCTACATCAGTTTTTTCAGTTGGCTTGTAAAGTTTGTTACCTAGGTTAGCCATTGGATCCCAGAATGCCTGGAGAATGTTAGCCTGAACAACGAATGTCTTAGCTTCTTCAAGCATTGTTCTAACACCATCATTACCTTCAACTTCAACACCCTTGTTTGTTGGAGTCCAACCTAGCTTTTCTAGTCTTGTTTTCTGGCATTCAGCACTTACTAGGTAGTTAGCTAGTTCTTCAGCTGCGTTAGGGAACTTAGTAACTGACTTAACACCGATGTACTTATAACCAATCATAGCAATTGTCTGTTTGTCTGTACCATTAACATTAATTGTTGGCAGAACTGTAACACCAAGATCCTTTCCTAGTGCCTCTTCATTAACAGCTGCGTTCCATGTACCGTCAATACCGGCACCACATGTTCTCTTAGCTGTTGAGAAACCGGCACTGATCTTATCGACTGATGCAGATACAAATGTATCCTTATACTTGTGGAAAAGTTCTGAGAAAGCTGACATTGTCTGTGCAACTTCATTTTCGTCATATTTGTTAAACTTCTGAGTATCCTGAGCATCACCTTTAAGACCGTCTATCTTTAGACCACCTGTGAATGGGAACATACATGCATAATAACCATCACCGGCATTCATAATAAACTGACGGCCAGCCTTCTTACATGCAGCAAGAACGCCTTCCCATGACTTTGCATCTTCATCAGATACAACTGACTTATCATATACTAGATAGTAACCGTTATCTGTTTGTGGAAATGCATATAGAACTTCTTTACCGTTTAGGTCGCCCTTAACTGTTTCAACAGCAGCTTCTGTATGATTCTTCTTAATATCATCAACATAGTTGTCATATACAGGTAGAAGAGCCTTAGCCTGTGTTAGCTTTGAGAGCTGGTCTGAAGGGAATGAAAATACATCGGCAGCAGCTTCAGAGTCGCTAAGTACCTGTGTACCGGAATCGTTTTCTTCCTGTGCTACAACTTCGATTTTAACATTCTTGTCAGCATACTTCTTTTCAAAAGCCTTAGCCTGTTCCTTTAGGATAGAAAGTGAAGCAGCTGAGCCCCATAGCTTTAGTTTTGCGTTCTTTTCAATATCTACTGTTTTTGCAGCGCTTGAAGTCTTAGAACTTGTGTCCTCAGATTTAGTACAGCCTACAAATACAACTGCCATCATAGCAGCTGCGAGAACTAATGATAAAATTCTCTTGATTTTCATTGTAATTTTCCTTCCTTTGTAAAGAGATAAATAATTTGTGTCGGTAACTACTTGTTCCCTCAGGATAGAACTTTCGTTAACCATATCACTTGAATAAATTGTACCACAAAATGGGGGTAAATTTCAACTCCCTTTGTACTTTTTATCTAAAGTTATAAAACTGAGGATTAAATTTATGCAATATAACAATAAAAATATTTGCTAATGTGTATATTGCACAAATTCCCACCTTTTTATTATCTAATTTGCTCATACTTCATTTGTGCAAAGTGTCAATTCGTTTTCTGCTTAATTGAAAAATATGTGAAGACCAAATGTCTTACCGATGAATTCTCCCCTATTTCTACACTATTTTTCGTATCTATAGTATAAAATGACCAAAAATAAAAATAATGACACAATATGTTGTTTGACAAACCTTAAAAAAAGTTGTAAATTTAGCTTATACATTTTATATAGAAAATAAAGATGGAAGTTAGTTCCACAGAAAGGGTATTTTATGCAACTTTCAAAAATTTTACAAAATATAGAGTACACTCTTATTAAAGGAAACACAGAAACCGAAATTTCCGATGTTATTTATGACAGTAGAAAGGTAACTGAGGGTACAGTTTTTGTAGCACTTAAAGGTTACAATGTTGATGGTCACAAGTTCATACCACAAGCAGTTAAATCCGGTGCAAGTGCAGTTGTTATCTCTGATAATGTAGATATTCCGGAAGATATTCAGGGGGTATCTTTGTTGCCTTTGCTGAAAGGAGAACGTCCTAAGGACTGGCGTAAGTCCCTTTACTATCATTTCTATGAATATCCGGCGGAACATGCGGTGAAACGTCATTATGGTGTGCGTACCGAACGCTATAAGCTGATACATTTTTATAATGATATTGATGCGTGGGAGCTGTATGACCTGAAAAAAGATCCGCGTGAAATGCATAATTTGTTTGGGAAGCCCGGTTATGAAAAGATAACTGAAAAACTGAAAGGGGAATTGGTAAAGCTTCAGACTCAGTATGACGATCCTATTGAATCTCAATTAAAAAAATAAAGTATTATGAATGCCAAGGAATTTGTACAAATAGTAAAGAAGATGTTTTCTAAAGGACTGACTCCGGAGGAAAAAATAAAATTAGCGGATGAAGGACCGGTGTGCCGTTTATTACTGAGACAGTGGGATAAATTCTTTGGCACTTCTATTGAAAACAAAAAAATTGAGGAGGAGATATGGACCAACATTACGGATGTATGTTGGAATCACAAACCTGCAAAGAAAAAATTGTCAGGCTATAATCGGGGTTTTAGGATTCTGGCTGCCGCCGCTTGTCTTTTGCTGGTCGTAGGTACGTGGTATCTGATTACTTCAAGAGCTTCTTTAGAGACAATAGTCTTGGGACCGGCCGATACGCGTATGACGTATGTCCTTCCGGATAGTTCGGTGGTATGGCTCGCTGCGGGAAGTACGCTTTCATATCAGGACGATTTTTTGAAAGAGCGCAAAGTGGTCTTAGAGGGAGAAACGTCTTTTGAGGTGAAAAAGATGACAGGAGGCAGTCCTTTCAGGGTTTATTTCAAAGATGCGCTTGTGGAAGTCAAAGGGACGGAATTTAATATAAAGTCTGATGATGAAGTAGCGGAGGTGACTCTCTTTACCGGAAAAATAGATTTTCAGGTGACGGGGCAAGAGGCCATAGAGGTGAAGCCTGCTCAACGCATCACTTACTATATTGATTCAAAGACGATTGAAACCGAGACGTTGGATATTGAAGGATATGACTGGAGAAAAGAAGAGTATAACTTTACGGATAAGCCGCTTGGTGAACTGATAAACTTAATCAATAAGAAGTATCATACGAAAGTGTGTTTCGAGAATAAAAAGAATAGGGATAATCTGTTTACGGGAACTATTCGTAAAGATGAAGAATTAGCGAAGGTATTGCGGAAAATCTCTATCAGTTTTGGATTAAATACAAGGCAGGAGAAGGATACGATTATTCTTTATTGAGTATCCATAAAATAATACTGGTAAGAAAGCAGTTACATTTGTCATAACTGGATTATAAAAAGGCTGTCCCGGAATGAAACACGGGACAGCCTTTTCTGTATCAATATCCGTCCTATTGGCGGTAGACTTTCAGATTGGTAATCTGACTTTTGAAGTTACCTGTTTCCTGTAATGGGAAAACTAATGTACGAACGTAATTCATGGAATCTTTTCCACCATTATAAAAGCGTTTCTGTATATTTAGTTCTTCTACGATTTTTCCATTTATATGCAGGCGGGTGACGCGGTTGTCTCCGCTAATACCTACTGTTGCATGTTCGCCGGGCATGATACGGTAGTTGAAAGTGTTGAGATAGCCGTCGCGTGCAAAGCCCAACATTCCACTTATCGGATCAGATAAATAGAATACGGCGTCAGGAGAACGGAACAGTTCTGTACCTTTTGCTTCATCAGCTCCTTTTATATCAAAAGATACCAGATAATTATACCCGATTTCCCGATAGGGAAGAGTACGGTTGGGGGTAACAGCTGCCTGTTCGTAAACCAGGCCGGGAGCTTTTCCGATTCTTCCGAGTTGATTCACACCCGGAGCTTCGCTTAGTAAATTGCGTTGTTCATTGAAACTGTCATAGGGAGTTGTGACTTGTTTGCCTGTCCACATTTTAACGGCTAGTGTCTGCAAGGCCGGGTAAACCCGGTGATGAATATCCTTATTGGAAATGCCGTTACCCACATGGTCGTTCCATACAGCAAACATGGCTCCTAATAAATTAGTAGACTGCTCTATCATTTCTCCCTCTTGCATCATTCGTGGTGACCAACTCTCATATATCCATTGATGATCCAGAAAGTTATGGTAGTAATTCACGGCTGGTACGATATATAGAAATGCATCGCATGTATTAATCGCTTTGGCTCCTTCCTGCAGTGCGGTTTCTAAGTCTAGCCAGCTATAATTCCATGCATTGACCGTTTTTCCTTTCAGATTTACGGGGGTATTTCCTTTCATGTGTTTCAGACTTCCCCATAATCGCGGATTTTTTCCATATTTGGTGATATACTTCAGATAGTATTCAGTGAAATAGCGGAATTGTTCCGCTTCTTTGAGGTTGTACTCATCAGTGCCGATATGTACGTCCGGTCCGACAAATATCGGGTGATCTCCCGAGAGATATTCGTCAAACAAAGTATCAAGGAAATCATATACCTCTTTTTTATAGAGGTCGAGATGATCCATACCATATTCTTTTTTGTCGGCTGCCAGTATCGGATTGTAATGAGTGAAAGCGAGTGAGTGTGCCGGAACATCAATTTCTGGGATGATATTGATTCCATATCGTGCGGCCATTTGCTGGAAGTTGCGGAATTCTTCTTTGGTGTAGGAACCATCTTTGGATGTGAGTCCCGGAAAACGGTCGCTTTCCAATCTGAAGGCGGCGTATGTTTTGTTCCAGTCATTATCGAAAAACTCAACGAAACCATTATCATTCAGATGTATTTGCAGTTCATTCATTTTATAGAACGAGAGAATTTTTACGTAATCCTGCAAATAGTCCATTGTGAAAAATTTCCTGGCTACGTCAATCATCAGTCCGCGGTGAGCATACTGCGGATAATCCAATGCTTTTCCTTTCATGAGTCCAAAAGGCTGGTTATGGATCATTTGCAACAGTGTGCGAGTTCCCCAGAATACTCCTTTTACGGTGGAGGCTTCGATGGTTACATGGTTGCGTATATCCAGTTCATAGCTTTCTTCTCCCAATGATGAAGGCGATTTTTTCACTGACAGATAGATAGAATGATTTTTCGGTTTTCCGGAGGTTACCTGATAATTCCAGCCGAACATATCTTTTAAGTCTTTTGCCATTATTTCCGCAGTTTCTTTCAACAGGCTTTCTGCTTCCGGAGCGATTATAATCTTTCCTGTTTCCGGTAGTGTCAGTTTGCCTTTTGCCCCATTCCAATGTTGTAAGGAGGGAATCACCTGCGGGATATCCGTTTGAGCGTATACTGTCATTCCTAATAGTAGTAAGATGGATAAGATGCTTATTCTCTTTTTCATATTTATTAGATGTTTATATATTAATCTTGATAGCGCAAAACTACGATATTTGGAAGTAAAGGGATTCTAAAAATAGACTTATAGCTTCCAAAATTCATTTTTTCAGTTATATAGGAGTATCTTTGTGACTTAATTTGATTAATAATGGAAAGTAAACACAAACTATCCATCAACCAGTGGGCACTGGAAGACCGCCCACGGGAAAAAATGATGGAGAAGGGAGCAGCCGCATTGAGTGATGCCGAACTACTCGCTATATTGATTGGCTCCGGAAATACGGAAGAAAGTGCTGTCGAATTGATGAGACGCCTGCTCCTGTCTTGTGATAACAATCTGAATTCATTGGCAAAATGGGAAGTGTGTGACTATTCCTCTTTCAAAGGTATGGGACCCGCAAAGAGCATTACAGTGATGGCAGCCTTGGAATTAGGCAAACGAAGAAAGCTGCAAGAAACCAAAGAGAGACTTCGAATCACTTGCTCAAAAGATATCTATGATATTTTCCAACCGATCATGTGTGACTTGGAACAGGAAGAATTCTGGGTGCTCCTATTGAACCAGGCAACCAAACTAATTGATAAGGTACGTATAAGTACTGGTGGCATAGACGGAACTTATACCGATGTGCGCACCATTCTCCGGGAAGCATTGCTGCAAAGAGCTACACAAATCGCGGTGGTGCATAACCATCCTTCGGGAAATATTCATCCCAGCCAACCGGACAGGAGTTTGACAGAGCATATCCATAAAGCGGCGGAAACGATGAATATCCGTCTGATAGATCACGTCATCGTTTGTGAAGACGGATTTTTCAGCTTTGCAGATGAGGGCCTACTCTAATTAGTAATACTACCTTATTTAAGTGAGAATATCTTATTTATTCTCACTCCTGCATTCATTTTTATACTGCGTGGGCGTCAAGCCTGTGTACTGTTTGAATGCAGTACTGAAATAACGTAAAGTAGTGAAACCTATCTGATCTGATATTTCAGTAAATGTCAGATCGGTGGTTTTTATCAGAGTAATGGCTTGCTCCAACCTGAATTTGTTGATATAGTCATTTGCCCCCATATCGGTGATAGCCTTCAACTTGTTGTAAAGAGATGTTTTACTCATTCCGATCTCTCTGCAGATAAAAGGAATATCTAAAGACGGATTGCTGATATTCTCGGAAATGAGCTTGTTAAACTTTAACAAGAACGTTTCATCCGCCTGGCTGAAAGTACTCTCCAGCGGTTGAGGGAAGTTGCCTATATGTTGATAGTGCTCTTTCGTTTGCTCCCGGTTGTATAGCCGGTTCTGTATAATCTTAACAAGAGTGTCTATCTCAAAAGGTTTTCCCAGATAAGCGTCCGCCCCGATTTTATACCCATACAGTCGGCTCTGTTCATCATTGCGTGCCGTGAGCAGAATCACAGGAATATGACTGATGCCGATATTCTCTTTTACCGCTTTGCACAGTTCGTATCCATTCATAACCGGCATCATCACATCGCTCACTATAATATCCGGAACTTGCTTTTGCGCTATTTCGAAAGCTTCCCGGCCATCATGTGCTATATAAATTGCTTTGAATAAGGACTTCAATTCTTTGGAGAGGAAATCTGTCAGGTTATGATTGTCGTCTACCAATAGCACTGTGTAATTCTGCGTAGAGAAGTCGAGTGTCTCGGGAGCGTTGATCTCATGATCTACGTCCGGTGTAATCAATTCATTGATGTAAGGTTTCGGCTGGCAGATGACTTCGCCCGACTCCAATCCCAAAGGCAAGTCGAAGAAGAAAGTGGCTCCTCCCGCTTCGTTGTTCATGGCTCCGATTTTACCTTTATGCAATTCCACCAGCATCTTGGCGTATGAAAGTCCGACTCCGCTACCGCCAATTTCCTGCTTGCCTTGATAGAAACGGATGAATACCTTCTCCATGTCTTCCTCTTGCATACCTTCTCCCTGATCCAAAACGGAAACACGGACGTATGAGTCATTTTTGCTGGTACGGATAGTGACGGTTGTGTTTTTAGGACTGTGTTTCAGTGCGTTCGTCAATAAGTTTGTGACTACGATTGTACACATACCCTTGTCAAATACCACCTCTTTTATGCTGTCGTCGAGCTGATAATCTATTTGCACTTCCTGGGCAGCTCCCTCGTCCGTAAAATCGGCACCAATCTCCTTTATCCATGAGTTAAATGGATAGGCTTGGAGTTTCAACTTGGTTTCTCCTACTTCCATCTTACGTACGTCCAGCACCATGTTGATAAGATCTTTCATCCGTTGAGCCTGTTTATGTATATTCTTCAACGGTGGATAAATGGCATCTGTAGAAGGAAGTGTCTTTAATATGCGGCTTAGCGGGGCATATATGAGTGTGAGCGGAGTTCGCAGTTCATGGCTGATATTAATCAGAAAACGAACTTTTTCTTCATACACATTCTGCTCGTGTTCTTTCATCATCCATTTCATCTTGTTTTCTTTGCGTCGAAGCAGAACGAAAACAATTTGTACCACAATGCCTATGCAAGCAATGATGCAGAGAGAAACGAACCACCAGCTTCTGTACCAGGGTGGCAGTACGTTTAATGTGAAAAGAAACTGGGGAGTTGTTTCATTTCCTTCCTGTGTGTTACAGCTCACCATGATGGGATAACTTCCCGGAGCAAGAGATGGGATCATCAATTCAGGGTTGTAGCCTTCGGTTTTAAGGTCTCCCATTTGGAAATGATAGACTTTGAGCCGGAGAATGTCCGCACCATAAGTCATGACACGGATCTTAATGTTTTTACTGTTCCAGGGGATGGATATCTTGTCTTGATTGAGCTGATACATCCTGTTCTCTCCGTTTATGGTCAGTTCGGCAAGGCGTATTTCCGGAGAGTCACTACTCTTTTCTATTTGAGTGTCTGCATTGATACATAGTAAGCCTTTTACACCTCCCATATAGATGTTGCCTTTGGGGGAAATGAGACGGGGCTCGGCCAAGTATTCATTGGGGGAAATTCCATCCGCTTCTCCGAACCATACAAAACGTTTGGTATCGGTGAGCCATATAAAGAGTTTCTGTTCAGCTCCTATCCACACTTTTCCTTTATTGTCGCATAACACGGTATTTACTTCATTAAATAAGGTGGTAGGAATTCTTTCGAATTTGCGGGTATCAGGGTGATAGGTGTACAGGCCACGGGTGCCTGCAATCCAGAATACGCCCTTGTCATCCCTGGATACAGCATTGAAGAATCCCTGTGGAGCACTTGCAAATATCTCCACTGTGTCTTTTTTACGATCCAGTCTATATATATTATAAGGATCGTTCAGGTAAATGGCAGTGGAATCATATCCAATGGAACTCAACAAGCCTTTTATTTTCACTTCTTTGGCACAAGGGACAGGAGTGAGTTGCCGGGTGGAAGTATGGTAGCGGTAAGGAGGCGAACTTAATATTAAGATCGAATTGGGAGTATCCCGGTATAAGTTGATTGGCTGTCCGCTATAGCGGATGTGAT
>OHLO01000611.1_pt1 | contig 12638 bp, 9 predicted proteins | sample 1569131 | NCBI WGS metagenome assembly OHLO01 (sample SAMEA3879551, study PRJEB24766) | human gut metagenome | biome: human-associated habitat; feature: feces | place: USA | collected 1985/1987 | reverse complement strand
ATATGCCGAGCTACAAGTTGCTGAACGCTACCGACCTGGAGGCCGCTTCGATGGCTGCGGCCAGTCTGGCGGATCAGTGGATGCGCAACGTGGGTAATATCCGCCACTTCGACTGGGACGAAATGTACCAGACCAACATGAATTTCCGCAATGCCGAGGATGAAGCGATATACGGTCCCGGCGCCCGTTCGAACTATATCATCGAGGAGCGCCATACCGACCAGTTGGACTGGAACCTCGCCGCGCAGATCAGCCGAATCTATAAGGATAACTCCCGTCTGACGGCCGGAGCCAACGTCCGCATCAACCGCACGTGGTACTACGACGAGGTGAAGGATCTGCTCGGCGGCGACTATTACGTGGACGTCGATAAATTCGCACAGCGCGACTTCGGCGATCCGATCATGGCGCAGAACGATATGGATTATTATAACCAGTACGGTCATGCAAGAGCCGTCAGAGAGGGCGACAAGTTCAGCTACAACTACAAGGCGCATCTGCGTTCCGGCGGTGTATGGGCTACTTATGCCGCTCGTTTCGGCGGGTTCGGCATGAAGTTGGGCGCCGAGCTCGGCGGACTTTCGATGTGGCGCGAAGGTCTTTGGCGCAAGGGTCTCTTCCCGGATAATTCGAAGGGCAAATCGGAGAAACTCGAATATTTCGTATATAAGGCCAAAGGTAATTTCGACTATGTCATCAATGCCAACCATACTTTCGAACTCAACGCCGTGGCGATGCAGAATGCTCCTGCGTTCCAGTCGGCCTTCGTTTCGCCCCGTACGCGTAATTCGGTAACTCCGGGGCTTACGACGGAGAAGGTTTACGGCATCGACGCTTCGTACAACCTGCGTTACGGCGATTATAAACTCCGTGTTTCCGGTTATTATACGAAGGTGAACGACCGTTCGAAGGTGATCTCCTTCTACGATGACGTGCTGAAGACCTATACCAATTTCGCCTTGAGCGGTATCGACGAGCAGTATTTCGGTCTGGAAGTCGCCGCTTCGATTCCGATCTACAACGGTTTGTCTTTGAACGGTGCGATCAGTTGGGGTCAGTACACTTACACGTCGAATCCCAATTACGTGCAGATTGCCGACAACAGCGCCGAGCCGCTGAACTCCGGTACGGTCTATTGGAAGGATATGCGCGTGGAGAGCACTCCGCAGACGGCTATGAATATCGGTTTGTCGTACCGCGGTCCTCATAACATCTACGCATCGATCGATCTGAACTATTACAACAATATGTATCTGTCGATGAACCCGCTTTACCGTACGGACGAGGTGTTGTTGCCTACGATGACGGACGAACAGATCCGGGAGCTGCGCAGTCAGGAGAAGTTCGATTCGGCCTACACCTTGAGTGCGAGCATCGGTAAGAATTTCTACATTCAGCGTCGTTATACGCTCGGCTTCAGTTTGCAGGTGAATAACATCCTGAACAACCAAAATATCAAGACCGGCGGTTATGAGCAGATGCGTGTGCAGGGCATTAAGACCGGCAAGGAGATCACTTCCTACCAGAAGTTCGCTCCCAAGTATTTCTACCTGTTCGGCACGACTTACTACCTGAATGTCTATTTCCGTTTCTAACGGCTTAACGAATTAATATTGTGAAGAATATGAATAGAATAGCAACCATATTTCTGGCGGTGACAGCAAGTTTGTTCTTCGTCGGCTGTTATAACGATTTCGATACGCCGGCTCCTGCGAAGGTATGGACGGATGCGGACTTCAGCGACAGTAAAATCATTTCGATCAAGGAGCTGAAGGATATTTTCGAGGAGGCTTATCCCGGGACCAGCGGTATCGGCCAGTCGCTGACCATTACCGACGACCTGGTGATTCGGGGCAAAGTCATTTCCAGCGACCAGGCCGGTAACGTCTATAAGTCGATGTACCTGTACGATGAAAGCTGCCAGTCGGCCATTGAAATCAAAGTGACTTCGGGATATTACATTACCTATGCTCCCGGTCGCCTGGTTTATATCCGTTTGCAGGGTCTGGTGCTGGGAAATTACCGCACGATGCTCAGCGTGGGTGTCGCATCGACCAATTCCGATTATGCGAACGGTAACATGGAGGATCGCAATACCTTGGAAGAGCATGTCAAGCTCGGCGAATTGATCGGCTTGACGGCGGCCGATACTTTGGTGGTTACTCCCGCTTCCTATTCGACGCTGACGGATGAGTCGCTGGGGCGTTTGATCCGTTTCGAAGGGTTGGAAAGCAAGTTCGGCAAGGCCGGCTGGGGGTATAAAAATACATTCCCCAACTACTTCGCCAACAGTACCTCCTACGATGTGAATTCTCCGGGTTGGACCGATATCAACGATTGGGCTACCTGGGCGACGAAGCGGGTCGATGAGCTTACGCACGAGAGTACGTTCTATTATGGCTCTGCCTGGTTCACCTATGGCGACATCAACACCCTCGCAGGCAATTATGTCGTACGTTCGAGCGGTTATTGCCGTTTCCGTGACGAGAAAATACCTGCGGACGGTTCCGTGGTGAACATTACCGCGATCTATACCAAGTTTTCGCAGGGCAGCGATGCGACGGCGGCCTATCAGTTGTTGCTGAACAAGGCGTCCGACGTGGTCGTGACTTCGAAATAGCCGCAGTTTGCAGTTGAAATCGCCGGGCCTCATCTTTTTGATGAGGCCCGTTTTTTATTCTTTATGCGGTTGCGATTCCGCTCGTATTGTCCGCGAAGGAGCTGCCTCCGGTCTTATGAGGCATAAATTTCAGGGAAGAGCAGTGCGCGGAAGTCGGAGCGCATGATCTTGTCCCGTTACTGTTTTTCCTGCCTGCCGGGGAGCCGGTTGCCGTATGTCCGAAAAAAGCAAGACATTGTTCGGATCGTTCTTTTGCTGCAAGTTGGCAGGCTGTCGCACCGGGGGACCTGCTGTCCGCATAATGCGATTCCGACTGCCGGGAAGGGGCAACGTGATCGGCAGAGAGCTGTCCGCAAACGGAAGAGCGTCGCCGAAACGGAGAATTCGATGCGAAGTGCGGAATCGGAAAGCATGGCGGGGTATGACATAACGTCGTTCGTGGAGTTTGGTTCCGCGTCTGTTTTCCGGAAACGGATACGATTCCTGTGCGTGGACGATCTTCCTGCATTGCAGATAGGAGCGGAAAAGGAAACATCCGTGAACAGGAGTCCGAAACCAAAGAAAACCCCCGAACCGGTGAGAGTTCGGGGGTAGTAGTGAATAAAACCTGTTATTGATGATTATTCATCTGTTTCGGGTTGAGCTTCGGGACGCATGGTGACCTGTATTACGTTGCCGCTGTCGAGGAGCTTCTTCGCCAGGTCGCGGATCTCGTCGTAAGTGATGCTGTTCAGGGTCTTTTCGTAGTCGGCGAGCAGATTCTGCTTGTGACGGTTGTAGTCGTCGATCAACCCGAACCAGGTGCCGTTATTTTCGAGCGTATTCTTGAATTGCTTGACCAAGTATTCGCGGGAGTCGTTGATGTCTTTGGCTTCCGGTCCTTCAGTCGCGATTTTCTCGATTTCATCGAAAACGATCGGCACGAGTTCGTCGGCCATCTCCTCGTTGGTGTCGAACTGTATTTGCAGGAGGGCCTGTTTTTCGGGACGATACGAGAGAGTATAGCTTACCTGTACTCCGTACGTGCCGCCTTTCTCCTCGCGGATGGATTTCAGGTAACGGTTGTTTAGAGCCATGTTGAGCAGCAACATGGTTTGCTTGTTGCGCAGCGTGTAGTCCGCATCGCTCGAGAAGAGCAGGAACTCCGAAACTTTCGGCTGCAGCATCGGGGTGCGGAAGTCGTTCACGACCTTGCCTTTGGCTGTGCGGAGTTTGTCGTCCGTGAACTTAAGCACGTGTTTCGAGGTGGGAATCGAACCGATATATTTCTCGACCAACGGCTTCAACGTTTCCAAATCCACGTTGCCTACGAAGGTGAACGTAAAGCTGTTCGCACCCGGGTAGAGCGTTTTGAAGGTTTTCGGCAGATTTTCGAACGAGATGCTTTCCAGGGCCTCGATCGTCAGCGGCTGCTGACGCGGATTGTCGCTGTAAAGCGTTTTGATCGTTTCTATCTGCATGATGTAGTCGGGATTCGAGGTCAGGTTCTGGACGTATGCCTTGTAGCTGTCCATCGTCGTGTTGAAATCCTCCTCCGAGAAGCGGGGACTTGTGAAGTTCTGGTAGAGCAGTTGGAGCATCGTTTCGATGTCTTTGGGCGAGCAGTAACCGCTCATACCGTTGCTGTAGTTATTGACGTACAGGTTGATTCCGGCTTTCTTGCCTGCGAGCTGCTTGTTCAGTTCGATTGCAGAGAATTTGCCCACCCCCGACTGGGCCGCGATGACCGGAAGGAATTCACCCTCCTTCACCTCAGTATCGGCAAGCTGCGACATCCCGCCGTCAGCCTGTACCTGCAGCAGGACTTCGTCCGCCTTGAGTTGGGTCGGTTTGACGATGATCTTCACACCGTTCTTGAGAATCCATTCGGTCGTTCCGAGATCCTCGTTGTATGCGGTCTTTTTCACGGGCGAGCCTTTCAGCTTGATATCTGCGGGGATCAGAGGCTCGCTGACGGTATTGTCCTGGTAAGCCTCGACGTCGGATGCCATGACCTCGCTGCGGATGGCCAGAAGTTCGGCTTCGGTCGGCTCGGTCAGTCCCTCTTTCTTCGGTACTTCGACGGTGATAACCTGGTTTTCAGGTGTCAGAAGTTGTTTTACCCAAGCATTCACATCGTCGAGGGTCAATGCTTCGAGGTATTGTTTGTCGAGGTTGTACTGCGTTTCGGCATCTGCCATAGCGGTATTTTTCTTGTAATTCGCCAGGTAGGTTTGAACATATTGTCCGTTCGTAAGGTCGTTCCGATTGGCATAGGTAGCCTCGGCCTGACGCAGGAATTCAGCTTTCGTACGATCGAATTCGCTCTGTGTAAAGCCGTAACGCTTCATCTTTTCCATCTCTTCGAGGATAGCTTTGTAACCGCAGAGCAACTCTCCGTCTCGAGTTTGTACGGCGACCATCGTGAGATCTTGGGTCGGATTCACTCCCAGTATGTTGCCTGAATCCATCCCGGCACTCAGGAACGGAGCATCGGGCTGCATGGCGATTTCATTCATACGGTCGTTCGCCATGGCACTTGTGTAGGAGTTGAGTACATCGTACATTTGGCTAATTATCAGGTTGTTGTATTGCTTGGGGAGAGCGGGTCGTTTGATGAAGAGCTGCATGACCGAAGCCGTCATTTCGGGATCGGAAAAGATGCTGACGATGGGTTCTTCGTTTTCAGGAACTAGGTAAGCCTCTTTCTGCGGGGCATCTGCAGGGGAAACCGGAATATCCGCCATCAGGGTTTTGATCTTGTTTTCGATCCGATCGACGTCGATATCGCCGACTATGACGATCGCCTGGTATTCCGGGCGATACCACGTTTTGTAGAAGTCGTACAAGGCTTTATGGTCGAAACTCTTCAGACCGTCCAGATAGCCGATTACGTTGCGGTGCTCGTATTTCGAGCCTCTGTTGACGGCGGCGTTGCGTCGTACCATGGCGCGCCATCCAGCTCCGTCGCGGGTGCGCAGCTCCTCCATGATTACGCCGCGTTCGTTGTTGATCTCCTGAGGCTCCAGACTGATGAACTGCGACCAGTCGTGCAGGATCAGCAGTGCGGTGTCGATCGTCGCAGGGTTTGCTGTGGGCACATTGTCCAGGTTGTAGCATGTTTCATCGTAAGAGGTGTAGGCATTCAGGTCCGCACCGAATTTGACGCCGTTACGCTCCAGATATTCTATCATCTTTTTGCCCGGCAGGTTCTTGGTGCCGTTGAAGGCCATGTGTTCGAGGAAGTGGGCGAGGCCCTGTTGGGAATCTTCCTCCTGGACAGCTCCTACGTGGTGGAAAATGTAGAAGGATGCCTGTCCCTTGGGTTTTTCGTTGTGACGGATGTAGTACGTCATGCCGTTTTCGAGTCGTCCGACGCGCACCTCCTTATCGGCGGGAATCGGCATGTCAGGCTGTAGTTGCGCCATGACATTCGTCATTGCGAACAGCGTGACAAGTAAAAGAATGAACCTTTTCATAAAATGATTGTTAATTGATTTTGGGTGAAATTATTTGTATTGCGTTGTCATTCGGTTGTTTCTTCCGGTCGGTATTCGATGATGTCGCCCGGCTGGCAGTTCAGTTCGCGGCAAATGGCTTCCAGCGTTGAAAAGCGGATCGCCTTGGCCTTGCCGTTCTTGAGAATGGAAAGGTTGGCCGGGGTGATATCGACCCGCTCGGCGAGCTCGCCGAGTGACATCTTTCGTTTCGCCATCATGACATCTATGTTGATGATTATCGCCATGTCTTGCGTCCCCCCCCCGTGTGTATATTGTATATCGACATTTATTTTTTCTTTAGATCGTGAGTTTTTGCTCTTCGCTCAACCGGGATCCGATCGAGAAGACCTCGGCCGAGAAGAGTACCAGAATCGCCATGACGATGTTCCAGTAGTTGAGCGGGAACGAGGCGGCGACTTGCAGGGGCGAATCTTCGAGAAACGTCCGGGTCGTACTCTGGTAAATATAAGAGCCGACTCCGGTGCAGACTTCGGCCAGAATCAGCAGGAACCCTACGGCACGCGTGTAGATGATGATACGCCCCGGCAGGGGTTGTTCGTCCCGTACCGATTTGCGCAGGATATTGATAATCAGCGCTACCAGGATCAGGATAGAGAGCTTGGCCAGCAGGGCCGGGATGGACAGCAGCAGTATGTAATTGATTCTGTTCAGTGTCCGGACTACTGTCGGGTCACTGTTTTCGTCCGTTTTGACGTAGATATTAACCCCCGTATATTCGGCTTCGGTGGAGATCGATGCGTGTCCGGTTTCTATCGGGAAAAGAGTTTCGTCGCTCTGGGCGTTTTGCAACCGGGCCGCCAAAAAGTAGGTGTGTTGCGCGATACCGTGTTTTTCCTGCATCCGAATGTCTTCGGACGCAGCCTGCCAACCTGTCGCCAGACTCGACGACACGTGGGGCACGAAGCTGTGGATGAATCCTGCGGCCAGAGCCAGGAAATAAAAGATGTAAATGACCAGCAGATGGCGCCGCAGAGATTTTTTCTGTTTTTTGTCCATTTTCGGTTTGCTGAATACGTAATGGAGGTGTTCGACCTGTTTTTAACCTCCGGTGAGGCAAAGATAGTAAAGAACTTCTGCAAAACAAATAATTTTTATCGTTTTTCGATAAAAACGCAATAAAATATAACGAATGATGTTTCTCGTCTGAATACGGAGCGGAATTTTCCGGACTTTTCCCGAACCGGAGATCGGACGGGCAACCCGGCTGAAACCTACCGAAGGTCGGACCGGCAGGGATCATCCCCGTCTTGGAGGCGAGGCCCCTGCAAGTACGGACGATCGAAACGAGAAAGCCCCTCTACGAGCTTCGTTACGCGGGGGAGCCGAAAACAAAAGTTGAGTTTGGTTCTCCGCTCTTCTTGTTATTATCTTTGACTTCTTCTTAGACACTCCATGCCGGCAAAACGCAAATAAAATTTGCTTTTGCACCCGGCTTATTCGTATCTTTGCACGAAATGCAGTCGGCGCGGCCGGAAGGCTTCGCTCTGTTTCCGGCATACGCCGCTACTGTCCGCAGGAAGCCGGGCCGGGGCGTTTTTGTAGGAATGAAACCATTCGGTATCTACGGCTTTCTCCCGGCCCGGCGGATAACCGGCGGATTGTCGTTTCGTTGCATTTGAAATTGAAAAACGCACTGAAATATGGCAGAGAAAACAGGTTACACTTATTATGCAGACCCTCAGCAGGTCGATTTCACACTTCGGATGACCGTTCCGGCTTTGGCGAACGAGGTCCTCAATACGGCGGGGGTGTCGATGCCCAGCGCAAAGGGTTCGGGATCGATAAGTTGAATAAGGAAAACCGCTCGTGGGTGCTTTCACGCATGGCGATCGAGATCGACGACCGCCCCGAACAATACAGCTCTTATGAAATCGTGACGTGGGTGAACGAGTACAACCGGATGCTCTCGACCCGTAATTTCACGCTGCACGATGCCGCCGGCCGGGAGTTCGGGCGGGCCGTGACGCAGTGGTGCATCATCGACTTGGGTGCCCGCAAGGCGATCGATCTCAATACGGTCATCGGCACCTGCGCCGATTCGATTGTGGATGCTCCGTCGCCGACCGAAAAGCCGCGCAAAGTGACGGGGATCGTTCCGCAGCATATTGCCGAACACCGGGTGGTTTACAGCGACATCGACTTCAACCGTCACGTCAATACGATGCGCTATATCAACATGATGTTCGATATGCTGCCCATCGAGCAGCTGACCGCGATCCGCCCGGTGCGTCTTGACATTCATTTCATGCACGAATGCCGTTACGGGCAAACCCTTACGGTCGGGTACGAACAACGGGACGGCTTGTCGCTGTTTGAGGTTTCGAACGGAGAGGAAGCCGCTGTCCGGGCGGCGCTCGAGTGGCGTTGATGTGTCGTATTTCGTGGTGGCGGGCGAGGCAGGGAGCCGAACCGAATCGACTTCGTTTCGGTCCGTTTTTACGATCGGCTTTGTTCCTTTCTGGAACGGGTTTTGCCGATATAGAGACAAAACCTTTATTATTATGGAAAAGATCAAAGTTGCGAACAAGTACCAGAAAAGTATCGATCTATTGAACGATGCTTTGGGAAAAGAGATTGCCACCTCGCTCCAGTACATGTATTTCCATGTCCATTTCGAAGATGCCGGTTACGAGTATCTTTCCAAAAAGATGCGGATGATTTCCATCGCCGAAATGCGTCACAGCGAGGAGTTGTCCGACCGTATCCTCTTCTTGCAGGGGGACGTGAATATGAACCCGTCGTTTACGACGCGCCAGATCTCCGATCCCAAGGAGATGTTCCGTTTCGCTATACAGCTGGAACAGAGTACGATCGACAGCTATAACGATGCCGCTCGCATTGCGGCCGAAGCCGACGATTCGGTAACGCACAAGATGTTCCAGGATCTGGCCGTCGAAGAGGAGGAGCACTTGGACTATTTCCGCAACGAGTTGCAGAACCTGCTCGATTACGGCGACAAGGAGTACCTCGCCTTGCAATCTTTTGCACGCAGCAAGGCCGAAGCCGAAGGGAAGGTTTCCGAGTAGTTTTTCCTCGCGGACGCGAGATAATGCGTCCCATACGTGGTTTTTGAATAAAATTTCATATCTTTACACGCGAAAAAAACTATTAACTTATTAAAATAATAGAGATATGAAATTTTATATCCGTATCGTGCTGCTGGCGGCTTTCCTGACGAGTTTGTTGTCGGCTCACGCGCAGTCCCCGACCATTACCTGGGACAGCACTGTGAAGAACCTCGGCGATTCGAATTACGAAGTCGTATTTACGGGTAAGATCCTGCCGGGATGGCATACGTACGACCTGCATTCGGACGTTTCTTCGACCCTGGTGGAGTTCGAGCCTGCAACGGGCCTGACGCTCGACGGCGATCCTTATGAGATCAACGCTTCCAAACGCGAATACGACGATATTTTCGAGGTCGAAATGGGTACTTATTTCGATGAAATCATCCTCGGTCAGAAAGTCACCCTGACGGGTGAGGGCGCCGTATTGAAAGGCAATATCAACTGGCGTTCCTGCGAGGAGGAAAATTGCAATTCGCCCGAGGATTGGGGATTCGAGATCACGATCGGCGATCCCGAGGCGGCCCGGGCATCCGTTGCGGCCGGGGATGCTGCGGATCAACCTGTTTCCGGCGACGGAGCCGGAGAGTCCAAAACCCTGTGGGGTCTGATTATCGAAGCGGTTCTTTGGGGCTTCGCGGCGCTGCTCACTCCTTGTGTATTCCCGATGGTCCCGATGACCGTATCGTTCTTTATGAAAGGCAGCGGATCGCCTGCTGCGGGACGTTTCAAGGCTTCGATGTACGGTTTCTTCATCGTAGCGCTCTATACGCTTCCCATTGCGGCGATCATTCTGATTACGCGTCTGGTGGGCGGCGATGCCGTGACGGCCGACATCTTCAACTGGCTGGCTACGCACTGGCTTCCCAACCTGATCTTCTTCATCGTGTTCATGATTTTCGCCGCATCGTTCTTCGGGGCCTTCGAGATCACGCTTCCGAGCTGGATGGTCAATAAGAGCGACCGGCACGCGGACAAAGGCGGTTTGATCGGTATCTTCTTCATGGCTCTGACGCTGGTGTTGGTGTCGTTCTCCTGCACCGGGCCGATCGTCGGCAACGTCCTGATTCGTTCGACTGCCGGCGAATTCTGGGTGCCCATCGTGACGATGTTCGCTTTCTCGCTGGCTTTTGCTCTGCCTTTTACGATTTTCGCTTTCTTCCCCTCCTTGCTGAAAGACCTGCCCAAGAGCGGCGGTTGGCTCGGTTCCGTGAAGGTCGTTCTCGGTTTTATCGAGGTCGCCCTCGGTTTCAAGTTCCTGAGTATGGCCGACCAGACCTACCACTGGGGGTTGCTCGACCGTGAGGTCTATTTGGCGATCTGGATCGTCGTGTTCACATTGCTGGGTTTCTATTTGCTGGGTAAGATCCGCTTCGCTCACGACGACGAACTCAAGCACGTTTCGGTGACGCGGCTGACGCTGGCCATCGCTTCGCTTTCGTTCGCGGTCTATATGTTTCCGGGTATGTTCGGTGCGCCGCTGAAAGCTCTTTCTGGCTATTTGCCCCCGATGCATACGCAGGACTTCGTGATCAATACGCAGGGTGTCGTTGCCGCACCGTCAGCAACGGCACAGACGACTGAAAAGATCAAATATGCGGATATCCTGCACTGGCCTTACGATCTGCCGGGGTATTTCGATCTGGCCCAGGCCGAAGCCGCTGCCAGGGAGGCCGATAAACCCTTGTTTGTGGACATTACGGGAATCAGTTGTGTGAATTGCCGCGAAATGGAAGCCCGCGTTTGGTCCGATCCGCAGGTGCTGGATATCCTGCGCCGGGATTACGTGATCGCGGCGCTCTACTCCGACGACAAGAAAGTCCTGCCCGAAAACGAATGGGTGACCGCCGATTCGGGCAAAGTGCTCAAAAGTCTCGGCAAGATCAACTCCTACTATGCGCTGAAAACCTACGGCGTCAACGCCCAGCCCTACTACGTACTGCAGGGCCGCGACGGGAAAACGCTCGTGCCGCCGCGCGGATACGACCTCAACGTCGAAAACTTCGTGCAGTTCCTGCGCAGCGGCGTCGAAGCCTACAAGAAGCAGCAATAACACGGATATACGCATAAAAGAGCCTGCTACTTGTGAGGTAGCAGGCTCTTTGCATACACACCCGGCGGCGTTACTTTTTCTCTTTCCCGCGGTCGGAGAAAGCTGCTTCCACTTCGGCTTCCTTCTCTTCACGCTCTCTGGCGGTCGGGGCCTTGCCCTCCTTCACCAGTTCATCGACCTTGCGTTCGAAATTCTGCTCGCAAGGCGCGCAGGTCGTTTTCGTATCCTCTTTCATAACTTTTGGAATTTGACGTTACACCTTCCCCGGCAAATTACGCGCCGGAGTTTGCGACCCGACGGCAGTTCGTACCGTTTTTTTGCGTATCTTGTTGAAACCAAACGCAACTTCAACACAACGACATGAAAATTCACAAGACCGACATTCCGCCCCGGTCGCTGCTGACACCCTGTCTGCCGGGTGATTACCACGACTGCTTCACATACGGCATGACCTGCCGGCGCAAAATCTCGCCCGACGACCTGATGGTGGCATTCTGGACAACGATGCCCGGATGGGCAGACACGCTGTTCAAACTGCGCAACGCGCTGGTCAGACCGTTCGGACTGCAAACCGACAACGGCGATGCGAAACAGCTGGAAAAGGCAATCCGCAGCGGCAGGGATTACCGCATGATGTCGGTCGTCGGCAAAACCGACAATGAAACGGTAATTTCACTCGACGACAAACACCTGAAAGCCTACCTCTCGGTTTACGCCGAAGCGCACGAAATCCACCTGAGCACCTTGGTCCGATACCACAACCGGCTGGGATTCTTCTATTTCAACCTGATCCACCCATTCCACACGCTCGTCGTGAAAAGCACGTTCCGGAGGATTATCAAGGCGCACGGCTTGTAGATCGCCGTCAGCCTGCATTATTCGCCGTCGGTTTACAAAAAAACAGGGGTCGGATTTTTCAATCCGACCCCTTTGGTAGCGGGAGGAGGACTCGAACTCGGAATGTTTAAGCCTATATTTCAATGAATTATACTAGCTCCTCTGTTAAAAAGTATTCCAACAAGTATTGTTTATTCAATATTTGAACTGATTAAATCCACCATTTCAGCAGATACCCGAAGAATATTTTGTATAGAATTCGTACCATAGCCATTGCGTTGTTTCATTCCACAAACCAACTGTATTCCTTCTCTCCCGCCAGCGCCTTTGCCAGTCCGTCTGCAAATACCATAGCATTGCGGCTCCTCGTTAGGAACGAATCGATATAACTCGACTTGTTGGCTCCAGTAAAGAGGTTGAACACTCGCCATAGGTCTATCTCTCCTTGCTTGTCGCAGGCAAATGCCGGGTCGTTGTAATAGGCCCTTGCAATGGTGTTCAGATGGCAGTCCGTGAACTCGAACTCCGGGAGCAGTTTCCGCTGTGGCGGTGGCAGAAACTGG
>OHLO01000586.1_pt1 | contig 13208 bp, 7 predicted proteins | sample 1569131 | NCBI WGS metagenome assembly OHLO01 (sample SAMEA3879551, study PRJEB24766) | human gut metagenome | biome: human-associated habitat; feature: feces | place: USA | collected 1985/1987 | reverse complement strand
TTAAAACAAAGCGTATAATATAAACATAATAATTCATAGTCACTTTCTTATAATAACTTCCGAATAAACAGACCTGCTTGAATATCAAGTGGGTCTGTTTTCATATATTTATAATCTTTCATAAATTCGATATTAAACACTTTTATGATATTTATGTTACGTTTTTGATATAAACAAAACGATTACATAGTTATAATATATACAGAAACAACAAAATAAATTGCTTTTAGCGAAAAATTTTATTGAAAAATAGGAGGAAAAGGTTATGAAGATCAAGAAATTTGTAGCAGGTCTTTCAGCAGCGGTTCTTGCAGCAACAATGATGTCAGTTTCTGTTTCGGCAGCAAAGCTTGGCGATGTTGTTCACCCGTCAGAGGAGGACTCAAAAATGAATGACTCATATTACTCTATCGGAGCAATGGGCTTTTATATGGGTCAGGACTGGACCTGGAATCAGGGCGACTGGGTAGGCATTGATGATGCTGGCAAGATAACTGTTGAATATAAGATAAGCAAAGTTGTCACCGACAAGACAATGTCAGGCAAGGGAACTCTTGGAGATATGGGCGTTATGGTGGCTAATCTTCCTGATGGTGTTTATCCTGTGGACGTTAAGATATCTGACGCAAAGTTCGTTGCCGAGGACGGCACAACAACGGTTTTTGATTCGATTAATTCTATCACTTCATTGGACGAGGATCCAGAGGGTGGAATAAGAATACATATCAGACCAACTGACGAGGTCAATGAGGAAACAGGCGAGGTAACAAAGAAGGCTTGTCCTGAGGTCGCAGGCTGGGAGAAGGAAGGCGCTTTCAACGGCGGCACACTTTCAATGACGCTTGATTTCGGTGTTGTATCTGCCGAGGGCGGAGAGTCAAAAACAGATGCTTCAAAGGCAGATTCAAAGTCTGATGCTTCAAGCTCAAAGGCTGATACGTCAAAGAAAGACGTTTCTTCATCTAAGGCAGATGCAGGCAAGACTTCTGCAGCAGCGGCTACATCTTCAAAAGCATCTGACGATACATCTAAGGCAGCAGAAACAGGTGCGGCTGTTGGCGGAGCACTTGCTGTTATCGCTCTTGCCGGCACAGCAGTGATCGTTGCAAAGAGAAGAAAGTAATATTTGGAGGTATGGCTATGAATAATGCAAAAAGAGTTTTGACATTTGCCCTTGCAGTTTGCTCACTTTCAGCATTTGCATCTTGCGGAAGTTCAAGTGATTCATCAAGCAAGGTAGTTGACAAAAAGCTTAAGGAAGATCAGCAGCAGATAGTTCAAAGACTTGCTGATGATATGAAAGATGTAAGAGATCTCAAGAGCAACGAAATAAAGTGGTTTTCACATTGGGATATCAACCCTACTGAGGCAGAGGACAAGGAGATAGGCGCTGACCTTGCTTTGTTCAAGACAAAGTATAATGGTAAGATAAACTGGGTGCAGACCACTTGGGAAACTAAGTTTGACGATCTTGCGGCACTTGTAATGTCAAATGATTCACCTGATTTCATCGGTGCTGATGATATGGACGTTTTCCCTAAGGGTGCTATAAAGTCAATGATAGAGCCTATCGACGATTATATCGATCTTTCAAAGCCTCTTTGGACAGACATAAAGGGTGCGACAGATCAGTTTATGCTTGGCGATAAGCATTATGTGAGCGTTATCAGAACAGACCCTGCGTATGTTTTTGTATACAACAAGCAGACAATGGAAGATAACGGCTATGACGATCCTGCTGAGCTTTTCAAAGAGGGCAAGTGGAACTGGGATACATTCACAGAAATGTGTCTTGATTTTACTGACGCTGAAAGCGATAAATACGCTCTCGACGGCTGGTATTATGAGAAGGCTTTGCAGCAGTCTTCTGGTGTGCCGCTCATCGGTATCACAGACGGCAAGCTTGTAAATAATATTTCTGACCCTATGATAGCAAAGGCTCAGAATATGATGTATGAGCTGCAGAAGAACAATGTTGTTTATCCAAAGCACGAGAACAACTGGAAACTCAGAGGCGACGCAGAGGGAAGCGGAATGGCAACAGGTCTGACGCTTTTCTATCCTATCGGACTTTGGGCACTTGAGAATGCTCCGTCAACAACTGTAAACTATGGCGATGTATCAAAGGGAGAGGTAATGTTCGTTCCTGTTCCTTGTTCAGCTGATAGTGATAAACAGTATATCCCTTCAAGAGTACACGGCTTTAGCATTGTAAAGAACGCTCAAAATCCTGAGGGCGTGGCAGCTTTCCTTGAATGCTGCCGTTATGCAGAGCTTGACGAGGCTGCACATCAGATAACCCTCGATCAGTACAAGGACGATTACGGCTGGACAGATGAGATGCTTGAAATGAGAGAAACTATCTATGATCTGTCTGCACAGAACCCTGTATTTGACTTTGAACAGGGCGTATCTGCCGACCTTAACTCTATTTGCGATACTGCAATAAGAGGAACAATGAATCCGCAGGAGTCAAAGAGCTGGTCACAGGTCGTTCAGGAAAATGAAAAGGCTATAGATTATCTTATCGACGAGGCTATGACTTCAATGAAAGAGGCTAAATAATATCTAATTATCAGAAAAAAGGGCGGCAGGGTGATTTGCCGTCCTTTTTCTATAAATATGAGGCTTTACTTGTGTCTGTAAATATGATATAATAAGCTAAAAAGCAGGGGGTGAAAGCTATGGAAATAAACAGAGAATTGTCTAAGCGGCAGTTTATGCAAAAGGAAAATGACTATCATCATTCACCATATGAAACGGAACTGGAATTCTATTCTGCGGTGCGAGCAGGCGACCTTGAAACGGTCAAACGTTTGTATACGCCGCTGGATACAAACGGAAAGGGCAGGCTCAGCAAAGACGAACTTAGAAACGTCAAGTATCATCTTGTCATAACCATAGCTATGCTGTGCAGGTTTTGCATCGAGGGTGGACTTGACCCGGAAACTGCGTATACCATAAGCGATATATACATTAATAAATGTGATGAGTGCCGCAATGAAGAAAGCGTTATGGCTGTACACAAAGAAGTCATCGTTTATTATACAAAGCAAATGAAAAAGGCTGCGTCACAGAACGTTTACTCGAAGCATATCCTTATGTGCTTTGACTGCATTTTCGATAATATTTACAAGGGCGTGACCGTCAATCAGATAGCTGATGAACTGAACATAACGCCTCAGTATCTTTCAAAGCTTTTCAGAGAGGAAGTTGGCGTAAAGATCTCTGATTTCATTATGTCAAAAAGGATACAAGCGGCTGAAAATATGCTGAGATATTCTGAATATAGTCCGCTTGATATAGCCAATTATCTTGCTTTCAGCTCGCACAGCCATTTTATTGCCTGCTTTAAGAAACAGACAGGACTTACGCCGAAACAGTATAGAGATCAGTTTTTCCGTGCAAACTGGAACAAGCATAGCACAAGCAGATCGAAAATTTAAGTTGATGTTAATAATCTGATATTTGCATTACTTTTCTGATATAAATATCACATCTGTTGAATTATAATACTTATAGAAGATAAAATTCTGATATTTATTCGGAGGTAATGAAAAATGAAAAAAGTTTTGGCTATGTCGATTCTCACAATGATAGTTATGTCTATGGGTGGCTGCGGTGCTTCATCTGACAGCAGTTCTTCGCAAGATGTCAGCAGCAAGGCGGAAACGGAAAGCAATTCTCCATACACGGTTGAGGCAGATTTCAGCAAGGGTGCGTCAAATGATTTTTCCATTTCAGCAGGCTGGTCAAATGGTGATCCGTTCAACTGTTCGTGGAGCGAAGATAACGTAACTTTCAAGGACGGAAAAATGCAGCTTACCATTGACAGTATGGGCGATTCCGAAGCGTACAGAGGCGGCGAGTATCGTTCAAAGGAAAACTATGGCTATGGACTTTATGAGGTATCGATGAAAGCCATAAAGAATGACGGCGTTGTATCATCGTTCTTTACATACACAGGTCCATCGGAGGATAATCCTTGGGACGAAATAGATGTTGAAGTCCTTGGCAAGGACACAACAAAGGTGCAGTTCAATTACTACACCAATGGTGTTGGCAAACACGAATATATGTATGATCTTGGATTTGACGCTTCTGAGGATTTTCACACTTACGCATTTGAGTGGAAAGAGGACAGCATAACTTGGTATGTTGACGGAAAGGAAGCATACAAGGCTACTGAAAATCTGCCTGTTACGCCTGGTAAAATAATGATGAATGCGTGGAACGGCATTGGCGTTGACAGCTGGCTGAAAGCCTTTGACGGCACAGTTCCGCTTACAGCGGAATATGAGTGGGCAAGGTTTACGGCAGAAAAGTAAAGTGATCCGCATATTATGCTTGCTTTTATGTTTTGATTTTTTTAGTTAATGATATTGATATTTGAACCGACCCCATTTGCTAGGTCAAAAAGTCTAGCGAATGGGGTCGGTTTATTTTACAAAGATAAACTCATATATTCACTCTTCTCAAGAGCCTGACTATTTATGATATCATGAGTATATTTCTGTATAGGGGTGTTTTTTGCTATAATTTTCATTTATATTCTCACATCTCAACTACTCGGTTATACGCCTCAGCCCCCTCGACATACAGCGTTCTCATTTCTTCAAACGAGTCGCTTGGGGATATGATAACGCCGTCTTTGCCGAACTTATTGAAATAGTATTTGACTTGGATAGGCGGGGAGATGAACTCGTTGACAGCGTTGGACTTGGGCTTTTCATTGCCTTTCAGTATGGGGCGCTGATAGAGTATTTTGCCGAACATTTCAACGCCTTTTTCGGTGAGGTACACTTTGGAAATATCGCTCTCATCACTGCCAAAACGTGGGTCGCTGAGTAGGTGCTTCACGGACTTGACGTGACCCTCTTTCAGCCGTTCGTATTCGGTGACGGAGGAGTATTCCTTTTGGCTGAGCTTTTCTGCGATGCTTAGTCCGCTCAATCTGCTTATGCGATAGCTGTCGGCTTTGAACTCTTTGCCTGCGCTTTTTTCGTCGGACAGGCAGACAAGATAATTATACATCTTATATTCGTCGCTGACGATACGGTAGGGGATAAGCCTTATGCGGCGCTTTTCACGGCTGTACATATTAGAATATGCGTAAATGAAGCTGTAATATCTGCTGCCGTTTTGTTTGATGACTTCATTTATTTTTATGATATTGTCGGCGAAAATGAGCCTTTCACGTTCGCAATCTGACAGCAGGGCATAGTCCTCATACACGGCTTTCAGAAATCTTCTTAGGGTCGAGCTGTACACTTTGTTTTCATAATAAAGGTCATCACTGCTCAGTGTATCGTAAAGGTCACGGCATATGCTGAGCCTTACTCGCACTGCATTTTCGGTCTTGGTCTTTTCGTATTTTGCAGAGAGCTTTGAGATAAGATAGCTTTTTATTATCTCCTTGCTTTTATCATCAAGGCTGTCATCGATCTCCTCGATCTGCCATTTTACGAATGCGTTCAGAAGTGGGATACCATTATATTTTTCACTTTTGTATTTTAATGATGCGATATATGCTGAATCAAATATACTTGTGAGAAATGAGGACATTGATACGCTGCCGTTAGGGGAAAGGCTTGTTTCAAATATGGACTTGTCCTTGATAATGACGGAATATGCAGAGGGTGAGAGGGGTATGGATTGCACCTCTGCGATATATGGTACGCCGTCCTCACGCTTGGGCAGAAATGTGCTTGGGGTCATGCTCATTTTTATCACCTCTTGTATCCATTATATCACAAATGTACTTTTTGTCAATATCATAGAAAATTATTTTGTTGAAATTGTGATATAAATGCCGTAAAAACGTGATAAATGTGCAAAAACATAGACAAAAAAGTTTTTGAAAATTACACTTTTGTTGACGATGATAAGGTGGTATAATGTATACAGAACAAAGGACAGGAGGTGATAAAAATGGGAAAGACGATCCTTACGACTATCCTTATAGCCGTACTTGACTGCGCTATCGCAGCTGTCAAGGAGCTTGGGGACTGAGATGAATTTACAACAGACAGGAGGTGATGAAAATGCTTTATGTAAAACAGCCACTTTCTATTGACATTTGTGTCTGAAAATGGTATAATATATACATTAAAGCGTCGATAAAATAAGTTTGGTGTTTTATCACAGAATATCATTGATTATTTTGTCAACTTTGACCTACTACACTGGTGCGATTTTGCACTAGTCTAAAACTATGGCGTCTATGCGGTCCAGTGCGTCCACTACTACACTGGTGCGAATTTGCACTAGTCTAAAACTCAGGAAAGATATAAAATGTGTCTGATGTGCTACTACACTAGTGCGAATTTGCACTAGTCTAAAACCTCGTCATGTCCGTAGTAGTGACCTAGCTTCTACTATACTGGTGCGAATTTGCACTAGTCTAAAATAAAAACAATCGGCAGGAATTACATCACTTGCTACTACACTGGTGCGATTTTGCACTAGTCTAAAACTAAACTCTCATATCAGTATCTTTTGGGCAGCTACTATACTGGTGCGATTTTGCACCAATTGGCAAAGTCTAACATCAAAAACAACAAATAAAAAAATCCCTTAACGCTCAATGCGCTAAGGGATAACTAATATAAGGAGTAATATTTATGGCAAAAAAGAATAAAATGAAGCCTAGAGAGCGGCGTGAGGCTCAGAAAAAAGCCAGACAGCTCAAAGCGGCTGAGATAAATAATAACGCTGTTCCTGCGATCGCTGCCATGCCTGCTGCAGAGGTCATTGCACCTGCGGCAGAGAAGAAAAAATCCTCCGTAAAGGCGGCAGGAATGAAGTCTATTCTTGTCAGCGAAAATAAAATGTACATAACCTCTTTCGGCAAGGGCAACTCTGCTGTGCTTGAATATGAGGTGGACAATAATGACTACAACAAAACTCAGCTTTCTTCAAAGGACAACAGCAATATCGAGCTTGGTGATGTAAACGAGGTAAACATCACTTTTTCGAGCAGACGTGGCTTTGAGAGCGGTGTGGAGATAAACACTTCAAACCCTACTCACAGAAGCGGTGAAAGCTCGTCTGTAAGAGGGGATATGCTGGGGCTTAAATCGGAGCTTGAAAAGCGCTTTTTCGGCAAGAATTTTGATGATAATATACATATCCAGCTTATTTACAACATTCTGGATATCGAAAAGATACTTGCAGTGTATGTGACGAATATCGTTTATGCGCTGAACAATATGCTCGGTGTAAAGGGTTCTGAAAGTTATGATGATTTTATGGGGTATCTTTCTGCAAAAAATACTTATGAAGTTTTTACTCACCCTGACAAAAGCAATCTTTCCGATAAGGTAAAGGGTAATATCAAGAAAAGCTTTAGCACGTTCAATGACCTGCTGAAAACTAAGCGTCTTGGCTATTTCGGTCTTGAAGAGCCAAAGACAAAGGATACAAGAGTTTCGCAAGCTTACAAAAAGCGTGTTTATCATATGCTTGCAATTGTGGGGCAGATAAGGCAGAGTGTTTTCCATGATAAGTCAAGTAAGCTTCATGAAGACCTTTACAGCTTTATTGACATTATTGATTCCGAATACAGAGAAACTCTTGACTATCTTGTTGAGGAACGTTTAAAGTCCATAAACAAGGACTTTATCGAGGGTAACAAGGTCAATATCAGCTTGCTTATTGATATGATGAAAGGCTATGAGGCTGATGATATCATACGCCTTTATTACGATTTCATTGTGCTTAAATCTCAGAAAAATCTCGGTTTTTCTATCAAAAAGCTTCGTGAGAAAATGCTGGACGAATACGGCTTCAGATTTAAGGACAAGCAATATGACCCTGTGCGCTCAAAGATGTACAAGCTTATGGATTTTCTGCTTTTCTGCAACTACTACAGAAATGATGTTGTCACAGGCGAAGCTCTTGTGCGCAAACTGCGTTTTTCAATGACCGATGATGAAAAAGAGGGGATATATGCTGATGAAGCGTCAAAGCTTTGGGGCAAATTCAGGAATGATTTTGAAAATATCGCCGACCACATGAACGGTGACGTTATCAAGGAGCTTGGCAAGGCTGACATGGATTTTGATGAGAAAATTCTTGACAGCGAAAAGAAGAATGCGTCTGACCTTTTGTATTTCTCCAAAATGATATATATGCTCACTTATTTTCTTGACGGCAAGGAGATAAACGATCTTCTTACAACGCTTATCAGCAAGTTTGATAACATCAAGGAGTTTTTGAAGATAATGAAAAGCTCTGCTGTTGATGTTGAGTGTGAGCTTACGGCGGGCTACAAGCTGTTCAATGACAGCCAGAGGATAACCAACGAGCTTTTTATCGTAAAGAACATTGCTTCCATGAGAAAGCCTGCGTCTTCGGCAAAGCTTACGATGTTCCGTGACGCACTGACTATACTCGGTATAGACGACAATATCACGGACGATAGGATAAGCGAGATTTTAAAACTTAAAGAAAAAGGCAAGGGCATACATGGTCTGAGGAATTTCATAACAAACAATGTTATCGAGTCCTCTCGGTTTGTATACCTTATCAAGTATGCGAATGCTCAGAAGATAAGAAAAGTGGCTAAGAATGAGAAAGTTGTCATGTTTGTTCTTGGGGGTATCCCTGACACGCAGATAGAGCGTTATTACAAGAGTTGTGTGGAATTTCCTGACATGAACAGTTCTTTGGAAGTAAAGCGCAGTGAGCTTGCGAGAATGATAAAGAACATCAGCTTTGATGATTTCAAAAATGTGAAACAGCAGGCAAAGGGCAGAGAAAACGTGGCTAAGGAGAGGGCAAAGGCTGTTATCGGGCTTTATCTTACGGTCATGTATCTGCTGGTGAAAAATCTTGTAAATGTCAATGCAAGGTATGTTATTGCGATACACTGCCTTGAACGTGATTTTGGGCTGTATAAGGAGATAATTCCTGAGTTGGCTTCAAAGAACTTGAAAAATGACTACAGGATACTTTCACAGACGCTTTGTGAACTTTGTGATAAGTCGCCGAATTTGTTCTTGAAAAAGAACGAGCGGCTGCGCAAGTGCGTTGAAGTTGATATCAATAATGCAGACAGCAGCATGACAAGAAAATACCGCAACTGTATTGCTCATCTTACTGTAGTTCGTGAACTGAAAGAATACATAGGAGATATTCGTACAGTGGATTCTTACTTCTCCATTTATCATTATGTTATGCAGCGCTGTATCACGAAAAGGGAAAATGACACAAAGCAAGAAGAGAAAATAAAGTATGAGGACGATCTTTTAAAAAATCACGGCTATACGAAAGACTTTGTAAAGGCTCTCAACTCGCCGTTTGGATACAACATTCCGAGGTTTAAAAATCTTTCAATTGAGCAGTTGTTTGACAGAAATGAATATCTTACTGAAAAGTAGCGTGGTGTAGATACCGCCGCTCTCTTGGGGGACAGGTGGCGGCGGTGATATTCATTCTTGTAAAAGATGTTGTGGATATTCTGTTTGATTTGTTTTTTGGAAAGAAGAAGTAGGACAAGTGAAAATCAGAGCGCTGTATGCAATGTGGTGCGGATATCTACAAACGCTTAGCAGCATAAAGCTGATGAAGCTCCTTAAAAAGCTGAATATTTTTCGATTTTCTACCTCACCAGCGTCATTAGGGGAATAGTCCCAATCGTCTGTAGAAGCGATAACAACAGTATCGTTCTTAAAGTCAACTATAGCGCCAACACCATAGGTAGTGATAAGCTGAGTTTTTCTTATATCTCCAACGGAGATCTTTTTGTCTGAATATGTTGATATGCCATTCTTCTGCATAATCTCTTATTCTAGGCTCGATACTTTCGACACGTTCAAGCATGGTTTGTTTTATCTGCTCTATATCTTTATCATCAGCAGTTTTTCGACGATGGCAGCAAAAATCCTGCTCTGACACAGAAAATCATGGACAGCGTATCGAGGCTTTCTGAGAAGGATCAGAAGCTTGTCCTGGAGATTTCGGAGAGGTTGGGGGAAAGATTGAATCGATAAAGTGCCTTAATGCTAGTCATAAGGCACTTTTGCTATGTGGAGCATACAAAAAAAGAGTTACGCTTTTCGGTTCCACAAAGCATAACCCTACTTGTTTAGGTAATACAAAAACTCCCCCTGCGGCGTTAAGTTCTGATAATAAAAAAGCCATGACGGACAATGCCCGTCACGGCGAGTGACTGGTCGAGGTGACGGGACTTGAACCCACGGCCTCTGCGTCCCGAACGCAGCGCTCTACCAAACTGAGCCACACCTCGAAATACCACTGTAATATTATATCACACCCATCAAACCTTGTCAAGGCGTTTTTTTCTGTTTTGTATCCTCTTTGCTCTTTTTACTGCGTTGACCTTTGGCGTATGACGAATTTATTGAAATCATTCTCATTGTAACTTATTTTCATTGACATACGCCTTGCGTTGTGATATTATATATATAAAGGTGTTCTCGTTTGAAAGTTTTTGTATGAGGTGATGAAATCGATGAATATGAAGAAAAGAATGTTGAGCATTGTCCTGTCTGGCGCAATGGCTGTTTCTACTGCTGTGTCTGCTGGATCGTTCGGTGCCTTTGCCGTGGCGCAATGTGTTGCATATTCAGGCTCTAATGTGAATGATCAGGACTATGTGCAATGGTCTGACACAGTGAAATCTTACCTGACAGTGTGCGACAACGGCAATTATATGCGTGTCCAGTCAGGCGCTATCGAGGGCAAGCTCCTTGTGGAATATTACAGCTCTGATTTTGAACCGCTCAGCACTAAGCTTATCGACAATGAACTGCCGATCTTTGGTGCTTTCTATGACTCCGGCAATAATTATTATGTACTTAGCGGTCAGGAAAATCCGAAACAAAACGACTCCCTCGAGGTTTTCCGTATCACGAAGTATGATAAGAATTGGAACAAAATAAAGTCCTGCGGTCTGTATGGAGCTAACACTACAGTTCCATTCGATGCAGGCTCGGCAAGAATGACCCATAGCGGTGACCACCTGCTTGTGAGGACCTGCCACGAAATGTATAAATCAAGCGACGGCAATAATCATCAGGCTAATGTTACCATTGAAGTGGATATGCCTTCGATGACTATCACTGATTCATATACCGGCGTCATGAACGTTGATTATGGCTATGTGAGCCACTCCTTCAATCAGTTTATAAAAACCGACGGCAACCATATAGTCGCCCTCGACCATGGTGACGCTCATCCACGTTCTGCCGTTCTGGTGAAGTATAATTCTGATTTTACTACAGGCAAATTCTTCCCAAGCTATTTTGAACAGGTCAGCAATATCGACGTTGTAACATACCCTGAATATACCTCCGGTCACTATAACTATACAGGTGCGGCTATAGGCGGCTTTGATGTGTCATCATCAAGCTATATCGTGGCACAGAGTACAGTTGACCTTGATTATATCAATACGTCAGAAACACGAAACGTCTACGTTTCCGCTGTTTCAAAGGATCTTTCCACAAACAAGCTCAATAAGATAACTTCTTATGCAGAGGGTACAGACTCAGCTTCTGCTCCACAGCTTGTGAAGATAAATAATAACAGCTTTTTGCTATTGTGGGCCAGAGATACAAAGGTAAACTGTGTGAAGCTAAACGCTGACGGCACAGTAAACGGCAGTATACACACCTTTGAGGGAAGCCTTTCAGACTGCCAGCCTGTTATCAAAAACGGCAGAGCAGTTTGGTATGTTTACGATAAAAATAACGTGACCTTCAACTCCCTGAACCTTTCAAATCTTGACGATATAAAGACGGTTGACGTCAAAACAGGTCATGACTACGAAACAAAGTACGCATCAAAAACTGACGGCACTGTAACACAGACCTGCAAGTCTTGCGGTTATGTGAATAAGTTCACAGTTCCGACCTCTACCACTGTTTATTGGCGCACAGACCTTTCGAATACGTCCTTTTCAAGCGTATTGAGCAAAACTCAGTTCAGTGTGGGCGACAGCATTGATTTCTGGCTTTATGACGATACAGACTACACAGTTGAATTTTCTGATCGCAGCATGGTAAGTGTAAATAAGCTTGAAAACTATGCTAATGATATCAGACGTATCACATTCAAAAACGGCGGTTCACTCACTGTAAAAATTTATCCTACATACAATCCGTCTGTAGCAAGGACATACAAATTCACCTGCGGATGCACGAGCCACACATATGGCAGTGCTGTTATCACAAAACAGCCGACCTGCACATCAGAGGGTACAAAAACAAAGACTTGTACGCAGTGCGGAGCAACAGTGACAGAAACAATTGCAAAGCTTTCCCACAGCTACACAGCCACAGTTGTTGCACCTACTTGCACTACTAACGGCTACACTCTCCACAAGTGTTCTGTTTGTGGTACTTCATACAAGGATAGCACAACTAAGGCAACAGGTCACAGCTATGGAAATTCTGTTGTAACAAAACAGCCGACCTGCACATCAGAGGGTACAAAAACAAAGACTTGCACAAAGTGCAATGCGACAGTTACAGAAACTATAGCAAAGACTTCACACAAATATGCTGACACAGTTGTTGCACCTACTTGCACTACTAACGGCTATACACTCCACAAGTGTTCAGTTTGCGGTACTTCATACAAGGACAACACAACAAAAGCAACAGGTCACAGCTACGGAAATTCTGTTGTAACAAAACAGCCGACCTGCACATCAGAGGGTACTGCTATAAAGACTTGCACAAAGTGTAATGCGACAGTTACAGAAAAGCTTCCTGCAAAGGGTCACACTGCAGTTACCGACAAGGGCTACCCTGCTACTTGCACCACCGCAGGCAAAACAGACGGCTCACATTGCTCAGTTTGCAATACTGTTATCAAGGTTCAGACAGTGATAAATGCCACAGGTCACAAGTCAAGCGGTTGGATAACTGACAAGGCGGCTTCTATCGGAGTTAAAGGCTCAAAGCACAAGGAATGTACAGTCTGCAAGAAAGTTCTTGAAACGGCTGAGATCCCTGCACTTTCAAGAATTAGCATCTCAAAGGCAAGCGTGACACTTTCAACTTCGACCTACGCTTATGACGGCAAGGCAAAGAAGCCTGGTGTAACGGTCAAGCTAAACGGCAAAACTTTGAAGAATGGTACAGATTACACAGCTTCCTATTCAAACAACACCAAGGTTGGAACAGCAAAGGTCACTATCACAGGCAAGGGCAATTACACAGGCTCAGTTTCTAAGA
>OHLO01000566.1_pt1 | contig 13469 bp, 7 predicted proteins | sample 1569131 | NCBI WGS metagenome assembly OHLO01 (sample SAMEA3879551, study PRJEB24766) | human gut metagenome | biome: human-associated habitat; feature: feces | place: USA | collected 1985/1987 | reverse complement strand
GGTACTGCAAGAAGCATGGGTATCACTGTTGAGGAGTAATTCTTCATACAGGACTGAGATGAAACTTTAAATACGTGGGAGGGACATCCCCGACAATACCACTAGGAGGTTATTTATAATGAAAAGAGGAAAAAGATACGTAGAAGCGGCAAAAGCTATCGACCGCGCTACTCTTTATGATACAGCAGACGCTATCGCACTTGTAAAGAAGGCTGCTGTTGCAAAATTCGATGAAACTATCGAGGCTCACTTAAGAACTGGCTGTGACGGCCGTCATGCTGACCAGCAGATCCGCGGCGCTGTTGTTCTGCCGCACGGAACTGGTAAGACTGTACGTATCCTTGTATTCGCAAAGGGACCCAAGGCTGACGAGGCATTAGCAGCAGGCGCTGACTTCGTTGGTGCTGAGGAGCTGATCCCGAAGATCCAGAACGAGGGATGGTTAGACTTCGACGTTGTAGTTGCTACACCTGATATGATGGGTGTTGTTGGTCGTTTAGGACGTGTCCTTGGACCAAAGGGCTTAATGCCAAACCCAAAGGCAGGAACAGTTACTATGGATGTAACAAAAGCTGTTAACGATATCAAAGCCGGTAAGATTGAGTACAGATTGGACAAGACAAACATTATCCATGTGCCAGTTGGAAAAGCATCTTTCACAGACGAGCAGTTAAACGACAACTTCCAGTCTCTTATGGGTGCAATTAATAAAGCAAAACCTGCTAGCTTAAAGGGTCAGTACATTAAGAGCGCAACTCTTACATCTACAATGGGACCTGGCGTTAAGTTAAACGTAACCAAGATCACAAACTAGTTTGTGTTGTTGGCGAAAAGTGTTGACAGCCGCAATATACAGTGTTATAATGCAGAAGCGTTGTAACGCGGTGCGTCCGTACGGATGCAGTCGTCTCACATGAGACAGATGCCACAGCAGTGGCAGATCCACATCTGTGGATTGCATATAATAGCCGAAGACAGCAGGTGCCGCAAGGCGTAATCGCAGAGCCTGCCGAGGGACTTTCATGAGCAATCATTGAGAATGAGATTCTGATCCCTCTCTGTCCAGGCAGAGAGGGATTTTTATATCCTTTCGGATTTGTTATATGCGTAAAATCTAAAAAGGAGGTGCACGATTCGTGGCAAAGGTAGAATTAAAACAGCCTATCGTACAGGAAATTTCTGAAAACATCAAAGATGCGCAGTCTGTTGTAGTCGTTGATTACCGTGGACTTACCGTTGCAGAGGATACTCAGTTACGTAAAGCATTAAGAGAAGCTGGTGTTACTTATAAAGTATATAAGAACACATTAGTAAGCCGTGCCGTAGAGGGAACACAGTTCGAGAGCTTAAGAGACGTTCTTGAGGGACCGAATGCATTCGCAATTTCTACGACAGACGCAACAGCTCCGGCCAGAATCTTAGCAAACTTCGCTAAGACAGCTGACAAGCTTGAATTAAAAGGCGGCGTTGTAGAGGGAACTTACTACGATGCAGCAGGTATGAAGGCAATCTCTTCGATTCCGTCAAGAGAAGTTCTTCTTTCCAAGTTACTTGGAAGCTTACAGTCTCCGATTACCAATCTTGCCCGCGTTCTTAATCAGATCGCAGAAAAGGGCGGCGCAGCTGACGCGGCAGTAGAGGCTGCTCCGGCAGAGGAAGCTCCTGCAGCAGAGGCAGCAGAGACTCCGGCAGAATAATCCGGATCGAATGTAGTGAAAAAAGCCGCAGGGATCTGCAGGCAGAAAACGTATCATCGTGATACAATCTCAATATTAAATGGAGGAAAATAATCATGGCAAAGATGACAACAGCAGAATTTATTGATGCTATCAAAGAGTTAAGCGTATTAGAGTTAAATGATTTAGTAAAAGCTTGTGAAGAAGAGTTCGGCGTATCTGCAGCAGCAGGCGTTGTAGTTGCAGCAGCAGGTGCTGGCGCAGCAGCAGCTGAGGAGAAGACAGAATTTGATGTAGAGCTTACAGAAGCTGGAGATCAGAAGGTTAAGGTTATCAAGGTTGTTCGTGAAATCACAGGTCTTGGATTAAAGGAAGCTAAGGACGTTGTTGATGGCGCACCTAAGGTTGTTAAGGAGCAGGCTTCTAAGGAAGAGGCTGAGGAAATCAAGAAGAAGCTTGAAGAAGTTGGAGCTAAGGTTACTCTTAAGTAATTCACTTGATTGTTCTAATGAATATAATAAGAAAGACAGCGGGCCTTCACGGCTCCTGTCTTTTCTTTTTTCTATAAATCACATCTTTATTTTATTATGCCAGCTATGGCAGAAACACTATTATCTTTATACAATTCTGAATATTCATGGAAATTTTCAAAAATCCCTTGACATATATATATCTTTGATGTACTATGGACAATGCACTATTGTGGTAAATTGTGCTTATTCTTTGCACATTTACTGATAATGTAATATATTAATGTGAAGAAAACTAAGGGGTGAAACGTCAATGGAGAAAAACAGATTACGCCCAATAACGTCGGGCAAGGCAATGCGTATGAGTTTCTCAAGACAGAAAGAAGTTCTTGAGATGCCTAACCTTATTGAGGTGCAGAAGGATTCTTACCAGTGGTTTTTGAATGAAGGCTTGAAAGAGGTCTTTGATGACATATCTCCAATTGCAGACTATAATGGAAGATTAAGTCTGGAATTCGTAGATTTTGCGTTATGTGAAGACGAAGTTAAGTATTCAATTGAAGAGTGTAAAGAAAGAGATGCTACATATGCAGCGCCTCTTAAGGTTACAGTAAGACTTCATAACAAAGAGACAGAAAGCATCAGCGAGCATGAGATTTTCATGGGAGACCTGCCATTAATGACTAAGACAGGTACATTTGTAATTAATGGTGCTGAACGAGTTATTGTCAGCCAGTTGGTACGTTCACCTGGTATTTATTATGATATACAGAAAGATAAGTATGGTAAGATTTTCTTGTACAGCTGTCAGGTAATTCCTAACAGAGGTGCATGGTTAGAGTATGAAACAGATGCTAATGATATATTCTATGTTAAGGTTGACCGTAATAAGAAGGTTCCTATTACTGTTCTTATCAGAGCATTAGGATTTGGTACTAATGCGGAGATTCTTGATATTTTTGGCGAGGAACCTAAGCTTCTTGCTACTATGGAGAAGGATACTTCTACTAACTATCAGGAAGGTATTCTTGAACTTTATAAGAAGTTAAGACCAGGAGAACCATTATCTGTAGAGAGTGCTGAAGCACTTATTTCAGGTATGTTCTTTGACCCAAGAAGATATGATCTTGCACACGTAGGAAGATATAAGTTTAATAAGAAGCTTTCTTTCAAGAGCAGAATTACAGGACAGGTTCTTGCTGAGGATGTTGTTGATGAGAACGGAACTGTTATTGCAACAGCAGGTGAGAAGCTTACAAGAGAATCAGCACAGGCTATTCAGGATGCAGCTGTTCCTTCAGTATTCATTACTGTAGAAGTTAAGGCTGCTGATGGTACAGTATCTGACAGAGTTGTTAAGATTCTTTCTAACCGTGCAGTTGATATTACCAAATGGGTTGATATCAGCGAAGAAGAAGCTAAGGAGCTTGGTGTAACAGAGTATGTATACTATCCTGTTCTTGCACAGATTCTTGCTGAGAATGAGTCTTTAGAGGATATTAAGGAAGCTATTACTAAGAATATTGCCGACCTTATTCCTAAGCATATTACAGTAGAAGATATTCTTGCTTCTATTAATTATAATATGCACCTTGAATATGGTGTTGGCACTAAGGATGATATCGATCACCTTGGAAACAGACGTATCAGAGCTGTAGGAGAGCTTCTTCAGAACCAGTTCAGAATTGGTATCTCAAGAATGGAAAGAGTGGTCCGTGAGAGAATGTCTACACAGGATCTTAGCGGAATATCTCCACAGTCACTTATTAATATTAAGCCTGTAACAGCTGCTATTAAGGAATTCTTCGGAAGTTCGCAGTTGTCACAGTTCATGGATCAGAATAACCCTCTTAGTGAGATTACTCATAAGAGACGTCTTTCAGCCCTTGGTCCTGGTGGTCTTTCAAGAGATCGTGCAGGTTTCGAGGTTCGAGATGTACACTATACTCATTATGGTAGAATGTGTCCTATCGAGACTCCTGAAGGACCTAACATTGGTCTTATTAACTCTCTTGCATCTTATGCAAGAATTAATGAATATGGATTCGTTGAAGCTCCTTATCGTATTGTAGATAAGTCTGATCCTAAGAATCCAAGAGTTACTGATGAAGTGCGTTACTTCACAGCTGATGAGGAAGATGATTTCCATGTAGCACAGGCTAATGCTGAGATTGATGAGAATGGTTATTTTGTAAGAAATACTGTATCTGGACGTTACAGAGAAGAAACTTCTCAGTTCGATAAGAGCCAGATTGATCTTATGGATGTATCTCCTAAGATGGTATTCTCAGTTGCTACATCAATGATTCCATTCCTTCAGAATGATGACTGTACACGTGCCCTCATGGGTTCTAACATGCAGCGTCAGGCCGTACCTCTTCTTATGACAGAAGCTCCTGTTATCGGAACTGGTATTGAGAATAAGACTGCTGTTGACTCAGGCGTATGTGTAGTTGCAGAGGCTGATGGTGTTGTTCTTTCTTCTGAATCTAACAAGATTGTTATCAGAGAAAAGGATGGCAAGGCGCGCGAATACAAGCTTACTAAGTTCTCAAGAAGTAACCAGAGTAACTGCTATAACCAGAGACCTATTGTTTTCAAGGGTGATGAGGTTAAGGCAGGAGATGTTATTGCTGATGGTCCATCTACATCTAATGGTGAGATTGCCCTCGGTAAGAACCCTCTTATCGGTTTCATGACTTGGGAAGGTTATAACTACGAGGATGCTGTACTTCTTAGTGAGCGTCTCGTAAGAGATGATGTGTATACATCTATTCATATTGAAGAATATGAGACAGAAGCAAGAGATACTAAGTTAGGACCTGAAGAGATTACAAGAGATCTTCCTTCAACAGGTTCAGACGCTGTAAAGGATCTTGATGAGAATGGTATTATCCGCGTTGGTGCTGAGGTAAGAGCCGGAGATATTCTTGTTGGAAAGGTTACTCCTAAGGGAGAGACAGAGCTTACTGCTGAAGAGAGACTTCTTAGAGCTATCTTTGGTGAGAAAGCAAGAGAAGTAAGAGATACTTCACTTAAGGTACCTCATGGTGCTTATGGTATCGTCGTTGCTGTTAAGACATTTACAAGAGAGAACGGAGATGAACTTTCACCAGGAGTTAACAAATCTGTTCGTATATATATTGCACAGAAGAGAAAGATTGGCGTTGGTGATAAGATGGCTGGTCGTCATGGTAACAAGGGTGTCGTTTCAAGAGTACTTCCTGTTGAAGATATGCCATTCCTTCCTAATGGCCGTCCTCTTGATATCGTACTTAACCCACTGGGCGTTCCTTCACGAATGAACATTGGACAGGTCCTTGAGATTCATTTGAGTCTTGCTGCCAAGGTACTTGGATTTAACATTTCTACACCAGTATTCGATGGTGCAGATGAGAATGATATTATGGATACTCTTGATATGGCAAATGCTTATGCTAACCATCCATTCGATGATGAAGAGCTTGCAGCCCAGAAGACTGAGGCTGAGAAGAATGGCGAAGAATATCCTGAGGATATGGTTACATTTACAGCACAGTATAAAGATGTTCTTAATAAAGAGGTATTTGATTACCTTTCAGAACACAGGGATCACAGAGCTGAGTGGAAGGGTGTTCCAATCGGCCGTGATGGTAAAGTAAGACTTAGAGATGGTAGAACAGGTGAGTACTTCGACAGCCCTGTAACTATCGGATTCATGCATTACTTAAAGCTTCATCATCTTGTTGATGATAAGATTCATGCACGTTCAACTGGTCCTTACTCACTTGTAACTCAGCAGCCACTTGGTGGTAAGGCTCAGTTCGGTGGACAGAGATTCGGAGAGATGGAAGTTTGGGCACTTGAGGCTTATGGTGCTGCTTATACTCTTCAGGAAATCCTTACTGTTAAGTCTGATGATGTTGTAGGACGAGTTAAGACTTACGAAGCTATTATTAAGGGTGAGAATATTCCTGAACCAGGAGTTCCAGAATCATTCAAGGTTCTTCTTAAGGAACTTCAGTCACTCGCACTTGATGTTAGAGTTCTTGATCAGGACAACAATGAAGTCAGACTTCTTGAGAGTTCTGAATATGAAGTTACTGATTTCAAGAAGGTTCTTGATGAAGGTAATGGATACAGAAGAAACAGCAGAGAGGAAGAGGCAGAGTACAAGGCTGGCGGTATGTCAACAGTTACTCTTAATGAAGATGGAACAGAAGATGCTGTAGATTCAGATGATGAAGCTGATTTTGATATGGCCGATGATTTTGATGACGATTACGGCGATGGCAATTCAGATGAATATTAATTAGAAGGGAGCACTATAATGGCAGAAGAAATTAAATCAAATAAGTCAATGAAATTTGATAAGATTCAGATTAAGCTTGCTTCTCCTGAGAATATTTTGGAGTGGTCTCATGGTGAGGTTACCAAACCTGAAACAATTAACTATAGAACACTTAAGCCAGAAAAGGACGGACTTTTCTGCGAAAGAATATTTGGTCCTAGCAAGGACTGGGAGTGCCACTGCGGTAAGTATAAGAAGATTAAGGACAAGGGTATTGTCTGCGATAAATGTGGTGTTGAGGTTACTAAGGCCAGCGTAAGAAGAGACCGTATGGGTCATATCCATCTTGCTGCACCAGTATCTCACATCTGGTACTTCAAGGGTATTCCTAGCCGCATGGATCTCATTCTTGATATTGGTCCTAAGAACCTTGAAAAGGTATTATATTTTGCTTCATATATTGTAATTGATCCAGGTGAAACAGATATTCCTTTCAAGAAGATTCTTTCAGAGACTGAATACAGAGAACTCTGTGAGCAGTACGGAAGCAAGGCTTTCCGTGTTGGTATGGGAGCTGAGGCAATCCTCGAGCTCCTCCAGATGGTTAACCTTGAAGAAGAAGAAGTAAGACTTAAGGAAGAACTTGCTAACACTACTTCTCAGAAGGCTGCCAGACTTATAAAGAGAATTGAAGTTGTTGAAGCATTTAAGAATGCAGGAACTAAGCCTGAGTGGATGATTCTTACAGAAATCCCTGTAATTCCACCAGATTTAAGACCTATGGTTCAGCTTGATGGTGGACGTTTTGCAACTTCAGATCTTAATGATCTTTACAGAAGAATTATTAACAGAAATAACAGACTTGCAAGACTTCTTGAGCTTGGAGCTCCTGAAATTATTGTACGTAACGAGAAGAGAATGCTTCAGGAAGCTGTTGATGCTCTTATCGATAACGGACGTAGAAATGGTCGTCCAGTAACAGGTCCTGGTAACAGAGCACTTAAGTCTTTATCAGATTTATTAAAGGGTAAGCAGGGACGTTTCAGACAGAACCTTCTCGGTAAGCGAGTTGACTACTCAGGACGTTCAGTTATCGTAGTAGGACCAGAGCTTAAGATTTACCAGTGTGGTCTTCCTAAAGAGATGGCTATTGAGTTATTCAAGCCATTTGTTATGAGAGAGCTTGTAAGACGTAATCTTGCAGATAATATTAAGAAAGCTAAGAAGAGCGTAGAACATCTTGAGCCAGAAGTATGGGATGTACTTGAAGACGTTATTAAAGAGCATCCAGTTATGCTTAACCGTGCTCCTACACTTCACAGACTTGGTATTCAGGCTTTCGAGCCAATCCTTGTAGAAGGTAAGGCTATTAAGCTTCATCCACTTGTATGTACAGCGTTCAATGCCGATTTCGATGGTGACCAGATGGCTGTCCATCTTCCGCTTTCTGTTGAGGCTCAGGCTGAGTGTAGATTTATGCTTCTTTCACCTAACAACCTTCTTAAGCCATCTGATGGTGGTCCTGTTGCCGTTCCTTCACAGGATATGGTACTTGGTATTTACTACCTTACACAGGAAAGACCAGGTGCAAAGGGTGAGGGCAAGATTTTCAAGAGCATTAATGAAGCAGTTCTTGCTTATGAGAATGGTATAATTACATTACATGCCAAGATTATGGTTCATGTAACTAAGAATGTTAACGGAGAAGAGCTTTCAGGTAATATTGAGTCTACACTTGGAAGACTTATATTTAATGAGATTCTCCCTCAGGATTTAGGATATGTTGACAGAAGCAAGGAAGAGAATTTATTACTTCCAGAAGTTGATTTCCATGTAGGAAAGAAGCAGCTTAAGGATATCTTACAGCATGTTATCAATACTCATGGTACTACAACAACTGCAGAGGTTCTTGATGATATCAAGGCTATGGGTTATAAGTACTCTACCAGAGCTGCCATGACTGTTTCTATTTCTGAGATGACAGTGCCACCAGTTAAGAAGCAGCTTCTTGCTGAGGCAGAAAAGAAAGTTGAACAGATTACTGTTAAATATAACAGAGGTCAGGCTACTGACGAGGAAAGACATAAGAATGTTATCCGCGTATGGCAGGAGACTGATGATAAGATTAAGGATGCCCTTCTTCAGGGTCTTGATAAATATAACAACATCTTCATGATGGCTGACTCAGGTGCCCGTGGTTCTAACCAGCAGATTAAGCAGTTAGCAGGTATGCGTGGTTTGATGGCTGATACATCAGGTAACACTATCGAACTTCCTATCAAGTCAAACTTCCGTGAAGGTCTTGATGTTCTGGAATACTTTATTTCAGCTCACGGTGCCCGTAAAGGACTTTCAGATACAGCCCTTCGTACAGCCGATTCAGGATACCTTACAAGAAGACTTGTTGATGTTTCTCAGGATCTTATTATCAGAGAGACAGATTGTAGCGCAGGTAAGCAGATACCTGGTATGTATGTTTACTCATTTGTTAATAACAGAGCTACTAACTCAAGTGATGCCAAGGAAGATATCCTTGAGCCATTACAGGAGCGTATTACAGGAAGATACTTAGCTGAGGATATTGTTGACCCGGCTACAGGTGAGGTTATTGTTGAAGCTAACCATCTTGTAACTCCTAAGAGAGCAGAAGCTATTATTAAGACTGGTGTTGATAAGGTTAAGATTAGAACAATCCTTACTTGCCGTTCACACATTGGTGTATGTGCTAAATGTTATGGAACTAACATGGCAACTGGTCAGACTGTTCAGGTTGGTGAAGCTGTTGGTATTATCGCAGCCCAGTCAATCGGTGAGCCTGGTACACAGCTTACTATGAGAACATTCCATACAGGTGGTGTTGCCGGTGATAATATTACTCAGGGTCTTCCTAGAGTAGAAGAGCTTTTCGAGGCAAGAAAGCCTAAGATGCTTGCTGTACTTGCTGAGTTTGGCGGAACTGTAAGTATTGTTAAGACTGAGAAGAAGACTGAAATCGTTATAACTGATGATGAAGGTAATTCAAAGGCTTATCCATTATCTAAGGATACAAGAGAAAAGGTTGTTGAAGGACAGGTTGTTGCTAAGGGTGAGGAAATCACAGAGGGTTCTGAGAATCCACATGATATCGTAAGAATCCTTGGCGTAAGAGCTGTTCAGGATTATCTCCTTCGTGAAGTTCAGAAGGTTTACCGTATCCAGGGTGTTGATATCAATGATAAGCATATTGAGCTTATCGTTCGTCAGATGCTTAAGAAGATAGTTGTTGATGAAGCTGGAGATTCTAAGTTCCTTCCAGGATCACAGGTTGATACAATTGAGTTCCAGGAAGTTAATGAGAGACTTGAGGAAGAAGGAAAGACACCTGCTACAGGTACTCCGATTATCCTTGGTATTACTAAGGCTTCACTTGCTTCTACATCATTTATGTCAGCTGCCTCATTCCAGGAGACAACTAAGGTTCTTACAGATGCAGCTATTAACGGAAAGATTGATCCACTTATTGGTCTTAAAGAGAACGTTATTATTGGTAAACTTATCCCTGCCGGTACAGGTATGAAGCGTTATCAGGATATCAAGATCAGTTCTACAGATAACTACATTGAAGAAGATGAAGATGAGTCTGGTGAAGACGAGCTTGTTTTCACACAGGAAGATTAATTCTTTATAGAAACTTATGGCGTGTCAGATTGATAAAATCTGGCACGCTTTTGTCTTTTTTTGAAAAAATGCTTGACACTGAATTTGCAAATATATATACTAATAAAGCGTGCGAATAGGCAAGTACTATTTTTGCGCTGTTTTGGTGACAAAACATTTTCTTAGTTGATACTAAGATGCAACCATTCATTATTCTAATTTCGGGAGGTGAAAACGGAATGCCAACATTTAACCAGTTAGTAAAACAGGGAAGAAAGACTGCAGTAAAGAAGTCTACAGCACCAGCTCTTCAGAAGGGTTATAACTCACTTCAGAAGAAGGCAACAGATATCTCTTCTCCACAGAAGAGAGGTGTTTGTACAGCTGTTAAGACTGCTACACCTAAGAAGCCTAACTCAGCTCTTAGAAAGATCGCCAGAGTACGTCTTTCTAATGGTATCGAGGTAACATCTTACATCCCAGGTGAGGGACACAATCTTCAGGAACACAGCGTTGTTCTTATAAGAGGTGGAAGAGTAAAGGATTTACCAGGTACAAGATACCACATCATCAGAGGAACACTTGATACAGCAGGTGTTGCAAAGAGAAGACAGGCTCGTTCTAAGTACGGTGCTAAGAGACCTAAGGACGCTAAGTAATTAAGCCTGAATTAAGACACGCATTTATATGAATGCATGCAAGTTTTACAATTTGCAAGAGTCAGATTTGTAAGAATCTGATTTTTACGAACAAATTAAATTTTGAATTGTGCCGGAATTAGATTAATCAAGAGGTTGCAGGTTAATATATACGGCGCGAACACATTTTTTATTTGTGAGTACCTATGATTTAATAAATTTATTAAGGAGGGAAGAACCGTGCCACGTAAAGGACATACACAGAAAAGAGATGTATTAGCAGATCCTATTTACAACAATAAGGTAGTTACTAAGCTTATCAACAACATTATGCTTGATGGTAAGAGAGGAGTAGCTCAGAAGATTGTTTACGGTGCTTTTGATAGAGTTGCAGCTAAGACTGAGAGACCAGCTATCGAAGTATTTGAAGAAGCTATGAACAATATTATGCCAGTTCTTGAAGTTAAGGCTAGACGTATCGGTGGAGCTACTTACCAGGTACCTATCGAAGTTAAGCCAGACAGAAGACAGGCTTTAGCTCTTCGTTGGATGACTACATTCTCTAGAGCAAGAGGCGAGAAGACTATGGAAGAAAGACTCGCTAACGAAATTCTTGATGCAGCTAACAACACAGGTGCATCAGTAAAGAGAAAAGAAGATATGCACAAGATGGCAGAAGCAAACAAGGCTTTTGCTCATTACAGATTCTAATTATAATTATAGGAGGTTTTATCCATGGCTGGAAGAGAATATCCATTGGAGAGAACCAGAAATATCGGAATTATGGCTCATATTGATGCTGGTAAGACAACATTAACAGAGCGTATCCTTTATTATACTGGTGTTAATCACAAGATTGGTGATACTCATGAAGGTACTGCTACTATGGACTGGATGGCCCAGGAGCAGGAGAGAGGTATCACAATCACTTCAGCTGCTACAACATGTCACTGGACACCTGAGAAAGAGGGTAAGCCAGATAAGACACAGCCAGAATACCGTATTAACATTATCGATACTCCAGGACACGTTGACTTCACAGTAGAGGTTGAGCGTTCACTTAGAGTACTTGATGGTGCCGTAGGTGTATTCGATGCACAGAACGGTGTTGAGCCACAGTCAGAGAATGTATGGCGTCAGGCTGATAAGTACAATGTACCTCGTATGGCTTTCATGAACAAGATGGATAAGATGGGCGCTGATTTCTTCGGATCATGCAACCAGCTTATTACAAAGCTTGGAAAGAATCCTGTACTTGTACAGATTCCTATCGGTAAGGAAGATGACTTCCAGGGTATTATCGACTTATTCGAGATGAAGGCTTATGTCTTCAACGGAGATAAGGGTGATGATATCGCTGTTGGTGAGATTCCAGACGATTTAAAGGATCAGGCTCAGGAATATCATGACAAGCTCGTTGAGCAGTGTGCTGAACTTGATGAAGACCTTATGGAGAAGTTCTTTAATGATGAGGAAATTTCAGTTCCAGAGTTAAAGGCTGCTTTAAGAAAGGGTACTATCGAGGGTACAGCTATTCCTTGTCTTTGCGGTACAGCTTATAAGAACAAGGGTGTTCAGAAGCTTCTTGATGCTGTTATCGAGTACATGCCAGCTCCTACAGATATCCCAGATATCACAGGTGTTGACGAAGACGGTAACGAAGTAACAAGAAAGTCATCTGATGAAGAGCCATTTGCAGCTCTTGCATTCAAGATTATGACTGATCCATTCGTTGGTAAGTTAGCATTCTTCAGAGTTTACTCAGGTACATTAAACGGTGGTTCATATGTACTTAACTCTAATAAGAATAAGAAAGAAAGAGTTGGCCGTATCCTTCAGATGCACGCTAACCAGAGAAAAGAAATTGATAAGGTTTACTCAGGAGATATCGCTGCTGCAGTAGGTCTTAAGGTTACAGTAACAGGTGATACTATCTGTGATGAAGCACATCCAGTTATCTTAGAGTCTATGGAATTCCCAGAGCCAGTTATCGAGCTTGCTATCGAGCCAAAGACTAAGAATGACCAGGGTAAGATGGGTGAAGCTTTAGCAAAGCTTGCTGAAGAAGATCCTACATTCCGTGCTCATACAGATCAGGAAACAGGTCAGACAATCATCGCTGGTATGGGTGAGCTTCACCTTGATATCATCGTTGACAGACTTCTTCGTGAGTTCAAGGTAGAGGCTAACGTTGGTGCACCTCAGGTTGCTTACAGAGAGTGCTTTACTAAGGCAGTTGATGTTGATAGTAAGTATGCTAAGCAGTCAGGTGGACGTGGTCAGTATGGTCACTGTAAAGTACGTTTCTCACCACTTGAAGCTAACGTTGATAAGTTTGACGTTGAGACAAAGAACACAGTATTAATTAACGAACCTCCAGTACTCTTCTGTGAGTCTTCAGTAGTTGGTGGTGCTATTCCTAAGGAATATATCCCTTCAGTTGCTGACGGTATCAGAGAAGCTGCTAATTCAGGTATCTTAGCTGGATTCCCAGTTCTCGGACTTAGAGCAGATATTTACGATGGTTCATACCATGAAGTCGATTCTTCAGAAATGGCATTCCACATTGCTGGTTCTATGGCATTCAAGGATGCTATGGCTAAGGCAGCACCTGCCCTTCTTGAGCCTATCATGAAGGTTGAGGTTACTATGCCAGAAGAATACATGGGTGATGTAATCGGTGATATCAACTCACGTAGAGGACGTATTGAGGGTATGGAAGATATCTCAGGTGGTAAGATGATTAAAGCATTCGTTCCACTTGCTGAGATGTTCGGAT
>OHLO01000546.1_pt1 | contig 14060 bp, 7 predicted proteins | sample 1569131 | NCBI WGS metagenome assembly OHLO01 (sample SAMEA3879551, study PRJEB24766) | human gut metagenome | biome: human-associated habitat; feature: feces | place: USA | collected 1985/1987 | reverse complement strand
CTACCTGCTTGTATTTCTTGAAGCTGATATCGAGTTCGTATTCCTTGCCGTCGATAGTAGTTTTTACCCATGTATGGTCAAAGTAATATGTATCGGCAGACTTGCTGACTTCCTTGCCCTGGATCATGAAGATCCTCAGAGCAGTTTCAATGTTGTCGGTGGCTGTCAGATTAATCAGCTGCCGCTCTGTCACTCCGACAGTTCCCGTAACATACTCAGCCTCATACCCCATGTACCTGAGCATAGCGATAAGCAAGCTTGCACAGTCAACATCGTTACCGCCGTTCTGCTCGTATGTACCGATTGCACCTTTTCGTGAACCTTTGTAAAACTCCGTGTTTACATTGTTGTAAAGATATTCGTATACCGCAAGGGGCGTTTCGAGATGGTCTACTAAATCAGCCATTTCCTCAGTCATCTTTGTTTCCGTTTTTTCATTGGAATCAAGGATCACTCTTGCTCTTGGTTCGGGAGTATACTTGTTTTCATAATTTCCTGTTTCTTCATCATCGTCACCGATATCGATTTTTTCTTCCGTAACGGTGATGTATACGGTCTGACTTACGGTATTTCCTTTCTTATCTGTTGCCGTAACAACAAACTCGAAAGTACCTGTCTTATCGGAAACAAAGCTGAACCCGTCCTCATTTTCCGTAACAGTTCCGCCGTTAGCAGTGCATGACAGCGAAACCTCTCCAAGAACCGACGAGGTGCTTACAACCAGATCGGTTGTTTCATTGGGCTTGATATTGTCCTTTTCGACAGTAACGCCGAGCTTAAGCTCAAATACAAGATCTTCCTTGGTAATAGTAACAGTCTGGGTTTTCTCGGTATAGTTTCCGCTTTCGTCTTCGGCACGGACAATGATCACATAATCGCCGACTCCGACATGAGTGTATACAGCCTTTCCGTTCTCAAATATTACTTCTTCGCCGTTTACAGTTCCGGTAATCGCAGCATTACCGCTGTCATCTGTAGCCACAGCAGTTATTTCAATATTTTTGTCCTCGGTAAATTCAACAGTTACGTCAAGCTCAGGTGCAATCGTATCCATAAGCTGATTGCACAGAACGGTGAAATCATATGTGTAAACCGTATAATTTCCGGTAGTATCAGTTGCCGTGACCTCAATAGTATGCTTTCCCGCTGTTAGATTCTCAAGAATCGCCTTGCTTTCGTTAACGGTAATCTCATTTCCGTCAAGCTTTGCGATAACAGAAGCAATGCCATATTCGTCAATTACAGTTATCTCGGCGGTTACGGTATCTCCCTCTTTAGGATTATTGTCAGAGAGAGTAACGCTGACTTCGGGAGCAGTACTGTCAATTACTTCGATTTCAAGAGTTCCTGTGAAAACAGCTCCGCATTCGTCCTGAACCTGCCACACTACCTGATGTGACCCTACAGAAAGTCCCTCGGCGGATATCTTATCGTTTTCAATGGTCATCAGAACGCCGTCGATCGCCGCCTGCTGATCGGCTATGTTCAGATTATCCGAATATACAAGCTGAACAGTAACAATCTCATTTTCCTTAAATGTAGTTTTTTCGGTTACAAGGTCAAGACTGATGACAGGCACGGTAAGCTGAAAATCCGTATTATTGCCTGCTTCGTCTGCTGCATGAACGTCTATTATAAGGTTGCCGGATTTCTCCGGAACATAACTAAAGCAACCATTTTCATCGAGGGCCACAGCCACTCCGTTGACCTTAACTGTGAACTCTGCAACTCCCGTATCATCTGATGCTATAAATCTGAAATCGCCCGATTCACCTGCCATCAGCATTTTGGGAACGGAGTATTTAACTACCGGCTGATTTGTGTCCTTGATCTCTTCCTCGGAAACGTTAAGAACAAGAGTCGTATCGGAAGTATTTCCGGCAATATCCTCGGCGGTCAACACAAATACATATTTGCCTGCGGTTTCAGGTGTGAATATATACTGATAATTTTCATTAAGAGTGATTTTTTCGCCGTTAAGAGTTACGACGTAATCCTTGATTCCGTTTTCATCGCTCATAACAGCCGAAACGGTAACGGTATCGTTTGTGTGGATTTCGTCACTGTCGGATCTAAGCTCAACGCTCGGAGCGGTTCCGTCCACAACTATCGCCTTACTGCTTTCACCGTAAAGGCCAAGCGCATTTGCCGCCTTTACATTAATTGCAATTATACAGTCGTTCTCGGGAGCGGTAAAAGTGAAATTACCGTCCTCGTCTGTCGAAACGCTTTCGTTTCCTGCTTTAACTTCATATTCGGCAATCTGCGCTCCGTTAAGATTATTGATCCTTCCGCTGACTGCAGAGCCTGTCTTTACAACTGTTGGAACTTCTATATCAATGATAGGAATGACTACGTTTTCGTCGTTCAGTACGGTTATCGTTTTACTTACAACAGTTTCTGAATTGCCGTCGGAAACAGTAAGGGTAACTGTGTATTCGCCAGATTCATTAAACTTGAATGAAGCGTAAGGCTTGTTCGAGTTGCTGATAATTACATTTTCATTATCGCACGACCATTTGAAGTCAAGCTGTGTGCAGAATGAGTCGTCCGCAGTTTCTGAGGATAGGAAAAGTCTTTTGCTTACGCAAGTCGTATCCGAACCAACGATTTTGGTTTCTGAAGCATTGTTTATGTAATTGACATTATCTGAGTCATCAGAAAGCACAGTAATATCGAAAAGCTCCGGAGTTTTGCCGGTTGATGAGACGTTCATCTCAACAGACAATTTAATATATCTGCCCGAAAGATTTTCAACATCCGCATGATTGGTGATATCGACCCAATTACCGAATGCGTTTTCGTCGTTTCCGGCGCAAGCCTTTACCGCGATCATTCCGTCATCATAGAGCTTGCCGTTCCAGTAGATATTCTTCCATACGGTATCAGTAGTTTTGCTGTCGTATACCGCCGTCCATGCACCAGTTTCTTTATAGCTGTGAACAGGCATAACGATATCGTCAGCATAAACTGTAGCTGATTCGCCGTTTCTGTTGAAGTATGTGCATGATATGTTATCCGCAATATTGAGCAGTCCCGCTTCCAAATCGTTAACAGAAACAGGAAAGGTTATTTTCTGATCTTCATCAATGGAAATTTTCTCATAGTTCCATTTAAGCGTTTTTGTCCCGTCCTCATTTTCAATGATCTCTGTAGGCTGCGGTTCGATTGAAGCAATATCTATATCCGCTTTCTTTGATACAGTCATTTCAAATGAAATGTCCTTGCCTGCCGTATCAAAAACTTCTGCGGCAAACTGCTGCATCATTTCATTGATCTGCTCTGCCGTGGGACTGTTAAGATAAATACCGTTGCTGTTTGCGGCTACCGTCTGCATCTGCTTACTGTCGTTTCCGATGGAAAGAGCAAAGATTCTTATGCCAAGATCATATGCGTCTAGTGCAGCTTGTGCAGATTTAGATGAATCTCCACCGTCCGATAAAAGAATGATATATTTTTGCCTCGAATTATCCTCCAAATTATTGAAACAACCAATTGCCTTATTAATACCGCTGGCAATATCTGTACCGCCATTTGCATTCAATTTGTTAATAGCACTATTTAATAAATCCCTATCATATGTGAAATCCTGTAAAACAGTTGCATTTGAGGTGAATTTAATTATCGCACATCTGTCATTCTCTTTCATCTGTGCAACTACTTCTCTCGCAGCATTCTGAGCATTAGTTCTTCTTGAACCGCTCATACTTCCCGAAGTATCTACAACAATAGCAAGATCTACATTGTTTTCCTCGATTTTCTGAGAGCCGAATCCGCTGAGATCAAATTCAAGATTCACGGAATCTTTAGGCTTATCAAGAGATGATTTGTCGGATTTTACAGTCAAACCTATACCGTTTGCCGCACTGTCAATTTTATAGCTGTTTTCCGAAGGGACATTATCGTTGTCCGAACGCTGATCCAAGGTCAATTCATCGGCAACATCAAGTCCAAGGCCGTCGAATTCGCCCTCGTTGAAGTCATCGTCAAGAGTATATGTTTTAGAAATTACGGATTTAGTTCCAAGCAGTTCCCAATCAGAATCGCTGCTGGTAACATTGAATATACTTCCACTGAAATTAATCATATCGGCAAAGATTCTGCCGTTTATATTTGCGATATTAGAATTAAAGGCAACCGTACCGTTAGGAGCGTACATTATACCGTTCATATCGATATTTGTGCCGTTAATTGTAATATTTCCGTTTCTGGAATAAAGCACAACACGACCCGTGGAGATAAAATCATTCACATTATATGTAATATCTCCATCAGCGATAATATAGCAATTTCCGTCAAAAGTCGTACCGCTGATCTCGACCTTTCCGGTAGTTTTAACTGCGCCGTCTATAACGTTTTTATCCTGTATCCTTACGACATCTTCATCGGTGAACTCATAAGCACCTGCCATTTTATGAATACGTGCGTCCCAATCGGGCATCGTTTCCTTTTCGACGTTTTCATTTCTTTCGTCGATATTGATCTGCCAACCATTGGTTGTTATCGTTTTAACAGCGTCTACTTTGCCGTTAAGATAAAGTTCAGAGGCATTACTTACAAAGCCCGCGCCTGTGTATACATTGCCGTTAAATGTACTTTTCCAGCAGTTAAGCTGAAAATTTTCTGTACTGCTGCCGGAGAAAAGTGTGTATGGGGAAACTTCTTCGATTTTATCGGTAGTACCTTCCCATTCACAGATGAACCCAAAATTTTCTGCACCGAAAAAAGCTTCACCATTACAGTTACCGGAATTGTTAAGATCATTCCAATAACCAAATGTCCCGGAAGGAGACATAGGATTAGTGTTTTTATACATCATCAGGCAGTCTTCCTGATTTAAATAATTATCAGGCTGACCAGGAGTCCACTTAGCAAACAGAGAGAAATCCTCGTTTGTAAGCCAAGTCCATTCGGAGGAACTTTTTAATCCGCCAAGCCAATAGGAATTTTTCGATCCACTTTTCAACAAGCTTTCTACACTTTCTTGTTCTTCAGGTGAAGTAATTGTGGCTAAATGACCGCCGAGATTCTCGCAATATTCCTTTGCTTCCGTCCAGCTCATGGATTCATCAAAGAGCTGATATCTATTTCCGTCAAAGGATGTAACTTTGCTATTGCTTTCATTCGTTGAATTATCATCTGCAAAAACGCTCATTGGTAAAATTGCTATCATGTTAAAGGTTATGGCGGCACTGATTGCCGTTGATATGACTCGCTTATTAAGAAAGTCTTTTAGTTTGCGCTTCATTATTATTCCTCCATAATTTTATTGCATATTATCATATTTTTATCTTGCTTAATATTGTGAAGTTTTAGAATTTTTAATATATAATTATAACCAACCTTTTCTTTATATTTCTAACCCAAACGATTTAAGAGTTCGAATATTGTCTGTTCTGCGCTTCTTTAATTCTGCCGTTACCTTTGTGTTTAGTTTTGCATCATTCAACATTTGGTCACGAATGATAATTTGCTGTTGTACCTTCTGACGAAATCTATTTTTGTAGTCATTAATATCTGTTGCTCCGGAAAGGCCGGAAAGGCCTTTCTCAACTGCTTTTACTTTCATTGCAAGAATATTTTCCATATATGGCGTAATATCACCTTTGTAACCTGTCTTTATCAGTAAAAGACCTTCGGAATAGTAATAATGAGGTTTTGTGTTAAATTCCTCTAAATCGCAGCAAATATCCATTGGGGTTCCAAGTTTGTAAAAATGCTCTATGCAGTTGTTGAGATTGATTGCTTCATCAAAAATCGGCAGCATAACGTTTTGGGTTACATTAAATGCATTTTTCATACCATAAATGTCGTCTGATTTATATAAAAAGTGTACTATACTTTTGCTAAAAGCTCCTTCAAGTGACTCAGTACGAACAAACCAATCCATACTTTTTCCCCATACATCACATACATATTGGACTGCACTTTCCATTACATCATCATCAATCTCAGGATTTAATGAACAGTAATAATGATGATTGTTTTTCAGCCAACACTCCGGACTCTTTGTAAAATCTATCGTTCGCCTATAAAGTGAAACAACTCCACCTAAAATTTCAAAAGACTTATAACCTGTTTTTCGTGTCCGAAGCTCTCGATATGTCAAAATATGCAGTATTTCATCATTTACCACCCGTACAAAGTAAGTAAGTTTAGCAACTTTTATTTTTACAAAACCCAACGGTTCAAGAGCTTCTCCGAAAACCTGTTTAAATGCGGCATTCAAAGACAGGGTTCTTTCATTCTTCTTTTTGAAAAACATCGGAATAATATTTGTATCTTTGTCTGCTTTGCTTTCAAAATCCTCATAATCAGAAACCATATATTTCGGCTCAATTCCCAGCACGGAAGCTGCTTCGTACAAAGCGTCCTCAACAAAGACTTCGTTCTTGTTCCATATTTCAGAGATCTGTTCCCACGTTTTTCCCGGAGCTAAAATCGGCTCCCAACATTCACGTCTGCCTTTCGGCGAATGTTCTTCGTCAAACTCGGAACGTCCCACCATCACCGTATCGTGGACATCAGCCCCGGTATGCAGTTCAATATACGTCCAGTCGCTGTCTACAACATCCATGCTGAAACTGCTTGTTTTCATTTCCGCAGCTGTCTGTTTGGCGTCGTCCTTGACCTGTTTGGGATTGTCCCTGTACTCCTTAGAAGCAAGTGTTACCCATTTGCCGCTTTCTGAAAAAGCAAGAATATAACTTACGCTTGATTCTTTCTCAGAGCATGGCACAAGACTTCGTTTTTTCATTACATCACAAAATGCTTTTAAAAACTGTTCTCTGCTGCCGTTATTCTTTATTTGAACCAATGAAAAAAATCTGCCCATAAATTCCTCCTTAAATCCTCGAATATTATATGAATTTTGTTGATCAAACTCCGTCAAAAAATACCATAAACAATGTCATTTGTCTATGGATATCTGAAATACGGTCATAAATTCGGCGTAAGCGGTCATATTGACTCAGAATTTGTCGTAAAAAAGGAAACGGCGGACAAAAATTTGTCCGCCTAATATCAAACAATATTACCGTTGATCCCTACGTAAATATCCACTAAATTGCTGTTATTAATGTAATAGTAAAAATCTGTTATCGGTTGATAACACTTCCGGGATAAATATGTTTGCATTTTCTTACGTGAATTTTTTAACGTGTCATAAGTTCCGGAGTGTCTTGCTCTCACTGCGTTGAAAAGCATAAGCTGCGGCTTATAAACATAAAACTCGTTGCTTTTAAACTCCTTGCTGACAGGAACAAAAAATTCAAGGTCAAGTATTGTTTCATCCGTTCCATAGGTATTTTCTTTCAGAGAAAAAATGATATTTCCTGTCCGTTCCATTTCAAGAAATTTCAGACTTTCCGATATATGCTCGATCAACTTATCAAGTTTACTGTATGTTGATCTTGTCCTATATGACAGCAGCGATTCAACAGATAAATATTGCTTTTCAATTATTTCCATAACTATCCCATCCTATTACTTAAAAATGATCTGCCAGATGTATCTCCACATTTGATATCCCTCCCCGTTTTTTCATTTCGGGGGTAGTATAAATCTTTTTATTCAATTCGTCTACAGATATCTGAAATACGGTCGTAAATTCGGCGCGAGCGGTAGTTTAAGCGTGATTTTATTGTAAAATTTTACTTGATATTTTAATAGTTCTATGTTATAATTAAAAGCAAAGGGAGGCGAAATTATGAAGATTGCCGTATGTGATGACGAAATAATTTTATATGAAGAATTATATACGCTTTTAAACGAATATTCCACATTAAAAAAAGAGCCGATTTTAACTACATATTTTAAAACCGGATATGACCTTTTATCAAGTACTGAGAAGTTTGACATTATATTTATGGACTATCAGATGGACGATATTGACGGATTGGAAACATCCAAACGTCTGCGATTAAAAAATTCAGACGTTACTATTATTTTCCTCACCGCATTTCCTAAAATCGTTTTTCAGTCCTTTGAGGTAAATACGTTTCGTTTCCTTTTAAAGCCGATAAAAAAAGAAGATCTGTTTAAATCTATCGACGATTATCTTGATTCTGTCAGAACAGATGATTTTCTCATATTGAACACTAACGACGGTTCGTGGAAAGTCAGGTTATCTGAAATTATTTATGTCGAATCAAAAGACAAGCACACTATAATACGAACTGTTGACAATCAACTTGAATGCTGCCGATATATGCAGGAAGTTGAAAAGATGCTTCCCAAAGACCGATTTATACGTTCTCACAGGTCATGTATAGTAAGCTTTTTCCACATAAGAAATCACGATAATAAAACTATCTATTTTGATAACAACGAACGTGCTTCCATAAGCAGAAGGTATCTGACCGATTTCAAAAAAGCTTTTCAGGAATACATAGTAAGATATAACACAAAGGACTGATATAATGAACACTGTAATCTCAAATGCCGTCTTTATTATCTCGGACTTGCTTCTGCTTGTTAACCTGATTCTCATAAGCAAATCTGCTGATTTGGAAGAATTTAAACCCGGTTGGATTAAATCGCTCTCCGTATCGGTTGTTCATGGAAGTTATACTCTGATTTTCAGTTCATATTTTGCAGAATCATCAAAATTCATGATGACAGTACTGCTTGCCGTATATTATCTGCGTTTTTTGGTTTTTCCGTTTATCTTCACTAAAAAAATAAGGTTTATTTCATTCTATATGCCTTTGCTGCTGATATCCTTGGATTCACTCATGCAAAGCTGTGCCTTATGGATATTTAAGCTTACAGCCTCGAATTTAAACGAATTGACAATAAACAAGGTCACTTCAATGATATTTCAGCTGTTTGTTCTTGGCTTGATTTGCTTTTTATATAAAAAAGAGCAGTTTAAAAATTTAAGATTTGCATTTAAGTCAACGTCTAAAGCGGTGGGAATATTGATGCTTTTATGTGTCTTTATTATGGAAGGAGTCGTTACGCTTATTTCCTTTGAAACAGACAATATTTCTGTTCAAAAGGGATTTTCAGAATTCTTCCTACTCATTTTAATGATAGTAATGTTTGCAATCATGTTTCTGCTGTTTATAAACAGTATGTCAAAAAAGTATTTTCAAGACACATCCGATCTGCTTTTGAAACAGATCGATACTCAGCTCCGGCATTACAAAGCCTTAGATGATATGAAGAAAGAATTTCATTCTTTCAGACACGATTATATCAATCATATGCAATGTGTATCAGCTTTGATCGCATCAAATAAGAACGAGGAAGCTGTTCAGTACATAAATAAATTATCTAACTCCAAAACCATGACAGAAAAACCGTATGAAAGCGGAAATAATATTTTAGACTCAATCCTTACAGAAAAAGCTGAGTTTGCAAAGGAATGCGATATAGAAATATGCTTGGACGGTTTGTTTACGCACGATTTTGATCCCGTTGATCTATGCGTTATTTTTTCAAACGCTCTTGACAATGCCATAGAAGCCTGTGGTAAGATCGGAGGACATAAAGTAATTGATATAAAACTGAACGTACAGCAGGGATATCAATTTATTTCAATCAGCAACCCCACAAATGAAGAGAACGACAATCTTGAAACAACCAAAGACGATAAAATACATCATGGGTTTGGTATTAACAATATACGAAATGCTGTTAACAGGCATAATGGAACTATTGATATAAATAACGGCAATGGTCTGTTTTGTCTTAATATTACTCTTAAATTATAACAAAAAGAGGATTCATTGCAGTATGAATTCTCTTTCTAATAATTAAATTGTTGTTCCTGATCATCCTTAATCCCAAGCGACTGTTTCTTCCGATGTATCATTCTCCGCAGCCTGCTGTCCACTGTCCTTCTGACCGACCTATACTTCTGCGTATAGTCATCTTCGATGCATCTACTGAGATTTGCGAACAAACCAAAGATCGTATTTGCAATTACGGCATTTTCAAACTGTGCCATATTGTTCAGCATATTCTGTGCATATTCATTACCATCATTTGCGGACTTTGTAAGCCACTCTACTGCTTTTGTCTTATCTTTCTCAAGTCCCTCTGATCCAAACAGATAAAGCCTGCCGAGCTGATAGCTTGACCACATATTCTTATCTGCGGATTTTTCAAAGTAGTCAACAGCTTTTTGAACATCATACTTTTCTTTTTGCAGATAAAGCTTGCCAAGTGCATACTGTGTGAATTCGTTATCCTCAGCTAAAAGCAAGTATTTCTCGGCTTTATCCAAGTCCTGCAATACGATCTCGCCCTTGAAATATATCTTGCCGAGCTTGTAACAGGCACAAGTATCTCCGCTGTCAGCACACTCTGTAAGCATAGCGAGTCCTTTGTCGATGTCTTGATCTAAATGCTCACCCGAAATAAGTTCAAGGGCAAGAAAACGTTTTGCATTGATATTCTCAAGCTTTATTGCTTTTTCAAGCAGCTTTACAGCCTTTTCCTTATCCTGCGGAATATGTTCACCAAGCAGCAGTTCCTTTCCGTATTCATACAACCCATTCTTGTTATTCATCTCAGCGGAACGTTTGAAGTAATCTATAGCCCTATCCATATCAATGTCAGTTCCGAGACCCTTTTTAAACATAGAGCCCAGTTTGTAATATAGGTTATCGTCAGCCTGATCCTTGCTTTCAAGTTTCAGAAAGCCCGATAATGCAGATTTGTAATATCTTTGAGCGGTTTCTTCACTTTGATTTACATATTCACCCTTATTGTACATCTGTGCAATCGCATACGAAGCATAAGGCTGCCCCTGCGCAGATGATTTACGATACCATAAAAACGCCTGCGACAAATCTTTCTCCACGCCGTTGCCGTAGTAATACAAATTGGCAAGGCTGTATTGGGCGAATTTGTTTTTCTGCTTTGCCGATCTTTCAAACCATTCAAAAGCCTTTTGGTAGTTTTGTTCCGTACCTGATCCGTAGCAATACATTTTGCCTATTCGATATTGAACATATGGCTTCAGTTTCTTTGAGCTTGGCTCGACTTCAAGAAAGCCTTTTAACGCTTCCGAATAATATCTTAGCGATTTTTTCTCATCTTTTGCACCAAGTTTGTCAGTTGAATGTAACTTTCCTAGATAGTGAATAGCAAGAACATTGCCTGACTGAGATTCCGAAAGCAAAATCTGTTCTGCTTTTTGAAAGTCTTCAAGCTTTGATTGCTTATTGTAAATCAGTTTACAGGCTTCTTTGTATGAATTACTCCATTTTAAATAATACTTACTTTTTGGAGTATTATCAACATCAACTGTTACTGCATTTTCATCACTCCAAATGAAATCCTCGGCTGTAAAATCGTCGTTATCTGAAAATATCATTTTATCATTTTCAGATTGCTCAGATTCATCAAATTGCGGTGGAACATCTATGGTTGAATCATCATTCTCGGATTGTTCTGTAGGTTCGGGTTCTTTGACTGCTGCATCAACTATAAGGTTATTCATATCAAGTACGGTTCTGATTATCATATTTCGCACAGGCTGAAAAACCTTATTGTCGGTAAGCACAGGCAGTTCTTTTTCCTTTTGCGTATAAGTCTTGCACTTCAACCGCTCCAAGCTGCACCATTTTTCATAGAGCTGACGGATATTCTCATCTTTTGCAAGCTCCGAAAAAATATTGTTGACCGTTTCCTTGACCTCCGGCGGAAGATATCCGTACACCTTTTTGCCTTTGACATTCTGTAACTGAGAATAAAGCTTTCTAACTAATTCTTCAAGCAGAGGACAATCAAAGTTGCCTTGACAAATATTATCAACTATATTTTCAAATTCTGTTTTGGATACAGCTTTTAATTCATCACGACTTATCGTCTGCTCCTGATAGATTGACTGCAAATTGTCATGGAATATGTCGTTTGCAAAAGCTGAACGTATCTGATCTATGCCTTTAGTAGTCAAAAATCCCTGCTTTGGATTTGTTGAATACACAAGCAGATGAATATGGGGATGATGAGTTGTGTCATGAAAAGCGGCATACCATTTCAGATTGCAAAGCGGAATACGCTGTGCTTTTGCAATGTCGGAAATATGCCTTTTCACAAGTTCTCGCCACACTTCTGAATTATCATAGCCGAGACGCACAGCGTCTTCTCTCCGAAGTGAAACAACATGCGACCATACATTGCCTTTGTGATTAGCTATTTCGTTTGCAACTCTGTCAAGAATGATCGGTTTGTCTTTTTCATTAAACAAACCGTGCGAACCTCTTTTCTGAACTCCTGGACGCATAGCCATGTAGCCTACAAAGTTCTGCCGATTTCCGATAACGTCGGCATTGCGTTCAATTATCATACTGATTAGTTCCGAAGCGTTTTCTACGGTAGGGTTCGCAGTGTAGTCCTCATACTCAAGGTATCTTTTGGCTTCGGGAAAGTCCAAAAGCAGATCACCTATAAGCTCTTTCTGATTTTTTGTAGCGTTATCATTTCTGTCAATAGTGTTTTGATCACGAACTTCAACTGTTTCACGGGTTGCAATGTACTTCGTGTAGTTTCTGCGCTTGTTTTTACTTTTCTGTGTACCGCTTTTCAGATAGCGGCTTGTGACGATAATTTGAGATAAAGCCACGATATATCACCCCCCGTTTTAATTTGATTTAATCTGACCGCTGATACCTCACGGCCTTTTCAAAATTAATGATACCATTGATCCGCTTAACTTCATCCGTACACATAGCGCGAAGCTTGATCATCGTATCATCGTCAATGTCATGCACAGCCGCAAGCATATGTGTAATCGCACCAAGCTCCACTGCAATTTTAAACATGGCACGGGACAGCCTCTGTTCCGTGCCTTTTACAATTCCCTCCGTGAGCGTTGCAAGCTGCGAAGCAAGATAATCCACAAGTTCCGGTTTATTCTGTAAAAGATAACCGCAGTAAAATCTGATTGCCTTTTCCATAAATTCCGTGCGAGACGAGCAGTTATCCAACTTGTATAAGATATCGACCGTTTTCATTGTCTCGGGAAAAACATACAGCGGAAACTTGATTTTTTCTGCTGTGACACCATCGTTTTCCTCTGCAATATCGGCATTTTTCTTTGCATTTTGCACTTTTGACTCCATGATTTTCGGAAACCTCCTTTTTTGACTCCATTCTATCAGGACTTGTAAAACTTCGCAAAATCGGCGAGCTTTGCTCGTCCGATGTGAACGTTTTGGCGGCTTTGACGCCAAAACTTTAACCAGCAATATATTAAATGCCCCTCAAACCCACCCGAAATCATCTGATCCCTGCCATTCTCAAACTTTGCAACAAATCGCCCCAAATCTGCCTCGATTGACTTTAGGGTAAAGTTACCCCACTCATGCTCTGAAAACGCCACACGAGGGCACACGGTGCGAACCGTGGCGAATTACTGCTCGGACAGCTTTTCCGATTCATCAGGAGCAAGATTCTTCGGCTTTCTCGCAGGCTTTATATCTGACATCATATCAATAAAATCTCTCACATTCTGCGGAACGACCTTGCCGTAAAGCTGATCCACATACTTTTCAAGCTCAGCCGCAAGAGTTGTGTTCTTCTGCTCCAGATACATTTCTATCGCCGAGAGCTTTTTCTCGTTTACATTTACCGTAACTGATTTTTTCAACCTATCACACTCCAATAAAATTAATTTTCTGATGAGCTGTCCTCATTCACACTTTGAATAGCGTCAGTCACCTCCTGAGGATAAGTCACTCCATCATAGGTACACCAACTTGTCCAGCTGCCATTTGAAACAGGCTCTTTTGTGACATAACCAACACTTTCAGAACTGTAAACAACTTCTCCGTTCCCAACATAAATTCCGTGCTGACTTCCGTCAAACAATCCTATCCCGATAACTTCAGGCATAGTATCTATACCGCATTGTTCGGTATAAACCAATGTGCTGTAAGCAGAATCAAACTCTTTATCGGTTGGACTGTAGTTCAGATACCCCAGCACAAGCCCTGCATTATCCGCATAACGTATCCTGTCTGTTTCGTTTCTTTCACCCATAAAGCCATTCATATATCCCCAGCCTGAGATGTAAGCATTATCAGCCCAAGCCGCAAGATCAG
>OHLO01000517.1_pt1 | contig 14821 bp, 8 predicted proteins | sample 1569131 | NCBI WGS metagenome assembly OHLO01 (sample SAMEA3879551, study PRJEB24766) | human gut metagenome | biome: human-associated habitat; feature: feces | place: USA | collected 1985/1987 | reverse complement strand
CGGCTGCTGCAGGACTACAAGATTCTCCGGCAATCCTTCCGGGGCTTCTTTCCCTTCCGGCACAACAAGGTACTGTCTGTCTTCATGTACATCCAACAGCTTGTATCCGTCCTTATAATAGTATACATCAAATTCTGTCGCATAGGTCAGATCCATTGTCGACTCATAGGTAAGCCCCTCGATCTCCGGCCCTTTTTTATCACTTTTTGACTGATCATCTTTTGTATCCCAAGTCTGTTCTTCTGCCTGCTGTGTACTGTCTGTACTTTTTTTACCAGCTCCCGGCTGACCGCAGCCCCCCAGAGAGAGAGCCGCTGCCAGCAGCAATGCAGTTATTTTACAAAGCTTTTTTTTCATTTACTGATTCTCCTGTACTCCTGCTTCATCTACTGCCTCTTCAAACATCTTGTCCATTTTCTCTTCACATCCGAACAGTACTCCATATACCTTGATCCACTCGTACTGTGCAAGTTCCGTCTTTTCATCTGCACTCCGGTCAATGATCATCGGGATACCAAGCAATGCAAATTTTTCGGTGATCTCTTCCATTCTTTCTGTCTGCTCTTCTACGGTCAGTTCATCAGGATCATCGGTTGACTGCTTTTTTGTCTTCTTATCTTCTATCTTTGTGCTGTCTTTTTCTGCATCTTTCGGCAGGAGTTCTCCCGGAAGCAGTGCAAGGGACACTTCTTTCTTCACAAGTGCTTTTAATTCCGGTTTTTCAAAGCTTCCCCCGTAAATAACTTCAGCATCCGCTTCATCTTCATTCTCATTTACCTGCATTTTTTCTGCAATCTCAGGAACAGTACAAGCTTTCTGCTCCATTCCTACTGCTGCCACAGAGTCAAGGAGATCCAGTTCTTTCATCTGTTCAAGGATCTCATCTGATGCCACATAGGTTTTATCTGTCGGCATTTTCACAATGATCATATCCTGATCCAGACCAACCGGTACTTCTACGTCTTCCGGCACAAGCAGATATTTTACAACATTGCCTTTATACAGTTCTGCTGCCAGTTCTTCTTCACTGACTCCATTCTGATCCGATGTGAAATCTCCGCTTTCCTCTTCCGCAGCGTCACTCTTACTGCTCTTATTTTCTGTGCTGTCTTTCTTATCGGACTTGGAAACCTCTTTCTCTGTATCCTCAAAAGTTTCTTTGGATGTCTTTTCAGGATCTCTTGCCGTATCTTTTGTCATATCTACTTCCAACAGAACGATTCCCTGATCGTAATGGTAGATCTTGAAATATTCTGCATATTCCAGTTCTGTTTCTGACTGATATTCAAGTCCCATGATCTCCGGTGCTTTTTCATCCAGTGTCGTATTACTGTTCTCCCCGACAGTTGTACCATTTCCTGCTGCGGCAAGATAAACGAAAATACTGTACTCGATCTCATGTGCCACAGACATCTTGTCTGTCATTCCAAGGATCTTATTATTTTTATTCAGTGCGATTGGGATAACTACAGTCGCTGTTCCTCCGCCCTTTGTCGTATAATATGTATTTCCGTTGGCTTTTACATACTGGTAATGGTCACTGCTGAATACCAGTGTTGCATAAGCCTGTCCATTTTTGATCGTTACTTTATTACAGGTGATCCTTACTTTTCCTGTACCACCGGACCATGTAAAGCGATCCGGTGTATACACTCCGTCTTTTAAGACAGTTGTGCTGTCTATATGTCCTGTAGAACCACTGGTATCTGCTTCATATTTTGACTCATGATCAGCCTTGCCGTCATTCTTTCCATTAGAACCGTTGGATGGCTTTGTTGATGGTATTGCTGGTTTTGTCGGGTTGGACGGTTTGGGAGCGTTTCCCTGATCATCTTTTCCGATATCACCGGTCTTTACAAGCGTCTCGGACTTAAATGTCAGCATTCTGTCATACCAGATCTTATTTTTGATCGAATAAGCTGCAACTGCAATTTCCTTATCTAATGACTCCACCGGAATTTCATAAGTATACTTTTCTCCGTTCTCTGTCATCTTTGTCTGGAATGGAATCCAGCTTGATTTGTCTGCTGCCGCTGCCTGTTCTTTTGTTCCGACATACAGATAACCGTATCCCGTACCGCTCAGCGTCAGAACCGCCTTCATCTTTCCATTTTTTACAGTCAGTTCACATCCAATGACACGGAACATAGACGCACTGGAATCCACCTGGATACTGTAAATTCCATCTGCCGGAACTTTTGTGCCAGGTTCCGGATCTGGTGTCGGATCAGGATCCGGTGTCGGAAGTTCTCCTGTCTTTGGCAGAATTCCGTTAATATAGAAAGTACTCTGCTTTTCTGCCCATTTATTTGATTTCTGAATGTGGACTACATAATTGATCTCTTTTCCAAGATCCCTGGTCGGAATCGTAAATGTAAATGTCTTATAACCACTGGCGATCTCGGACTTATCCTCGGCACTGATGGCAGCGGCATCTTTCGCAGTATCCGCATCTGTCACTGATCCGATGTATAATTTATCATAAGAGGATGCCTGCGTAACCATAGTCACGGTTGCTGTATCCCCATTGATGGAAATACTGCTGCCCCGTTCAAAATTCAGGCTTGCATAGCTGCTGGTCGGATATGCTGAACCGTACAGATCATAAACTCCATTTTCTGTTACATTCGCTTTTCCTTCCAGATTCGGCACATTGATATATAAATCTCTCGCCCAGGACATCCACGCAGAAGCCGTTCCCGGTGTAACTGCAAGGTTCATTCCCTGCTTTTCTGCAGGAACTGTCAGTGTAAATGTCGTTGTATCATCATCTGCACGATAAACTCCATTTACTGCAGATGTCTTATCTGCATCTGCCTGAACTCCCTGATACAGGCGGGTCCATTTCTGACCTTTCACATTCAAAGTCAGGATTACATTTTTTCCCTTTAATACCGCCTTTGAAGAAACAATATTGAAATCATTGTACGCTGCACCCGTTCCCCCGGCGATCACTTTTACTGCATCTGCCGCACTCGGAAGTTCTGTGATTCCCTCATCCGGGATATACATCCACAGATACTGGTTCGTGTACCAGCTTCCATCCGGCTTTCCAAGTGTTACTGGGATTGTCGTTCCCTTTGCAGAAGCCGGCAGATGGAATGTGAAGCTCCATTCTCCATTTGCTTCTGTGCCATTTGCTACAGATTCTTTCAGTTCATCATCTTTATAGCCAAAATAGATCTTGTCAAAGGAGACATTCTTTGTTGACAGAGTGATCTCCAGTTCCTCTCCATCCTGTACCACTTTTGATTCACTGGTCTTGAACATTGCAAAGTCAGCTCCGTTGGACTTTACTACTTTTACCTGATTCCCCGTAACAACCGGAGCCTCCGGCAGCTTCACTACTGCTTCGGAAGAAGTGACACCCGTTCCTGTCGCATCAGAAACGATACAACGATACTTTCCTGCTGTCTCCAGAGACATGGTAAATGTATATGTTGCAGTCTTTGCAGTAACTCCGGTACAGTCTGCCCACGTTGCACCATCGGCACTGAACTGCCACCGATAATTCAGATTGATTCCTTCTTCACCGGATGCCTCCACCGACAGTGCCACAGAACTTCCGCTGCCTGCCTCAGTCTCCTGCTTCGGCTGCGTTGTGATGTTGATCTCTGACGGTTTCACAAAATCGTCCATTGCAGGAAGCTTGAATGCCAGTGAACTTGAAGTACTCCACTTCTGCGTTCTTCCATTTCTTGGTACAAAAGAGACTTCTCCGCCTGCTTTTTCAAGTGGCACGGTAAAGGTAAATTTTTCAAGATTTTTTTCTGTATCGACTTCACCTAAAATGATCGGTTCTTTTGTCTCATCATTTCTATTTCCGACATAGATTGCATCATAAGTAAAACTGCCACTGCTTGCCGGCTGTATCCAGACCGAAACCTGCAATGCCCCGCCTTTTACAACCACTTTAGATGAAGCGATCTTGATCATACTGTAAGCCTGTCCCGGCTTCTTTGCATCATCAGAACCATAAATTGCCGTAACTCCGTCATTTGCCTGATAATCTTCTTTTTCTCCTGATGTCTGCACATCCGGGATACTCATCCACAGCAGATTTTCTGACCATGTTCCTTTATCTGAACGTCCTACCGAAACCGGAATCCAACTGTTCTTTGCGGAAATCGGAACCTGGATCGTAAACTGGCAGGTACTTCCGGTATTCGTTCCCTGAACATAATTGCTCTTATCCTCGTCTGTCGCTGCACCGAGATACAGACGGTCAAACACAGTCTTTGTACCGGTACTAAAGGAAATCTCAATCTTATCCCCTTTTACGGTACACGTTGCATCTGTGATCGGGAACATTCCATAAGAAGTTCCATCATTTTTCAGAACTTCAACCCCTGTGATCTCTTTCGTCGGTGTTACAAGTGTCTCTTTTGCAGTTGTCTCATCGGCCTGCTTTGCAGTTTCTTCCGAAGATTTCTCTTCTGCATCCTTTTTCTCCGCATCAGCTTTGTCAGACGAATCATCTGATTTTTCATTCATTTTTTCAGAATCTTTTCCTGCTCCCGTCTCATCAGAAGTATTCTGATCTTCTCCCGGATTTTCACCGGTACTGCCGGAATCCTGTGACGGTGTATTCTGATCCTGTGAACCTGTATTTTCTGAACCTGTATTTTCTGAACCTGCATTCTCAGAACCATTTTCTTTTGATTCGTTTCCGGTATGATCTGCATCAGCGGACTGCGATCCATCGGATGTATTGGTTCCACCAGAGGTATCTGTTCCACCGGAAGTATCTGTTCCTTCCTGAATGCCTGCTCCGTCTGCCAAATTTTCTCCTGCATTCACCGCTCCTGCCGCCTGTGCGGTCTCCGCATTTTCTGCGTATGCCTTCGTATAAGACATCGGTGAAACTGCCATAGAAAACGCAAGCAACATGGCAAGATATTTAACCTTTTTGTTCTTCATTTTTCCTCCTGTCTTGAATAATACGGGAAATAAGCTGAACTTATCTAAAAGTAAGTAAGAAACGTCAGAAAGACAATGAAAATAAACCGGTTTCTTTGAGCTGTCTGAGTCAGAAAAGAATTTCTTTTAAGAAAAGCTCCCGGATCCATTACTTTTCGGTACAATCAATTACTCGTGATCTGGAATGTACATTCCCCGCACCAGCGACCGGCAGGTTTCCTGACTTACAAATCTTATGCCCGAACGCCTTCCCGGTCTCCCAGTGGCTGCGTCTTCACGCCTGCCGGTCACATTTGCTTACAGTGACGAGTTCGTGCAGGAATTGCACCTGCTTCCCTTTTACCTGTTGCTATATCTTCCTATATAGAACAGCACCGAACGCTTTATTTACTTTGTTCTTCGCTACTATAGCATGATGCCATAGGAAAGTCAACGTTACGCCTTGACCGCCCAACGCATCTTCGTCGATCTTGCACGCCCATTCTTTGCACATTCCTGTGCGGACGGACGGATCACATCCTTCGCATAATCAGAATAGATGCCTGCTTTATAACCTGCTTTTAATGCTTTCTTTACCAGCTTGTCCTCACCGGAATGAAACGTCAGGATTGCAACTCTTCCGCCCGGACGCAGTGCATCCGGCAATTTCTCCATAAACTCATACAAAACTTCAAACTCATTATTCACATCGATTCGCAGAGCCTGAAATGTTCTCTGACAGGTTTTCTTTACGATATCCTTTTTCTCTTGATTGTCTGGAAGAAAAGAAAGTGTCTTCTCGATCACGTTCCTGAGCTTTGTCGTTGTATCAATCCGGTTTCCTCTGCGAATCTCATCCGTGATCGCTTTTGCCAGTTCTTCACAATATGGTTCATCAGAATTTTCATATAACATTCCCGCAAGTTCTTCTCTTGAGATGGTATCCAGACGCTCTGCTGCACTGATTCCCTTTTCCTGATTCAGCCGCAAATCCAGAGGCCCATCGGCTTTAAATGAAAATCCTCTTTTGGGATTGTCGATCTGCATGGACGATACGCCAAGATCTGCCAAAATAAAATCGAATCCTCCCACTTTCTCTGCAATTTCATCAATTGTGCAGAAATTCTGAAGGCAGACCGTCAGGATTTTCTCTCCGAATCCCTGCTCTTCCAGTCGTTTCTTCGTCTTTGCCGATTCCTCCGGGTCTACATCTGTAGCATAGATATGCCCCTGTCCTTTCAGACATTCCAGCATGGCTTTTGTATGCCCGCCATATCCTAATGTTGCATCAAATCCGGTCTGTCCCGGCTGAATATCCAGGAAATCCAGTATTTCCTTTACCATAATTGAAATATGCATCCCGGCAGGAGTATTTCCCTTACGTATCACATGCTCCACGGTCTCCTGATATTTTTCCGGCTGAAGCTCTTTGTATTTTTCCTCGAATTTCTTCGGATATTTTCCTTTATACCGCACACGCCTTTTGTGCGGTGTCTGCTGCTCCTGACTCATATTCTTTTATTTCCTTTCCTAAAATACACTCTGACTGAATTTTTCATTTTTATATATGATGTCGGGGGCAAAAGCCCCCGACTTTGATGCCCACGGATTGCTCCGTGCTACTCACTCTCACAATCCTATCAAATATTTTGGCACATTCCAATGTCATCCGATGTGGAACTATGCTGCTTTCAGTCTTACCATTTCGTACACAGTCAACCATTTCTTTGATTTCATACACAAACCCATTTTCCGTCACCTGATCGGAATATTGCTCTATCAGCTTTCCCTGCCCATCGTACAAAACGATCTGATCTGCATAATGCGGATGTCGGATCATTATTTTTCCTTCTGATCCTGTCAGTTCCAGTCTTTCATCTACATTTGCCAGATACGTGGCAGTCATAAACGAAAGATGCTCCTCATACCGAAGTATAACATGTTCCGTCACATCCACCTGATCTTCATTGTAGATTACCTGAATCTGTTCTTCCTTCCAGTCTTCACCACAAAAATACATCGTCAGTGCCAACGCATAAATTAACAGATCCAATGCCGCCCCTCCACCGGCTTCTTTGTTAAAATAGCGATTTTCTTTATTCTTCGGAGCTGTAAATCCGATTTCAACATTACTGACTGCAAGTTTACCGATACGCCCTTCCCGCAACCATTCTCTGGCTTTTCTATTTGCAGGAAGAAAAAGACTCCATACTCCCTCCATAACAAAAATTTTCTTCTGCCAGCTTGAAAATTCTTTCTGCCTCCTCCGAACTTCCTGTCAATGCCTTTTCACACAAAACCGGAATCCCGTATCTGATACATAATTCTGTCAACTGCACATGCATTCCGGTAACCACACCAATATAGACCCCATCCAGCTTTTCTTTCTGAAGCATTTCTTCATAATTTCCATAATAGGTATGTATTTCATATTTCTCTGCAAACTCTCTGGCTCTTTCTTCTGATCTCGCTGCTACAGCAGTCACACAGACCTCTTCTGTCTTCTCTGCTGCATCGCAAAATTTATTTGAAATATTTCCGGCACCCATAACGCCAAAACGAAAAGTTTCTTTCTTTTCCATCCCTTTTCTCTCCTTTACAAGTTATAATCTTGTCATGGCAATCGTTCCTGCAGTCAGAAGTACCAGCCCGGACTTTCTAAACATTTCTTAAATTTTTTGCTTTTTACCTAAGAGGATCGGCATCACCGTCAGAAGCATTGTTCCAAAGCTTGCGATCCCACCAATATAATTGCTGACCGGCTCTGCAACAAAGACTCCCTCAACTCCCATAAAATATGGGAGTAATATCGTCAATGGCACAACGATCACAACTTTTCTCAACAGACTGAAAAAAATTGCCTGCTTCGGGAATCCCAGTCCCACGAATGTCGCCTGTCCGCAGAACATAAATCCCATCATAAAAAATCCTGCAAAAAAGAGTTTCAGTGCCGGTGCTGCAATCTTAGCCAGTGCTTTGTCAGACGTAAAAAATCCCACCAGGAAAGACGGGAAGAAATGAACCGTCAGCCATGCCAGCACCATATAGCTCAGAATCATACCGCACGTAACAAAAATTCCTTTCCTGACCCTCTCATATTCCTTTGCTCCGAAATTATAGCCAAGCACCGGTTTCGCACCTTCCGCCACACCGTTTGCCGCAAGATTGAAAATTTCACGCACCGAATTTAAAATCGTCATCGCACCGACATACAGATCTCCACCCCAGCGTGCCAGCGTTGCATTGCAGGCGATCTGACTCAGACTGTTCGTAACGCACATAATAAAGCCTGACAGTCCCAGACCCAGGATGGAAAGAATCATTTTTCTGTCTTTTAGCTTCATATACTTTCTCTGCAATGGGTACTGCACCTTTTTCCCAGTCAGAAACCACAGAACCCACATACATCCTGCCATCTGACTGAGAACCGTTGCGATCGCTGCTCCCCGTACTCCCAGTTTCCACACAAAAATAAAAAGCGGGTCAAGAAAGAGATTCAGAACAGCCCCGATACAGACTGTCATCATTCCCATTGTCCCGAACCCCTGTGCATTAATGAACAGATTCATCCCTGAACTGATCATGATAAAAAGTGTCCCCAGCAGATAAATCTGTAAATAGGATGCTGCCACAGGATAAGTTGCATCCGATGCTCCCAGAAGATACAGGATCGGCTTCATAAAAATATAAAAGACACCCATCAATACAACTCCGGTTAAAATAAGAAGTACAAAGCTTACATTCTCAAGCTTTAATGCCTTTTCCTCCTCTCCTGCACCTCTTGCGATAGACATCAGTGGTGCTCCACCGCCTGAATAAAGCTGCGTAAATGCACTCACGATCGATATAATCGGAAATACCAGCCCCACACCGGTCAGAGCCTGATCTGCTCCCTGACCGATATGTCCTAAATAGACCCGATCTACCAGATTGTATAAAAGCTGCACCGCCTGTGCAATCGTGACCGGAACTGCCATGGACAAAATATTCCGGATCATTGATCCTTTTGAAAAATCATGCTCAACATTCTTTTTATTATTCATCGCTTTCATACTGACTATTATAGTCTTCTTTTCATAAAACACCAGTACCAACTCATTTATCTTCTTTTTTACTTTAACGTGCTTTCTCCAACATTTTATAAAGAATCAGCCCGATTCTCACATTCAACATTTCATTTGGATTCTTAAAATCCATTCCTGTCATTTTTCCAATCTTGTCAATTCTGTACGTTGCAGTTTTATAATGAATAAATAATGCCTGTGCAGTCTTATTCAGACTTTGATTATTATCAAGGTAAGTTTGCAGCGTCAGAATCAGATCTTTCCGCTGCGGTTTATTGTAACTGTATAACCGTTGCAAGGATTCCGGGATATAATCCATTAGTGTGTTCAGATCATCAATATCTCCAAGGAGTTTAAAAAATCCAAGATCTGAGTACAGTGTAACTGTCTGATTTTCATTTCCAGAAATAACTTTCGCAATATCCCGATAGGAGATCGCTCTTTTTGCCTCATAATAAGAATCTTTCAGATTATAGATCCCTTTGACCATCTTTCCGATTCCGACCTGGATCTTCTCTGTCTTATGGCGGTAACGGATCGCATTCTGCAATGCCGCACACATCTCTTCCATTTTATTCAGATATACCTCGCGCTTCTGCTTTTCATCCACTCTTTGAATCATCACGATCTGATCTATATTCCGGTATACATGCTGTCCCGGGCAAAGTGTCATGATCTCCCCTTCAATAATTCCGGTTTCCCGCAACTGTTCACTTGTATACATATCTCCCCGTTCTTTTTGGAAAGTATAAAATGTCACAACCCGGTAATATTCCTCAGAATGGATCTCCAGCAGATTTGCTGCTTCTTCCATTTCTTCTTTTCCAAGCATCCCGCTCAGTACATTATGCACAATATCTCTGTGATATTTCTTTTCAATCTCATTTTGCACAAATTCTGTAACAAAACCATACTGCAGTGTAATAATCGCATTCTCGATCGCCATGCAATCCATTGCTGACAACTTTCTATTTTTCTCTGTCACCACCAGATAAGCTTCCACCTCTTCCATAACACTGATCTTGATTACGTACTGGATTTCTCCTGTCCCCTTTTTCCGTTGCCGCATATAAGAAAATTTCGTAATGACAGATGGAATATACTCTTCAAGATCTTCCCGTAATTCCAGACGCGAATGATCCCCTCCACTGGTCACATAGCAGTTGAGATTACTGTAATAAAGTGTAACTGGATTATCCACCATGTCACTGAGAAGTTCCAGAATATCCTGCGTCTTACTGGATGTGATATCTCTTCCAAAAGAAAGTGTATTGAAATTATCCTGCGTCAGTTTAAAATACCTAAGCCGTGCAACATCTTTTGTAAAAATCCGGTTCATGACAAAACTGATCATTACCCAAAAGCTGATTTTTTTTGGCATTTCAATCAATGGAATCTTTTTACTTTCGCAATACGTTTTCAGTAATTTGATTTTCTTCTCTTTTTCGCTGATCTGTTCCCGTTCTTTCAAAAGGATTCCACTGATATGCTTCTCCTCAAAAGCGATCAGATACTGATAAAATTCCTCCGCACTGCAATCTCTGTATACATACAGGCTGGTCAGGAGCAGTTCCCCTCCCGTCAGATATCTTGCCATTTCCGGTACTTCTATAATGCGGATGCCTTCAATTTTTCGTTTACAGGACTCTTTACCCTCAATCACATTTAACTGCTTCCATTGTTCCTCTGCCAGCAATTTTTCAATCGTATATTCCATTTATTCACCTTTCAGTTTTCTTATTTTTCTGCGACAAACTGAGCCGATTGACAAAATGATCATAATAAGACTGATCCATTGAGATGTTGAAATTCCCATCATACTTCCTCTGACCGCATCATATCGCAAATTTTCAAGTACAAATCTTATCATACCATATGTCAGCAAATAAGTTTCTATTGTATAATACCACTTCTTTTTAATGTGTCTTTTTATTGATATATCTTGCCTTATATTTTGAATAAACGATCGTCTGGTCTTTATACAGACTGTAATATCCTGACAGGGCATAACTGATCGAAATGGCGATCAGATAATACGCTGCCCCTGAAAATCCAAATAATTCAAATGAGATCAGCATGGATGCGATCGGACAGTTCGTCACTCCGCAGAATAATGCCACCATGCTTGCCGCTGCTGCAACTTCCGGAGAAAAACCAAGCAGTCCACCTGCCACACAACCGAATGTGGCTCCCACTGAAAATGCTGGAACGATCTCCCCACCACGATAACCTGCCCGCATCGTGATCGCTGTCAGGATCATTTTCCACAAAAAGTCCAACGGTCTTGCTTTTCCCTGTTCCACTGCCCTTGCGATCAGCTCATTACCTGCTCCCATATAATCTCCTGTTCCAAGAAGCATTGTGATCCCGATCACCAGACATCCTGCCACACAGACACGAAGATACGGGTTCTTCAAATATTTTCCATAAATCCCGGATACTGCCTTTAATGCCACGCAGAATAAAATGCTCAGCAATCCACAACCGGCTGCGATCACTGCCATCTTCAAGCCGCTCTCAACACTTAATTGTGGAATCCTTGCAACCGGAAATGTCTCCGGGTTCAGACCAACTCCTGTCGCAAACTCTGCGGCAATGATCGATGCGATCACACACGGCAGTAATGCTGCATAATACATCACCCCCACGCTGACAACTTCCATCGCAAAGACTGCCGCTGCCATCGGTGTTCCGAAAACTGCAGCAAACGCCGCACTCATTCCACACATGATCATCACATGATGATCTGTCTCATCCAGATGCACCAGCTTTGCCAGCCAGCTTCCGATACTGCCTCCAAACTGGATCGATGCACCTTCCCTTCCTGCAGAACCTCCGGTCAGATGCGTCAGTAATGTAGAAATAAAAATCAGTGGGGCAGAGATAAAGGGAACATTATCTTTTGACTTGATCGTTGATAAAACCTGGTTCGTTCCTCCATCCTGTCTTCCCAGCCTTTCATACATAAATACGATCACGATTCCTGCCAGCGGAAGGCAGAGAAATACCCATAGATGACTGTTTCTGTATTCAGTTGCCGCACTGATACAGGCTGCAAATGCACTGCTTGCCCCACCGACCACCAGTCCGGTCAGAATTGCCAGTAACATCCATTTGATAAAATTAGTAACATCCCGCCTGATCCGTTCGTAATAATATTTTATAAGAATTTTCTTTTTTGAAGATCCGATCGATAACCCTTTTTCTTTCTCTGTCTGCATGATATTCCCCTTACCTCTTTTCTATTTTCCAGTGTATCAAAAAAGCGGGATAAAGTGAAGTGTTAACAGCACTTTCCGGTCAGCTTTCCAGTTAGTTTCCTGAAATTTTTTCAAAAAAAGAACCCGGAAATCTTCTTTTATCAAGAAATTTTTCGGATTCTTTTTTCCTGCTTAGAACCGGTTAAGTTTCCTTTGCAACAGCATTATTTCTGTTTGCATTTATCATAAAATGCAAACATTCCTGCCAGTAATGTTCCTGAAATTGAATGCCATGTGCAGGATACTGCACAGATGATCGCTGACTCCGGTGTAGATGCAAACTGAGCTGTCGTTGTAGCAAGATTGGTTGCAAGTCCTGCATTCTGCATACCGACCTCGATCGCAATCGTTCTCTTCTTCGCTGTATTCATGCCAACCAGTCTGCCTGCCCCGTAACCAAGCAGATAACCAAGTCCGTTGTGAAGGAAGACTGCAACAAAGATTACAACTCCTGACTCAAAGAATTTTGCACCCTGAGAAGATACAACTCCACCAACCACACATGCCAGTCCAAGTACGGCGATTCCCGGCATTATTTTCTGCAGTTCACCAAATGTCTTTTTCTTTCCGAATAAATAGTTCAGCAAAAATCCAAGTGCAACCGGAAGAATGACTGTCTCTACGATAGACACCAGCATTGGAAGTGCCTTAATTGAAATATGCGTTCCGCTGGCAAGGAATGAAACCAAAAATGGTGTCATCACTGGTGAAAGGATCGTGGAAACCGTTGTCATTCCAACAGAAAATGCCACATCCCCTCCGCACAGATAAGACATGATATTGGATGACACTCCTCCTGGACAGCATCCGACCAGAATCAGGCCAAGTGCGATTCCGTCCGGAAGGTTCAAAAGCTTTGTCAGTCCTAATGCCAGAAATGGCATGATCAGATACTGGGCGATCGCACCCACACAGATATCAAAAGGTCTCTGGGCAAGAATCTTAAAATCCTCAGTTGTCAATGTCAGTCCCATACTGAACATAATGACTCCGATGATGATCGACTGGCACGTAAACCTATTGGATACCGGATCTGTAAATAACTGGAGATTAACCCATCCCATCATTCCCGGTACAAAGAACGTAATGACTGCAATCGCAATTACTACGATTGAAGTATAATCTGATAAAAATTTGCTGACTTTCTGTAATGCTTTCATTACATTTCCTCCTTACTTCTGTCCACTCAATAAAAAAGTCCCTTTTCAGAAATCAATCTGAAAAGGGACGAATATAATCCGCGTTACCACCCTGATTCCGCAAAAAATCTGCGACTCTTCACATACCAGCATATGCTATCCATATAACGGTGGATACCGGCGAGGTTTACTGACGTGCATCACGCTTTCAGCCCGCTTCTTAGAGAGGATATCCTTATCCGGTTATTACCTGCTCACACCACCCACAGGCTCTCTGAAAATAATCTCGAATATGACTTTGTTCTCATCAACGAATTTGGTGAACAATATTTTCTTTACGGGGATTATTATAGTCCTCTCACGAAATAAGTCAAGTGAAAATTTTTACTCTTCGCTCTGCTGATTTTGTTCAATTTTTCCAACTGTCACATGATGGATCATTCCAAGAACTGATTCATTTGCATTTACCGGAATTAACCGGATTGATGGATGTCGATTCTGAAATACCCGGAATATTTCATCTGCAAACCCCTGCCCCATGAAATCAATTCCCTGAAAATCAAAAATGATCTCCTCAAACTCATCCAGCCGACGCAGAATCCTTCTTGCCTGTGAACGTGCCACCGGATTTCCCAGCGGACACATCTCTCTCATTGGGATTTCGGTTCTCACAAACCCTCTTTCGATCGGTGCAAAACGGTCAAATATATCCTTTGATGTATGTGCTGGCTGATTTTCCAATTTCATCACTACCATCGTCCCCACTTTCTCTAACCTCGTATAATATGCAATCAGATGCGACCGGATAAAACTTTCCCTGTTTTCGCTTTTCATGGAAAAAATCGCATGATCTGATAATATTGCAAACTCTGTCAACATCCTTGATGAAAAAAAGATGCCTTCTCCTGAATGTTCTTTTAAATTTGTCGTAAGCTTTCCTTTATATAATTCAAGAACTGCCTGTTCTGTACTGACATTTTTTATCCCATGAGCTAAGAGATACTTCTGTATATTCTTAAAAACTCCAATCCCATCATCTACAATAGAAATCTCTGTATACAGGCAATCTCTCTTTACTGCATAACTGATCTTTTCTGCTTCTGAATGCTCGATAGCATTATTCATGATTTCAGCAAATGTATATGCCCATATATCTTTTGCATTTTTCGAAATTTCCTTCAGTTCCGGTAAAATCTCTGCGTAAAAGATTTGATCCTCTTCTAAAGTTCCATCATTACTGACACTCCATTTTTTCTCATAAGTTACAAGTCGATAACCACACTGATTTTTATTTGATACTTCAATCAACTTTTTATCTATGCACATCTTTACATAACGCCGTACAGATGTCTCTGAAATAGAAAATACTTCTGCTGTCTTTTTCAGAAAAAGTGTATCATCCATACGGATTTTTTCTAACATATATAATTGTATCGCTTTTCTCTTCTCTTCACTGAAT
>OHLO01000509.1_pt1 | contig 14975 bp, 10 predicted proteins | sample 1569131 | NCBI WGS metagenome assembly OHLO01 (sample SAMEA3879551, study PRJEB24766) | human gut metagenome | biome: human-associated habitat; feature: feces | place: USA | collected 1985/1987 | reverse complement strand
GACTACACAGATTTTCACCGGGTAACTTCCGGCGGGGATGGTCTGAATAAACGGTCGGGCATCCTCCAGCTCGACCAGAGGGTCACAGGCAAAGAGCGTTCCGGTGGGAAAGTGGACAGCGCCGATGTCCAGCACATCCACTGCCATCTTGCCGATGACCTTTTCGGTAAAATAGGATTCCAGGTCAATTTTGCAGCTCAGTTTGTCCTTGAGCGCTTTGTATTTTGTCATCCATTCGGTTGTAGGCATATTCTTTTCTCCTTTTTGAATGATTTTTGAGGTTGAATCCATTAAGTCTGCTGGTGCTGCATGGATACGAATTTCAGATAATAAAAAAACCCTGCGCCGCACTGTCATAAGGACAGGCTGACGCAGGGCAAAAAAGCCGCACAGAACCAGCAGCCGATTTTAAGCAATCGGCTTTTTTCTGGAACGGTACGATTGGGTCGGATTGTACCCCTATCAGGGTGTGTTGATTATTTCTGCACATCTTCTTTCACTCTGTTTCCGCTTTCTTTTGCCCGCTGCATTGCATCCAGCAGGGCGTTGATTTGAAATTCTACCATGTCCTCTGCCAGCTCTGGAAACAGGAAGGGCATGGTGTTTGGGATTGCTTTGTAGACCATCATCATCGACAGCGACAGGTTGCCAAATAGTCGTGGGTCGATGTGGTCCGCAGAAAGACCGAAAATCTCCAGCAAATCGCGGAATAGTTTGGTCTGGTCGTTACGGAAGGTTTGGAAATTTTCTTGAGAAAGGCAGCGGTAAATCTCCTGTTCCTCTTCGATGGAAAGTACGGCAATGCCTTTTTTCTCACCATATATGCAGGTCTCCAAAAAGGTGCGGACACTCTCCTGCCAGTTGAGTGTAGAATCCTCCATCAGCCGGCGGGCATATTGCAGCAGTTTGGGCTGCTGGTAGCGCAGAGCCTCCAATACAAGCTCTTCTTTAGAAGGAAAAAAGGTGTAGAAAAAGGTCTTGGAGATGCCTACCTGTTTGCACAGGACATCAATGCTGCTGTGGATCAGTCCTCGGTCCACGATGCACTGGAGCATAGTGGTCAGCAGAGCGGTCCGCACCTGCTCCCGTTCCTGTTCGGAATAGGCTTTTCGCGCCATAGCTTTCCATTCCCCTTCCTGAGTATATAAAGGATAAAAATCTAAATTAGTATTTATATCATAACCGAACGGAAGGAAATATACAACTGTTTTTTGAAAAAATTTTATGAATCGAGAAAGTTTTTGCCCGGCTTATTTGACAGATGGGAGTAAAGATGATATTTTTGGGATAAATAAAGCGAAGGGATTTGAACGTATGATGCAGGATTTGCAGTTTTATCACGGCAGTATATTGGGTGGATTGGATAGGATTCTGGCAAATGCAAAATCCCATGTTGATGGAAGGAATGTCACTTATTTTACGACAGATAGAGTCTATGCACTTGTTTGTTGCAGAAGCCGGTCAGAAAACTTTGTGACAATGGGACCGGCTCAAAATGGAAAACAACACTATTTTGAACGCTTTCCAAATCAGCTTAAAATTTTGTACCAAGGTAGAGAGGGTTTTCTTTACCAGCCTCTTTCGGTAGAAACGTTAAAGAACACAAATGGTCACACGTGGGAGAGCACGGTGGATGTTCCGGTCGTCCAGAGAGAGCATATTCAGGATATATATGCAGAAATTCTACGGGAAGAGGAACTTGGCAGGGTCATGATCCATCGCTATGATGAGATTGACCCTAAGGAGCAAAAGATGCACGCCCATTATATGAGAGATCACCTTTCGGATGCTGTGTATTGGGAGTGCAGGGGCTTTCTCTATCAGCATTTCTCCTCCCTTTGGGATTGATTTTCCTTCCAATAGGAGGGCGTTGAGCGGCTGTTTGTGGGAGGATGCAATCTGTGCAAAGGAGCTATGGAAACAGAATCTATATAACAAAAGAGAGCGAACTGACTAATCAAAATCAGTTCGCTCTCTTTTTATGAATCATGATAAGATGTTGCTATTTTGTTGTCACGGAGGGCATCAAACCTTAGAAAACCCAGTCATTCCGGGAGTTTTCGGACCTCTGAAATTATTCCCACTCGAGCGCCAGACCTTAATTTCTCGTGATTTTATGCACTAAAAGTACGCTTTTCGTCCACACATTCCACATATTTCACGCTATCCGTAGCGTCTTTACGAATTCTGTAGCCATTTTGTAGCCATTGGCTACAACCTAACCTCCGCTGGCTGATTCACCTCAAAGCCACTCGGAACTATCTATTTCAAATAATACATGAAGGTTTGCAACATGGAAAAATACATCTACGATAACAGCAACGGTCTTTGGTATGAACTGCACGGAGATTATTATCTGCCGTGTCTGGTCATTCCGGAAGAAGAAAATCACACCATCGGTACCTGGGGCAGAAAGCATCAGCAATATCTGAAAGAATATCATCCTATGTTCTACAATGACCTTATTCTCATCGGAAAGCTGTATAGCTATCTTGCAAACATTGACACTCAGGCTCGAAATAAATTCGACCTGCTTGTAACGCATCTGGCAGAGACAGGGGGCATTAGCGAACATCTGAAAGCACCGGATCAGATGGCATGGGTCAGAGCTATGAACAATATCCGCAACCGTGCAGAGGAAATCGTCCTTAAAGAGCTGATTTTTGCTGAGTAAACAACTTCATAGCGTGATAAAATTAGGCGACCAATCACACTATTGGTCGCCTAATCTAATATACTTTCCGTTCTTCCTCAAGCAAATGATAACTTTTTTTCGCAAACAGCTATAAATGGTATCTACCAATAAATCTACAATGACTTCATCACATTCAGCAGATTCTGGTAGCTGTCTACATCATGATATTTCACTTTGCTTGTAGACATTTCATTGAACAGCTTTTTAGCACATGAAATTTTTGCCTGCTCAATCGGTCTGAGATTTAAGCTATCCATAGTACCCTTTGTCTCAGCAACGAAGAAAATGTGTTTTACCATACCTTCATAGAAAGCAATCGCCCAGTCAGGAGAATAGTTACCTACCGGAGTAGGAATATGAAATCCTTTCGGAAGTTTTGCGTAGACACAAACCTCTTGTGCAGCATCCAAATCTTCTACAAAACGACGTTCTATGCTCTTTTCAGCAGAACCATCTGTAAACACATAGTCCTGAATTGCCTTGGTTGCTCGGAACGCCTTATCAAAGGTCTGTGCACTCTTTTCAGCTGTAAAAATAGTACTGTCATACTCGCCTTCGATCTGGTCATAAGAAATATGTTCCACGATCATTGTGGCTTTCTGTTCTTTAATAAGCTTAATTACCTTGGATATAAACTCTTCCGGATTGTTCTTAAACATATAGAGTTTATCTGCTCGTAAGCCTTTCAAAATAGCAGCTACTGTTTTACGGGTCAGGACAGTACCCTCTGCAATCTTACCAATAAGATCATACTTAATTTGACTGGTCTGTGCATGTTTCAAAGTCTGAGTCCTTGTCTTTTCACCAGTAAACGATGCACCACGACCAACTTCATGTTCATTCATTTCTGCCTTTTGACGACCAATTGTTGTGGTGTATTGCAATTCAGAAACAAATAATTTTTCATTGATGTGGTCAATGGACTTACGAATCAGCTCATCGCTGTCAAACTCGACAGTATAAGCGTATTTGTGGTTGATTTGCTTCCACAATGCCTGAAATTCAACTTTCGCAAAGTTATCATTCAGCGGATTGTCTTTCACCTTTGTTTCGTGACCATCGGTAAACATATCCTTAAGAACACTGTCATCGTAAACAGATTGAATCAAAGTATGAATACCTTCTGCCATTGGCTGAATTTCTTCCGGTAATGGAGCAACTGTGCCCATCTTCACATCGGTTCGATACTTGTCTGTAACCTTACGCTTCATATCCACATAACCATTGCTAATCAGATAGAACTCAATAGTATCTGCTGCATTTTTGTCTATAAGTGTCGGTGTTCCATCCACCTTGACATATTTACCATTAAAGTATTCACTGCTTGCTGTAGTAGGTCTATCATAAAGAACTGTCTTAATATCACTCTGGAGATTGGCAACAAAGCCTTTATAGCTTTCACTGGCAATAACCGTCAGCATATTGATGTCATGAACACTGTCACCGCAGCTTTCGGCATCCATACGGTTACCATGCTGGTTTACACAAAGACGCAGGCCACGACCAACTTCCTGACGCTTTGCTGTTTGGCTGTCAGAATGTTTCAGCGTACAGATCTGGAAAACATTTGGGTTATCCCAACCTTCACGCAGTGCGGAGTGAGAGAAAATAAAGCGAGTCGGCTCTTCAAAAGAAAGCAAACGCTCCTTATTTTTCAAAATCAAATCATAGGCAGAAATATCATCCGAAAATTCACTGCCACGCTTCAGCTGACTGTCAATACTGTGACCGGTCTTTTTATCAATACTGAAATATCCTTTGTGTACAGCAGAAACATCACTGCATGTAGATTTCAGATATTTCTGATAAGGCGTATCAAATACTGTAATATACTCGTTCAGCACATTCAGATATTCCTGCTCAAACATCTGTCCATATTCTCCAAGAACCTCGTTACCATCCGCATCATATTGACGATACTTGGCAACTTCATCAATAAAGAATAGGGAAAGAGACTTAATTCCCATATTGAACAGCTTTTCTTCCTTCTCAAAATGCGAAAGAATGGTTTCACGAATCTGGATTCTTCGCATATCCGACTCGGATACATCACCGGAAACCTCACCTGTTTGAATGACCTCGCCATTGGTAAAGGTCACAGTTCCGCGGAACGGATCAATATCAGAGATCGTATATCCCTTATACTGCTCCATTTCCTGAGATACATAGTAAAGGTCATCGCCAACGCCAAGCACACGGGTCTCACGGTTAATAGACTTGTTATAACCGATTTCCAGCTCGATACGAGCCATAGGCGGTTTCTTAGAAGAAAGAACAATCTGCTCAAGGAACATATAGCTGTCTGTTCCTCGGAAGTTCTTCACCTCAAATCCCTTAACCTCAATCTTCTTGACCAAACGCTTATTAAACGCATCCAGAGCATCCAGTACATAAACTGTGTTATGCTGAACAGCGTGGGTTGCGGAATAGTTCAGGGTAAACAATGGATTAAAATTCTTAAGTGCTTTCTGTGTAACAGCTCCACCCATTTTCTGCGGTTCATCCAGAATAATGATCGGTCTGTTTGCCTTGATAACATCAATCGGACGGCGAGAGCCAAATTCATCACGCTTAGAGTAAATAATACGAGCTTCTTTGCTTCTGCCATCTTCTTTCAGGGAAGAAGCAAACGCCTGCGTATTGATAATCATTACATTGATGCCGGAGCTGGAAGAAAAATTATCCAACTGATTCAGGTTGGAACTGTTGTAGACGAAGAAGCGAGCTTTCTTGCCATAATGCTCCATAAAGTGATCAGCGGTAATTTCAAAAGTCTTTTTGACACCCTCACGAATGGCAATAGAAGGCACAACAACGATGAATTTGCTCCAACCATATTTTTTGTTCAGTTCGAACATAGTCTTGATATACACATAGGTCTTACCGGTTCCGGTCTCCATTTCGATATCAAGGCTGCATCTGCCTAAATCCTTTACCAGTGCTTTGGACTGCTTAATATTGTTTTGGCTTTGAAGCTTTTGAATGTTGATTAAAAGTTGCTCATCAGACAGTTCAATTATTTCGTTCTTGTAGCCGGTGTCATCGTCCATATCGTAGAGGTTAAAATGCTGTGCATCTTCCGTATCCACATTCAATCGCATCTGCTGATTTTCCTGCTTTTTACCAACATCTCGGATATAGCTGATTTTGTCATGGTATCCCTGTCCTTGGAACACCTTTACAACCGCATCGACGGCATCGGTTTGGTATTGCTGTATCTTAAAGTTAAATTTCATCTTCCGGGCGCACCTCCTGTTCCAACATAAGAAAACGGTCAAAGTCGCTCTCATACAGGCGATCCTGAATAATACGGTACTTTTCGTATTCCGTTTCCGCATGGAGTTTGGCCTGCTCTGCACTGATTTTTCCTGGGCCTGTGAGCAGTTCATTTCCATTAAACTCCAGGAAACCGTCCAGGCGCTTTGCCCAATCCTCCATACTCATAGGGATTTTCCGCTCGGCTTGCAGCTCTGCATAATCCAGATACAACGATACGATCCGTTCCAAATAATTCATTTCTTCTTTGCTCAGATAGTTTTTTGCAATCGTCACATCGGCTTTCAGAATTTTTCCATCCGGAGCGTTCTCCCAGGTAGTCAACCCCATGTGTTCCTTATTTGCGTCAGCACGCTCCACAATCAGTTCTGCCGCTGTATGGCGATGAACGGCAAAGTGCATTTTGTTCTGAACCGTCTGGAAGAACAGACGGGTAGTTTTTGCATTTTTATCATAATCAAAGGCTGTTGCATATAGATCCGTTACCTTCTGATAAAACTTCCGTTCCGACAGACGGATTTCCCGAATCTGCTGCAACTGGCGGTCAAAATATTCGTCTGTGAACATATGACCTTTTTTCAGCCGTTCCACATCCATTGTCCAGCCCTGAATGGTATGGTCTTTCACGATTTGTCCTGCCCACTTGCGGAACTGCACCGCCCGCTGATTGTTCACTTTAAAGCCTACGGCAATGATCATTTGAAGATTGTAGTGGTCCTGGCTTCGGCTGACCTGTCGATTTCCCTCGGTTTGAACTGTCAAGTATTTCTTGACAGTTGCCTCTGGTGTCAGCTCGCCGTCTGCATAGATTCGATTGATATGCTGGGAAATTGTCTGCTTGGTTACATCATACAGCGCTGCCATCATTTTCTGGGTCAGCCAGATATTTTCGTCCTCATACCGCATTTCAAAGCTGGCATCGCTCTCCCCGGTGGAAGCCACGAAAGTCAGATATTCTGCTGCCGAGCTGCGAATCGGTAGTTCTTTTTTCTCAGCCATATCAAAGCACCTTCCTTACTGTGTCAGGACTGTAAGTTGCAAAAATCTGCTCAAAGTTGGTAGCAACACTATCGTTTGCCAGCGAGCTGTCACGCATTACGAAATAGTAAGGCTGTTTCTGTGCGATTGCCTTGATGGTCTCATCATTAACGTCCTTGTCAAAGCAGGCAATCAGGAAGCCATCCGCTACATCAAAGACCTTCTTGCCGGCAATGGTGGTTTCTTCGATTTTGCTGGAAAGAGTAACGCCCAGATCCAGCATCACCTGGAACAGCAGATCCTCCGGGGTTCTGTCCTCCTTGATGTTGTCGGCCATCATATCCAGCAGGTTCCTGTCAAAATCGGAAGGGCTGTAGTAGACATCCTTCATGTTGGAGGTGTCGCATTTGAGAACACGGAAGCCAACATCGAGGTTCTGTGCAGTAAGTCCGGCCTCTTCCTTGATTTTTGCACCTGCACGGCGAATGCGTTCTTTGCCGATTTCACAAATGTTTTTATAGCCAGCTTTGTATGCTTCACTCTTTTCATCGGTCACTTCAGGAAGCTGAACCATGATAAATTTACGACATCCTCCATCCTCTGCGTTCAACTGCATAACAGCGTGTGCTGTTGTAGCTGATCCAGAGAAAAAGTCCAGGACAATATCATCGTTGGCTGTGGCCAAAGCGGTCAACCTCTTTAACAGGGATACAGGCTTAGAATAGTCGAAAACACTTGTCTCGAAAATACTCAGCAAATTCTTTTTAGAGTTATCGTTGGAGAATTCATTTTCAATAAACTCCAAAGACGAAATAGCTCTTGTTCTCTCACTATACTCAATGGAGAAGTTTTTGCCTGCTTTTTTGATGGTGGCATTCTGATAGGTCTTGGTGTAAATTCTGGAGTAATTGTCGTAATGTTTTACAACAATAAAACCATTTGCAAGTCCAAACTCAAATAACTCCTTGCTCCAACGCCATGCCCAGTCCGCCCTTGCGTGATGTCCTTTTTGTCTTTCGAGATATTTCTCGTAAGAACCACCAGGATAAATCGTTCTACCATCAATCTCAATAGGATAGTCGAGACTTGCACTATACTGCAAGCTATCGTAGTCCAAAGTCTGATTCAGCTTATACTTGCCTCTCGTTGCCTCGAACTCATCACTATATTTGAAACCTTCGTCTGTATGCTTAGGCAAATACAATACAGGAGAGGGATTCTTAGAGCATACAATTATATGGTCGTGGTTTTTTGCGATAGCTTCAGTTGTTTTTCCTGCTTTTTTTGTCACACGAGGGAAACAGGCCAGGATATTTGATTCTCCAAAAATTTCAGCAGCAAGTTTTTGGAGATTTGTCACTTCATTGTCGTCAATGCTAATAAAAATCACGCCATCATCGGTAAGCAAATCCTTAGCTAACTTCAATCTTGGATAAATCATATTCAGCCAGTCAGAGTGAAAACGACCATTTGTATCGGTGTTCTGCACCAATCTGTTGCCTTCCTCATCGAACTGTCCACTGTTAGCAATGTATTCATCTGTACTTTGAGCAAAATTATCTGCATAAACAAAATCGCTACCAGTATTATACGGAGGGTCAATATAAATCATCTTAACTTTGCCAAGATAGGTTTCCTGCAAGAGCTTCAGCACTTCCAGATTATCGCCTTCGATATATAGGTTTTCTGTGGTATCAAAATTTACGCTTTCCTCTCTGCAAGGGCGCAGGGTCTTGTTGATTGGTGCGTTGGCAAGCAAGACGGATTTCTTCTTGTCCGGCCAAGTGAACTGATAGCGTTCCTCATTGCCATCCACCACAGTGCAAGAAATTTCCTGCATCAACACATCCTTATCAATGGCACGAACCACTTCGCCGTTTTCGTCAATCGTTTCCGTTACGGCATTGGGGAATAGCTCCGCCAGTTTTTTGAAATTTTCATCCGCCTTGTTGGGCGTGTGCATTTTCAGTTTATCCATTTAGTTTTCCTCCAGTTCCTTTTTTAGCCGGTTCATTTTCTGCACCAGTTCAAATTTTTTCTTAGGTTGCTTTTCGTTCTTAGCCTGTTTGGTCAAGCGGTCGAGTTCCTTCTGAATCCTCATTCGCTGTTCATCAACTGCAATCTGTTCATCCAGGGTGTTTCCCTGATCTACCGTGATACCGCCAATCTGAATGATGATGTTTTCCCAAACGGCATCCAGATTCAACCCCTTTAGTTCAACAGACAGTTCTTCTTTTCGTTTCCATTCTGTCTGCATCAGCTTGGTGTGGTAGGTGGCAAGCTTTGCTTCATCGCCACACTCCAGCACCAACAGCATATTCTGTGGTATCAGCTTTGATATGGTGATGATTGTCTTATCGTCGAAATCTTTCTTTTTCAAAGCGACCAGAAGAACGAAAAAAGATTTGACCTGATCACCAGCAGCAATATGAACTTTTTCAGCTGATACTTCATTGACAATGGTGATTCTTGAAATATCGGCATCAATTTTTGCTTTCTCTGCGGTGTTCATCTGGAACTTCGCATAGATTGCATTCTTCGGAAGCTGCTTGCTTAATTCGGTAGCTTTTGGCAAGCCAAGCATGATTCCACCTCACTTTCTATGTCATCGGACAACCAGGAAGCATATCAATTCAAAGTCGTCCAATCCCTTGATCTCATTCGTGAGAAAGCTCATTTGACCGCCGCCTAAGAAGCTATCAATATCGCTTTCTTCCTTGACCTCAATGATAGATGCAATGGCGTCACCCAGCAGCTTAGAGAACTCAGACATATTTCGTCCGTCACGAGTTTCCTTATTGAATTGGCGATACAGCTCTGGAATAGGCTCTGTTTTCCCTTTACAAAGGAAGCGCATCTTATCCAACATCTGCTTTGGAGAAAGATGGTCACAAATCACTTCGCCATCGTTGCTGATGTAAACCATATAAAACGGGTGCAGACGATTCTGATTATCAATGTTTACACTGTTGGAACGATTCTTCAAAACATAGATAACGCCTGCCGGTGTTTCTTCCGAAGCAGCAGCTACCGAGTGGAGTCCAAAGGGAGCTTTATCAATATCCGGGTGATTCTTAATATATTCCAGCAAATCCATACGGAATTCATTCAGCCCCAGATCCATAATAGAAATACCGGTAGACATATCTTCAATATCCACCACTTCTTCCTGCAAGCGCTTCAGCTGAGCTTTGCGGTATTCCAAATCTGTTTTTTCTTCATCACTCAAAAGGTTATCGTCACCCGTTGCAGTCATATCAACGATTTTCATACGGGTCTCAACTTTTGCCTTCAGGTCGATGTACTCATCAAGAGTCACATCCGGCCAGAAGTTCACAAGCTGAATAAAAGCGTTCTTACTGCCAATACGGTCAATACGCCCAAAGCGCTGAATAATACGAACAGGGTTCCAGTGAATGTCGTAGTTAATCAGATAATCGCAGTCCTGCAAGTTCTGACCTTCAGAGATACAGTCAGTCGCAATCAGAAAATCAATCTCTGTTTTATCATTCGGCATAAGCAGATGCTTGTCCTTAGATATTGGAGAGAAACAAGTCAATACCGTATTCAAATCGCTTTTCAGCTTCGGAACGGTGGTGCGGCCCTCTACAGAACCAGATACCATTGCTGTATTGAGTCCAAAATTCTCCTTTACATATTTGCTTACGTTATCGAACAGATATTCAGCCGTATCAGCAAAGGCAGTGAAAATAATGATTTTCTTATTATCCTGGTTGATGGGGTTCTCCAGCTTATTTTTGATTACTCGGAATAGCTCTTGAAGCTTGGAATCATACTCAGGCGTGATATCCCCAACCATTAGTGTCAAAAGTTCAAGAATATCACGATCTCTTACGAGGCTATCTCTCCAGGACTTATAATCCATGTCCCCAATTTCAATTTTTACTTTTTTGCCAAAGGTAAACAGCTCGTCGCCGTTTTGATCTTCACTGTCAAACTCGTCAATATCAGAAATATCCGTCAGTTCAAGTCTTACAGAAGAAGTTTTATCATATGTATCAATGCTGTGAATTGTAGAATCTATCAAACTGTAGATTCTTTTTAGTGTAAGGTTAAAGGAATGTACCGAGCTTTCCATTCGCTTCATCAAATTGATTGCTGTCAAGCGTCTGATACCTTGCTCACGGTTTGCCTGCGTAAAACCGACATTTACCTTGTTATCTTCGTACATTTCCGCATACTTCTCCATTTTACTCGGCAGAATAAAATGAGTAGGCGTATAAATTGACAACGACAGCTGTGTCAGCTGCTCATAGATTTCATTGTAATTGATTGCCTTCTTCAGGCTGGTAAGCGGCGGTCTAAGGGATATCGGTTTCAGCCTGGTAGGGAAGGTGCCAATATCAGAAGTATCATAATATTTTTGGATATGCTTTCTGGAACGTGCAATCGTCACAGAATCCAGAACTTCAAAAAAGTCGAAATCTAACATCCGCAAGAGATTCTCTGTTGTTCTGTCTGCTGGGTTCCATTTACTCCAAGTGTTAAAGGCTCTCTGAGCATTCTTAAAAATATCATCAATACTTTTTGTTGTATTCAGTTTATCATCAATCAGATCGGTATTGCCTTCGTAAGCAAGAGCAAGCTGATTTTTCAAGTCATTAAAACGGTTATTGACCGGAGTTGCAGACAGCATCAAAACCTTTGTTTTCACGCCTTTGCGGATAACTTTATTCAACAGCTTCAAATAGCGATTTTCTTTTTCGTTATCTTCACCTGACAGTTTGCCACCATTACGGAAGTTGTGAGATTCATCAATCACAACAAGATCGTAATTACTCCAGTTCAGCCTATCCAAATCCAGGCCATTGGACTTACCATGGGTACGGTTCAAATCTGTATGATAGAGGACATCATAGCGCAAGCGATCAGATGCGATCGGGTTATTCACATAGTTGTCTTTATAGGTATTCCAGTTGTTTGTTAGCTTCTTCGGACAGAGGACGAGCACAGATTTATTCCTGTTTTCGTAATATTTAATAACAGCCAAAGCGGTAAAGGTTTTACCAAGACCCACACTATCAGCAAGGATACAGCCATTGTATTTTTCCAATTTACTGATAATTGCAAGAACAGCATCCTTCTGGAAGTTGTAAAGCATAGACCATATCTTGCTTTCTTTAAATCCAGTGGCCTCATTGGGTAAATGATCTTCAGAGACATCTTCCAAAAACTCGCTGAAAATATTGTAAAGGGTTACAAAATAAATGAAGTCTGGAGAGTTTTCGTTATAAGCAGCTGTAATATTCTCAATGACTTCATCCGTAACCTCCTGCAATTTTGAGGTGTCATTCCAAAGGTTATCAAACAAGTCTATATATGCGGTTGAGAATGGAGCCTCCGTTTTCTGAACCATGTTGTAGGCATTATTGCCACGTTTACATCCCAGATCAACCGTGGTAAAGCCATTAATCGGCATATAGTTTTTATCATCCAGGTTGATGAAGCCCATCATATTTTCATTGGTTACATTCGATTTGAAAGTAACCTTTTTCCGAATCCATTCAGCACATTCTTTTGCAATCGCCTTTTGTGTAAGTCCATTTCTAAGCTTGACTTCAAATTCTGTTCCATACAAACTGCGTTCTCGGCTTAGTCTTGGAATATAAAATTCTCTCTTTTCTTTTTTTGCCTTCTCCGTTGTAAAAGTCGGTGATGTAAAAATGAATCTTAGTTCGTCTATTCCCTGAAGTTCCTTTTTCAATTCCTGGAAAGCATAGATAGAAAAGCAGGCTGCTGCAACAGAAAGTCTACTGCCTTGTTTTATCTCAACAGCTAAATCATCTCTCAATGTTTTAGTTGTGTTGTTAATTAGTTCCATACCTAATCTCCTGAATTTTACAATACAAACAATACCATAGTTGCTGTCCTATAATAATCACAGCATCATTTTTCATCTGGAACAACTTCCATAATATCTTCAATCCTGCAATTCAATGCCCCACAGATTTTTACCAAGGTATCTGTATTTACATTTTCGCCTTTATTCATTTTGTTGATTGTATAATTACTGAGATTCGCTTTCTCAGCCAAATCTTTTTTCTTCATATCTCTATCAATCAATAGTTTCCAAAGCCTTTTATAACTAACATCCATAGAGTTACCAATCCTTTCGCAGAAAACTTTTATCTAAAAAGTCCTATTATGTTAATTATAGCATTATCGCAAATAAATTCAACGAAAAAGTGAGCGTTCGCTTAATTTTAGTTTCTATTGAATAAATAAAATATCGAAAGCCTGTATAATAAGCTCAATTCTGGGAATAACAGCATATTCGCTTACGCTCACAAATTGGCAAGCAGTGTAAACCTGTACAGGTTCACTCATTTTCTCGAATTTCCCTTTGGGTCAATCTTCGCAAATTGCTTGTTGGGGAAGCATCCCCAATCCCCTTTGAACGGTATCTGCGATACCGGCTGCACAATTTTCAATCGTTTTGTAAGGAGAAAAATTTTTCATTTTTATCTTTACAGAAAAAAAGTGATGAACGCAACAACACCAAGCGGGGCGCACCTACTTTCAGTGAAATCGCTGCAATCATCACTCTCTTATCTGCAACTAACAGGAGCGTGGCACGCTCCTGTCATCTCTCCCAAGGAGGAGTTGTCCACCGGAAACTCTGAGAAACCCCACGCTCATCCAGATAACGCTGGCGGGCTGCTTCTCGCTCTTCCAGGGTAGGGGCAGTCTTGTACTTTGCATACCATTCATGCCTTACCATAGCCTCCAATTTTTGTTCCAAGCCATATCGGATTCCATCCGCATAATCGTCATCCATCATCAGATGATATTGGAGCAAAGCAACAAATAAATCATAAGGGATTTGCACATCTTTCATTTTCGATTCGTTCCTTTCCTGTCCGTGTCGGTGGTGACGATGGTGACGGTGTTTTAGGCACCGCCACCACTGTCAAAATCATCGTCACAACCGTCACGCATAGTCACGCTGCTCTGAAACTCGCTTCAAGATGATCCTTCTTCCTGCGTGAGTGCGAATATTTTCATATTGTGTATGGTACTCATGAAACAATCTGCTTGCATTGACATTCAGGTGTTTTGTCAAAAGATTAGGCTTTAGCTCTAAATGCAAGGCTTCTGCCAGTTCCGTTGGAGTTCCACTCCACTCTAAAATATCTTCCGACAGCAAAGCTGCAACCTTTTCCAGAATCGGATCTGGCGGAATCTGCCACAGTTCTGTTTCTGCTTTTTCCAGCTCCCAAACAAGACGTTCCATATCCTTTTTTAGAATCAGTCTTTGCTCTGGTTGGTCTCTGCCGGACACTTCCAGTACAGCCGTATTGCCTGTGCGTTTTTCTTTTTGCAGAACGAAAGCTCCGTCGGCAGCGACAAGCAATCCATTGGTGCCGGAAATCATATCAAACTTATCATCTGCCTGCTGTTTTCGGGTATGATGTACCAACAGCAGCGCAATGCCAGTCTGGTCGGCAAAATGTTTTAGCTGACCAATCATTTCATAATCGCTTGCATAGCTGTATCTATCTCCGCTGGCTTCTCTGATTTTCTGCAAAGTATCAATGATAATCAGTCGGGTGTCTCTGTGCTCTGATACAAAACGGGTCAGCTGTTCATACAGCCCTGCACCGAGCTGTTTGGCACAAGTTGCGAAGTGGAGGGTATCTGTCCCCTCTACACCAAACATACGGTACAAACGCTCCTGCAAGCGTCTGTAGTCATCCTCCAAAGCAAGGTATAACACAGTCCCTGTATGGACAGAATACTTCCAAAGAGGAATCCCTGTGCTGACATGATAGGCAATCTGCGCCATCAGGAATGATTTGCCGACCTTGGGAGCGCCTACAAACAGATAGGTTCCGGGGTAAAGCAGACCGTCGATAATTGGCAGTCTGCTTTCGTATACAGTGTCATACAGCTGGCTCATAGTCATGGTAGCCAGATAGGACGGGTCGGACATTCTCTGCATCTGACGAAGCATCTCCTCCATACTTTCATCTATGGGATTGATTTCTTCGTTGCCAGTTGTTAT
>OHLO01000498.1_pt1 | contig 15296 bp, 14 predicted proteins | sample 1569131 | NCBI WGS metagenome assembly OHLO01 (sample SAMEA3879551, study PRJEB24766) | human gut metagenome | biome: human-associated habitat; feature: feces | place: USA | collected 1985/1987 | reverse complement strand
AAGGATAAAAGATGAAAGTAAAATTAGAAGACATAATCGAGGCAATGGAATTTGCCAATATGGAAACAGAATATTATTATGATACCCACAATGAAAAAGTTCTGATGTTGTTTGATGGAATGGTGGATGGTGAAGACAATCCGGAACTCTTCGAAGATATTAAAGAGGGATTTGTCGAGGATTATATACCGTTACCGGGACAATACGATATCAACGAGTATCGAATAATGGAAGAGTTTATATACGAGCTTCCGGAGGGAAAGAATCAGAATGTATTGGCAGGGGCAATCCAGGGAAGAGGCGCTTTTAGAAGATTTAAGGATAAATTGTATGACTTGAATCTGGAGAAACAGTGGTACCAATATCGTGATGAAGCTTATGAAAAAATAGCAAGGCAATGGTGTGAAAGACATAAGATTGATCTTGTTGAATAAAAGAAAGAGGTAAATTGTGAGTGATTTCGAAAAAAACAGAGTATTGGCATTATATAAGATTCTGACAGCATATACAGACGAACAACATCAGATTTCTATGCAGGATATTCTGGTTCACATGGATGCAGAAGGTTATTACTGTAGTGAAGACAGTATTCTGCGATATATAAAACAATTAAGAAATGAATTAGGGGTAGATGTAATTTCCGGTCGTGGAAGGAATGCTCGTTATTTCATTGGAAACAGACTTTTGGAAAAGGAAGAGATGAAACTTATTATTGATTCCGTTAATGCGTCTAATTTCATTGAGAAAAGTATTGCCACCAAAATGATTGATAAATTGAAATCTACTATGAGTCTGTATGATGCGGAAGAACTGGATAGAAGCGTGTTAGGGATTAATATTGCAAAAGCAGAGAATAAGAAAATTCTCTATAATGTAAATTTGATTCAGGAAGCTCTATCTAAGGGGGTTCAGATAAGTTTTGATTATATGGTGTGGGATAGAAATAAGAAGTTGGTAAAAAAGTCGGATAGACGATATAACATGAACCCCTGGGCTTTAATATGGGCAAATGATAGGTATTATTTGTATGGATATGATGTAAAAGAAAAAGATGGTGTATTAAGTGAAAGAAATTATAGAGTGGATAAACTTGATAATATCAAGTTGTCCGATATACCAAGAGCTGGTAAAAGCCAGTTCCGAATTTTTAATGCTAATACATATGTTTCAAGACGGATGGGTATGTTTTCAGGAAAAGAACAGGTAATAACTGTGAGAATTCCGGATACGTTAGTTGGCCCTTTTATAGATCAATTTGGTAAGAGGATTACAATTTCGGAATACACAGAGGGTATGTTGTTAGTTACTTTTAATGCAGTTGCGTCTGTTATCTTGCTTGGATGGTTATTAGGATTACAATATGTAGAGGTATTAGAACCACAGAGTGTTAGGAATGCTATGACTGATTTGATAAAACAAAATATGGAAATATATTCTAAAAAGAATTGACGCAAATATGCGGCAATTCTTTTTCCGTTCTATGATAAAATTATATATAATTTTACTGTTACCAATCATGCAAGAAATAAGCAACCACAAGGAGGTTTGGTGTTGAAAGATTACTTATTAGATGTTATGCAACAACATGAACATGGTTTGTATATGTGCGAATTACCAACGGGCAATGGAAAAACTTATGATTCGGCACGGGCAATGAAAGAATATGCGGATTCAATTGGTGATGATACCAAAATCATTTACCTGACAACTTTAAATAAGAATTTACCAGAAGATGCATTGAGGGCGGCATATGGGAGTGAGGAGCTTTATAAGCGTAATATATTGAGATTACGCTCTAATTTTGATGAGGTTGTAGAAAAAATTCTTGAGATTGAAGTGCCGGAGGAAATGAAAACGGATGCGTATCTTAAATTATGCAAGGATGTTTCCCTTTATCGTAATGCTGTGGAAAAAAGATATGCCGATAAGGAATATATAAAAGAATTGGCTGACAGAATAACAGAAGGGGACAGGCAGCTTCGATATGAAATTACTAAACATTTAAAGAATAGATTTCAAACAAAGACACAGCGAAAAAATGCTATTAGAACTGATGCTAAATATAAATGGATTGGGCAATTATATCCTGCAGTATTTACAGACGATTACAAAATAATATTAATGAGTGTCAGTAAGTTTATGAAGAGAAATTCTATTCTTATTGATTCCAGTTATGAGTTTTTGAATTCGGATTTAATAGAAAACGCAGTAATTGTTATTGATGAATTTGATGCAACGAAGGATACTATACAAAGTGAGCTGATTGATAAGTCATTGGCAATGCAGGAAGACTATATACAGTTGTTTCGTCAGATATATCGTACTTTGAATCCAAACGATTTTTCTTCCAGTATGAGACAAGCTATGGATGAGGTTGAAAAATTAGGGAATAGAAATACATTTACAACACTAATGGATGAAGCAAGAGAAATTGCAGAGAATTATCATGTAAGGTTAAGTATAAAAACCAAAGAAGATTTAGTGGATCAGAGACAGATTTTCTTGTTTAATGATGGTTCATTCCATACGGTTTTAAAAGAAGGGGCACAGTATATCCGCTCATCCTTAAATAAAGAAGACAATCGTATTGATGTTTTCTTTGAGGGGAAAGATGATTTTTTCAAGAACAGAAACAAAGAGAAGGATATTGTGTTATATAGCTTATTGCGTGAGATTAATGTATTTCTTTTGCATTTTAGGTTATTTTCTATAGAATGGGCAAGAAATTACATGGAAATTATAAATAGCTCCAGAAGCGGTATCATGGATGCGATGAATTTGGAGAATGCTATTAGTACAATCCTAAAAAGATTAGAATTAACTAATAAGCAAAGAGATTTGTTGATGGGTGAAACTTGCCAAAAGATTAGAAATAATCGTGAACTGATATTGGAGGATAGAAGCTTCTATCAAGTTGGCATGGAGTATTATGAATTTGAGGATAATGATTCTCATCATGACAATACAAATCTTAAATTTGTTAAGGTATATGATACTCCTGAAAAAATCATGTTATACCTTGCAGGAAAAGCAACTGTGTTTGGGATATCGGCAACTGCTGAAGTTGATACAGTTGTTGGAAATTATGATTTGAGATATTTGAAGGAGCGGTTAAAAGACAGGTTTCATAAGACGCCGGGTTATTTAAAGGACAAAACAAGAACTGCATTAGAAAAAAGATGGAGCGCTTATGCAGATGGCGAGATAAATGTACATGGGGAAGTAATCAGCAGTAATATACAAGGATTCAATGCAGAAGATTATTGCAAAACATTTATGGATGCAGAATTTGCACGTTATGCTTCAAACATTATCACCAATATAACAGATAACGAATATCAGATAATAAGATACTGCAATGTACTTCAATCAATGTGTATTTTTAATAGGAATGAAGATATTCAATCAATGTTGTACTTGGGAATGGCATTGCCGAAAAAGAACAATCCCGGCATGGATGAAGGCGTTCTGCAGCAGTTGTTTGAATACTCTCAGATGGAGACACAGCAGAGTAATAGTAGTGTTTGTTTCTTGAAAAGCGACAATTTTGAACAAGATAAGGAAGAATTGCAGCAGCGATTGTCATGTGGAGAAAAGATATTTGTTATGTCATCTTATCAGACTATAGGTGCTGGACAGAATTTACAATATAAGATTCTGAAAGGTAAAAAAGTTGTTCAACTGGGAGAGTTTACCGAAGGTGACAAGAGATTCTTATATAAGGATTTCGATGCATTGTATCTGGGAAATATAACTAATATGACAGTAAATACATATCAGGATGAGACAATAACATCTCATGATTTGTTGCAGATGTTGTTTCAAATTGAGGAATTATACGAGAACGGTGAAATGAATTATTCTGAAAAGGACCAAATGTTAAAGCTTGCGTTTCGTTCTTATACAGGAAGTGACCAATTCACTTTAAACAAGTTGTATAAGTTAAAGAGTGTAGTTGTGCAAGCTAGCCGAATGGTTTTACAAGCAGTGGGGCGTATGTGTAGAACATTTGTAAAGAGTCCTAATATATACTTGTTTGTTGAGTCGGAACTGTTAGAGAAATTGTATGTTGGTGAAATAAATAAACGTATATTATCACCTGAAATGAAAGCAATTGTATCTATGCGAGAGACAATTGGAAAGGATTATCTTCCGGACGAAAACCTTATGCTTAATAAGGCGGAAAAGATATCCTCGGTTGGTCTTTGGACGATTCGAAGAATGTTGGCAAAGGATTGGACTATTGAAAGTATGCAGTTGTGGGAACAGTTAAGGTCGTTGGTATTACAGTATCCGACGGCAAGTACATATGACTGGCAGAATAATGAATATCTTCAAAAACTTTATATTACAAGTGGAGAAAAGCGGAACCAGTATATTTACTCACAGTATTCAGATTTCAATGATGTTACTATAGATTTTGGAAACGACAAGGTGGCATTTAAAAACAGTAAAAGAGCTAAAATAAAGGGGAATTCTGATGAAGTTGCTATTTATGAAATGAGTGAAAAGGAATCCGGTTTGCAGGCGATACTTAGATATCCCGGAATGAAAGCTCATTTTGAAGAAATGGGATATGCATTGAAATTTGAAATGAATGAATATCTTCTTAGTCCAGTGTTGTTTCATAATATTTATAAAGGTGCATTGGGCGAAGTGGCTGGTAAGTTTATATTGAAAAGAGAATTGGGAATTGAATTATCACCAATAACAGTGCCGGAATATTTTGAATTCTTCGATTATAAGCTATCTGATGATGTGTATGTTGATTTTAAGAATTGGAAGTTTACATATGTGCAGGATAGAGACGAAATCAGAAAAGATATATTGAGAAAGTTGGAGGCTATAGGGGCTAAACGGGTTTATATCATAAATGTTGTATCAGATAAAAATTACAAGCCGAGTGCCATAGTGGATCAGTGCTTGGTGGAGATTCCGATGCTTATAAGAGAAGATGGTACAGTTTGTTATGAAAATTTACATATGATTTGTAAGGAGGATTTCGAAAATGTTAACTAACAGAATTAATGTTACCTACAATATAGAAAATATTGATGCTGACTTTGATATTTTTAGGGTCGAGAAGTCTAATAAGGATTATTACAAATACAATATCTTAGATTCGGCAGTATATGAATTTAAGGCGGCAGCAGTTCAGTGGACCTTTGGCGCAACTGCATTGGTGCTGTTCCGTAAGGGTGAGGTGACAGAAAAGCAATTTAAAGAAAGTATTATGAAAGAGTATGAGGATGTAAAAATCCAAAAGATTGATTTGTTTGATAGCGAGCAGTGCAATAAATGTTTTTATTTTGAAAACAGATTACTTGCACAACTCCTGATAAATTCAATGAGAACGCCTAAGCATGAGGCTTTTATGTATAATAATCTCACAGGTAAGCTTTTCTATCATGACCCATCATGGAGACATAAAGATAAATTAACAGGTAAGGTGAATTTTATCAGATTCTTGGAGATTGTTATTGATCCAGGGATGTATCTCAATTTGGAACATAAAACTTTCAAGAGATATGATCGAGAAAGTAACGGATTGTATGTAATAGATTCAAAGACTGGTGAGTTTAGAAAAAAATTAAAGACAGATACCAATGTCATTACATACAAGGAAGGTTCCTTGCCGCATAATCACTTTAGAGTAGATAATTTTGATATATCTGATATTGCACATTTTAGGAAAAGTAAGATGGGCGTAATGGAGCAGTTTTTAAGAGATGTGAATGATAATCTTTCTAAATATATGTCCATAGACATTGTGGAGAGGGAAGATGCACAAGAATTTGATATCTCCAATTTGGAAAAGAGGGGAATATCAGAGTTTGAATATGGTGAAATGTTACAGAAAAAGGGTGTTGTAATTGTAGATGAAAATAACTCTGAAGTATCAAAGGATATTGTAGCAAAGCTCCAAGAGGAGTTGGAGAAGTATTATCATGTAAAGGCAGCGGTAGGAAATCTTTCGGAAGAAGCATATAATATCAGAATCATTCATGATGGTGAATATTATGCTGAAAATGAGATGCATGATCTACACAGTGATAACTTAAAAGGATATATTGTACAGCATATAACAGAAGAGGCCGAGCATTTTACAAATACAAAGGGAAGTTCTCCAGATATAAAGAAGATTGTTCAGGAACTTATAATAAAAGGTGATGTAAGAGAACGCATGATTTCAATTTTTGATTGGGAAAGACTTGATTCTGGAAAAGATTGGACCTTTGTTCTTAGAAAGAAGATAAAAACAAAATACGGTGAAAATGCAGCGCATATAAATCATGTTAATAAAAAGGCACTCAATTATTTCCAATATTATCGTTTGGAAATTGATTGCAATGGTGAAATGAAATTTGATACATTTTGTGATAGTAATCAAGATGAAGCAGAAGAGTGGAACAAGATTTGTTATGCATATGATTTTGTAGAAGACAAACATCGTGGTGCACAGAATCCGGTAGAAGGATTAATGTATTCGGATATTGATAATATTCATGCCATATTGTTAACACGCGAAAAGACATTGCCTAATATATCAGCATTAATGAATACACTTATGGAAACGGATGCAAAAGAAAGAGTTTCAAAAGAATTATTATTGGAAGCAATAGATGATTTTGAAAAAGATAATATTGATTCAAGGGAATGCATTTCTGAATGGAAAAGTAAGGTGGCTGCAGAAACAGAAATGATTACCAAGAAAGCAATGAAAAAGATTTTAAATATGCGCACAGGGATTGCATCAAAATTCAATAGGTTTTTACATGAAAAGTATGGAGTCTGGATTGATGGCGAGCTGAGAAAAGGGGAATTTGAAGCGACTTACCAAATTGGAAATCTCTTAAACATCAAGTACGAATACAATGAGAAAGACTACTTAGATGGACGTACATTTGTATATTATGTGGGGGCTAAGAGTAAGAGATTAGCATATCCAAATGCTTGTTGTATGCGTAAGGTGATTTCTTTGGGAGAAGAACTTGAATATGAGGAGGCTCTTCCGTTGATGGCAGTAGAATTTGTGCGTAATAGTCAATATACGGTTCTTCCATTTCCGTTTAAGTATTTGAGAGAATATATTGAACAGTGCTAATTTTAAAGAATCTGTTGCATTTCATCCTAATCCAAACTATAATAATCTCGTGGCAACAGATTGGCAACGTCCATTCAGTAGGTCAAAATAAATAGTGTAATTGATATAGAAATATGCCCCATATCCAACTAAGACTTAACTATAATAAGTTAAGTATAACCTGGGGCATAATGAGTTTGAATAAGAGAAAAATTTTTTGACCAATGGTTAATTAACCAGAAATTGCCAAGGCTTTCAATAGCAGAGCGCCGACCGAAGCGTAGCGAAGAAGCCAGCGTCCGGTGGACGCTGTTAGGCAACGACCGGACCGGAGCGAAGAAACTCGAATGTTCGAGTCCGGCAGGACTCGATTTAACAAAAAAGGACATCCATCGGATGTCCTTTTTGTTAAAAGAGAGCGCGAGACGGGACTCGAACCCGCGGCCCCGACCTTGGCAAGGTCGTGCTCCACCAACTGAGCCACTCGCGCATAGGTTGTTGTGTCGGTTATGTCTGCCAGACACATTTGATATCATACAACATGAGTTACAATTTGTCAACACTAAATTTGAAATATTTATGCAGATTTTTAGGCGACATACAATAAAAAAGTTGACACCAAATGCGATACCACATAAAATAAAATCAAGAGATATAAAGAATGTCAAAGTGGGATAAACTGATAACACATATATGCAATTTATCGAAAGACCTCCGGTTTGAAGAGTTGCGGAATATTGGAAAGCTACGGATATGAGATGAATGCACCGAGAAGCGGAAGCAGTCATTATACGTTCAGAAAACAGGGCTGTATGCCAGTTACAATACCGAAGCATGAACCAATCAAGAAAGTTTATGTGGAAATGGTGCGGCAGATTGTAGAAAGCGAGGCGAAGAATGATGAAGACGCTGAATGATTATATGGCAATGTCCTATCGTATGGAAATTGTAGAAGATAAAGATGAAGGTGGATTTGTGGTTTCTTATCCGGATTTGCCTGGCTGCATTACCTGTGGTGAAACTGTAGAAAGTGCGGTGGCGAATGCACTGGATGCGAAAAAGGCGTGGCTTGAAGCTGCATTGGAAGATGGCGTGGAGATTCATGAACCAGACAGTCTGGAAGATTATTCCGGTCAGTTTAAGCTGAGAATTCCTCGGAGCCTGCACAGATCACTGGCAGAACATTCGCAAAGAGAAGGAATTAGCATGAACCAGTATTGTGTATATCTTCTTTCCAGAAATGATGCAGTCTTTTCAAAATAACGATTGTGAAACACTTATGCTATGCTTGCTTTGAAGTGGCAACAAATTGGCAACAGAAAATCAGCGGGCCAAAATAATATATGTAACAGAATGGCAGAAAAAACGAAACAAATATGTTTGAATCCATCTTTGGATTTGCCGATACAAAATCCTCATTTGCAGATTGGCTCAATAATCAGAATGTTCGTAACCAATTAAAACTTGATATAAAAATCTGCTTGGTGAAGAATGGTTATCCACCACAGTATAGTCCGGAAGTATTCAACAAAGTTATGGAACAGGTGGAGAATTTTGAGGAGTATTCCGTAACAGAAGATGAAGAAAATGAAGTAGATAATTCTGTAAAGATTTATCAATATGAGCCAGAGTATAAGGTGATGAAGGTGGCAGAAGATTCGATACATTATGGTGATTCAAAAAATAATCAGTAGGGAGGTGCTGAAGATGAAGTACATTTTTTTCTATGATGAAACAGAACATAGTAGAAAGATTAATTATGAAACTGTTACCGCGAATAATTACTATGATAATTTCATAACAGGAATTGTAGGGTGGAAAGCAGAAGATGATAAATGTATTTCTGACAGATACCTTGCTTTTGAATCGAAGTATGATTATAGAAAAAAAGACGGAGAATTAAAGAGTCAGACTATGAAAGCAAAAGATTTTAGGCTTGGGTTTGCTTCTCTTAATAATCGTACGATTGAGTTATATGAAGACCTTGTATCACTATTTGACGAGAAAATAATTATTTATTTCTCTGTGTTTAGCAAAATAGAGTATGTTATTAGCCAGCTGTTTGTAAATTATCATAATTCTATGTTTGTTGATGTTGATTACATGAAATACTCAATAATTAAGGCTATCAATGTATATCGACCACAAAATGTGATAGAAGCAATTTATAAAGAGCCACAAATATTTGTTAAAGAACTACGGTCTTTTTTAGAAGATAGGATTATTAAAAATCAAGCGAATACTGCTTTGAAAGAGCATGAGAATCAAGCATTTCAGGAAATACTTTTACTGCTTGAGGACACAGAGGTACCCGAAACATTAGATTGGTCCTATTTTGCACCTTTTGATGGATTTAAGAAATTGTTGACAGAGATGAATGTTAATGAATATCAGTTGATGATTGACCGAGAAGGAAAAGAATCGCATACATTGAATTCTGCAAAGAATGTAGGACTTAAAAATGTCATCGAAGAAGATTCTAAGGATTATGTTGGAATCAGAATGGCTGATATTCTTGCTGGATTGATATCTCGATTGATGCAATCATTGAAGATATTGTTAACTGGAGATTATAAAGATGGGAAAATGAAGAAGACACTTTTAGATTCGGGCTGGTTTGCATTGAATCAAAGACAGCTTGATTTGTATAAAAAATTATATAGGGTAATTTGTGAGAATAATGACTATTGGTACAAATCTTTTTCTGGAATTTATTCGGATGATTTGGTGGCTTTTGTAGCACTTCTTCAATTTATGAATCATTTTTCAGATGCAGATGAGATTCGTAATAGTAAGATAGAAATGCAACCAGAATATTATAATGCTTTTGTCTGCGAGAGCTTGAACGAACGTTATAAAATAATGAGGAACAAATTACCGATTGATCCTATAGTAGAAAATGGAAAAGATTATTTTTATAATCAAAGAGGCGCAAAGGTTTATAAGGATATTAACAAGCAACCTATGTTGCCATTACATAGTGGACAGAATGAGTTTTATGTTCTTTCAGTTGGATTTTCACAGAATAGGACCCCATTAGTAACAATCTCTGAAAATGATAAGCCGATATGTTATAGATTGCCGAATGAGTACAGTGATTGGACTATGACTGTTGCTGGGTTTTCCAGTATGGGTGAAAGATTATTTTCATCAAAAGTGTTATTTTCATTAATTGGTGGAAGGTATTTGGTTGATATTTTATAGATTTTAGGCATTTTAGAAATTTAAATATATAGTTTTGAAAAGTAGGTGAATGAATGGAAAAGATTTTTTCGTATAATGTAGATATAGACAAAACAGCATATATGAATTGGAGAACCAGACAGCATCAACCCATTCATGATATGATGATTATTGCTGATGGATACATGAAGGCAGCGATAATGCTTGCACAAGATTGTTTGCAGGATAATGGAGATAAAAAGGCGGATATTGTAGTTTTCGGCAAACCATGCAATAGAGTTGTATCTAAAATCTATAAACTGGTCTTTGGATATGTTGCTGAACATGAAAGAGTCATTTTGTGGAGGTCACGATATCAGGCAAATATGGAACACAGTAAAGAAACGTATGATAGGTTTTGAAACCGATAAAGAACAACGAAAACAATTTAAGGAAATGACAAAAGAACTGAACGACTATATTTTAGAATTATATGACAAAATAGATAAAGATCATAATGCTAATGCAAAGATGAAAAATATGGATTTTTCACGGTATCCGTTTAATGCCGATGACGAATATCATTTTTATATCGAAAATTATGGAAATGAAGTTGTTGATTTAGAGATGTTTGTGGAGATATTCAAAAAGATAGGTGATAACTTAAATTGTATTGCTGGATATTATGAAGAAATGGCAACATTTGTTCCTGATTATGATAGAGAGAAGGAGTGACACCGAATGATATATATATATACAGAAAAAAAAGATTCCAACGACTGGATACTTCAAAACGATTTGTATTTCAATTTGAATACAAGTAATGAAGAAATGTCCCAATATGAAATAAATCTCATTCAGAAAGTAGATGAGGCAAAGCTGACACCAGACAAGCACATTGAAACAAAATATGGTTTAGGTACAATCCGTAATTTGTCATCTGGCTGCAAGACATTACTTAATATCGTAAAGCATCCTGATAAGGTAGTAAATGTAGAAGAATGTGGTCCGAATGTACTTAGAATCATTTTTTCTATGGATAATATAAAAATTTACATGTCCAGACCAACGCTTTTTGATATCCCGGATGATGTGCAAATCAGATTCAATGATTCTGATATAGTGACCGGAGGGAGAGGTTATAATGCCTGGTGGAGTAAGGAGTATGAAAGGAGAGAAGCAGATGATTTATAAGAATATTACATTTAAAGCAGATCCATTTTCATACGATTTAGAATTTGATGACAGGATTACTCTTGTTGGTGGAGATAGTGGTACTGGAAAAACAGTGCTTTATGAAATGTTAGAAGATCTACGATTAACTAATGAATACAAAGCTATAAAGTTGTTTAACTACAAATCAGATAATTTCTCAGAATCGATTGAACAGTGCAGAGATAGTTTTATTGTAGTCGATAATGCAGATAATTTGATTAATGATGAGATCAGACGTTTTATTAATTTTGAGCCGTCGAATCAATATATGCTTTTCCTACGAAATTGTGATGGCCTCAATGTTTCAGATAAGAGTTTTAAGGTGCTGAAGTTTGGCAATAATAGGATAACACTGGAAGAGGAGTTGTGATATGAAATATTTATGGACAGAAGACACTGGTGCTGGACTCCACTTCTGGAAGTTAGTCAATCAGCTTTTCTTTGATGATGCACTTGTGGTCGAAAGTAAAGAAAGCAATCAGGGCTTATTGGATGCATTGGCAGAGATAGACATTAAAGAGGACGATAAGTATTATATTGCGTTTGATTGTGTGGTTGATAATCAGGATATTCGTAATAAGTATCGTATGTTGAAATCAATAGAAGATAAGGCAGAAGGGAAGATTATCATTCTGGATATGATTTGTTTTGAATACCTGATTCTTGCTTTTGATAAGCTGGTGGCATGGACAGGTACCGGAAAGACAGATAAAATCAAAATTCGTGAAGAGGTTTTATCAGCAATTGAGAATCATAGAATCAACTTGTCAAAGATTGATGATGAGAAGACATTACAGTACTTGGCAGGTTTTAAGAGATACTCTACAGAGCGTGTGATGAAATCATTGGTGGGTGAATTTACACAAAACGAGAAGTGGTCTGTTAAGGGGCAGCTTATGGGTGAATGCTGGTATAAGGATTGTTGTGTATCTGAACATACGGATAGTCTTAGGTGTGGAAAGCCTGAGATTGATGATGGTAGTGAGAAGATGAGGATGTTGATAAAGTCGGAGGAAGTACAAAGAGTGATTGGAGAAGGCATTATTTAAAAATATATCTACTTAACAATTGATAGCTGTATTGTGAAAAGGAAGTGAAGATTTGAAGATTACGCATGTAAAAGTATGCAATTATAGGAATTTAAGGAATATAGACATAGGCTTAGCAGAAACAGTTGCAATTATAGGAGAAAACAATAGTGGTAAGAGTAATTTCTTAAAAGCAATTACGCTTCCTTTTTTAACCGATGATAATATACATATCAGTAAGAAATTATCATGGTCTGATATAAATAATGAAACTAAAAAGTGTTATTACAATAAAATTATTGAAAACCAGAATAAAATTAAGAATGACGAGATTACTATTGAGCAATTTGTAGAATTATTGCCAATAGTAAGTGTTGAAGTTAATATTCAGGCAAGTGGTGCGGAGGAGTATTATGTCAAGGATTTGTCATATGAAATTAGAGATGGGAAAATTCAATATGGTATAAAATATGAGTTTGCACCTAAGAGTTGTGAAGATATATTCAGAATGGTAAAGGAAATTGTATCTGAGAATGAAATCAATGATGCGAATTTGAATGAGGTTAAAATGAATCTCTTACCAGTAGAATATTATAATTACTCAGTAAAGGTTTCTGATGGCAGTAATATATCATATGACACATTAAAGCAGTTCAAATATGAGGCTCTTGAGGCAGAAAGAGACGATTTTTCAAGAACTAAAAATCAATTAGGTTCAAAATTTTTGGTTGATTTATTGAAAGATGGACTTTCAGATCAGGATAAATTAAAAATAGAAAAAGAATATAGCCATTTCTTTGAGTCTTTAAAAAAAATTAGTGATATCAATGACATAATAAACTGGCAAGATACATCGGAGCTAAAAGAGGCAAAGAAGTTTTTTTCACATATTAATATTCTTCCTAATATGCCACCAATGCAATCTATTTTAAACAGTGTAAGATTAGGGTATTCAGAAGAAGAACTGTCAATGCAAGGGTTGGGACATCGTAACTTAGTATTGTTGTTTGTTCTGATTAATTCGTTGATTGGTAAAAATTCGGATACTGCTCTGAATGTTTTGACGATTGAAGAACCAGAAGCTCATTTATGCATTAACAATACTAGATTGATGGTCAGTTTTCTAAAAGCATTTACAGATAAGAATAAAACTGTTCAGTTATTCTACTCCACGCATAGTACTGAATTTATTAATAAAATGAATTTGAAAAATGTGGTGGTTTTACATAAGGGAAAAGCATTTTCGTTTGTTGACGAATTAGAAGATGAAGATATAGCATATTTAGCAAAGAATCCTAATTTGGATCTTTTTAAGCTTTTTTTCTCTAAGAAATGTGTTTTGTTTGAGGGAATATCAGAAGAATTACTAATTCGCTCTTATATTGACTCGCAAGTATCTTTGAGTGAGATTGAATTGCTATCATTCCATAAGGGATTTGAGAAAATAATGAATATTTGGAAAAAAATCAATGAAGGTTCAGGTAACAAATTGGGCATTATACGAGATTATGATGACCAACCTGATGCAAAGAAACGACATGATAAGTATAATGATGATAAAGAAATATGTGTTAGGACAACAGAGTATTATACCTTAGAACCGGAAATTGTAAATACTGGTGACAACTTTAATATTTTGAAGGAAAAATATGGAGAAGTTTTCGGTTGGAGTAATATGACAGCTGAGCAGCTTACAGAAGCATGGAAAAATGCAAAAGCATCAGATATGTTTACTATTTGTAAGGATTTAGCTAGTGGTGGATTAGAAGGATTTCAAATGCCCAAACATATTCAAGATGTATTAGATTTTCTTTCTCAAGAGCAGGAAGAGGTGTTATAAAGTGGAAATAAATATAGCGGGGGCCGGAGCAGGAAAGACTACAAAGATGTCAGATAAAATAATACTTCTTCGTAATCAAATAGATGAGAATAAGAAAATATTTTGCGTTGCGTTTACTAATAGTGCCGTAGATTGCATTCGTAGAAAATTATGTGAACATTATGTACAAATCCCGGAAAATATAATAGTGAGTACGATTCATTCATTTCTGTATAGAGAAATAATAAAACCGTATTATCATTTACTTTATGGAAAGAAATATGAAAAAATTTCTATTTCGGATTTACCCCAAGATGCAAAGTATAAAAATGCAAAGATTAAAAGACTTGATGAGTTGAATGTACTTCACCAAACAGTAATTCCTGAACATGCTAAATGGGTGTTATGTAAAAAATCAAAGGACACAAAAAGTATAAAGAATGGCAGAGTAATCATTAAAAATGCAATTGCAAAATATTGCGGCGCAATCTGTATAGATGAAGTACAGGATATAGATAAGCATATGCAAGAAATTATAGAAGAATTAAGTAGAATGGGAATCCCCATGTTGCTGATGGGAGATCCAAAACAGGATTTAAAAGGTTTTAAATGCTTAAGGAATCTTATGTCTATATACAAGCAAAATGTTAGATATATATCGGAATGCCATAGATGTCCGCAATTACATTTAGAACTGTCAAATCGTTTAGTAGATGAAAATGAAAAACAGAAATCTGAAAAAGATTCCGGACAATTGTCAATATATTATGAAAGTGAAATTGATTGTCGCACGTTAATTGAAAGTCAAAAATATGATTTGATGTATATATCCCAGAAGCAAGGGGTATATGAAACGCATGACTACAAGAAAAATAATATGAGAGAGAATTTAGCGGAAGAGCTTGAACCATTGTTGTCTGAGAATCATCCAACCAAAGATACTCTGACAGTAAAAAAAGTAGCGTATTATTATGCTGGGAAGATGATT
>OHLO01000485.1_pt1 | contig 15655 bp, 10 predicted proteins | sample 1569131 | NCBI WGS metagenome assembly OHLO01 (sample SAMEA3879551, study PRJEB24766) | human gut metagenome | biome: human-associated habitat; feature: feces | place: USA | collected 1985/1987 | reverse complement strand
CCCACGACCCCCTGCTCCCAAAGCAGGTGCGCTAACCGGACTGCGCTACACCCCGTTCCCAATCCGGGGACCTCTTGCGAGGTGTGTCCCGCCGATTGCGGAAATCAGTGCGATTTCGGAGTGCAAATATAAGGTCTTTTTTGTTTATAACAAACTTTTCCGGCTAAAATTATCTTTTCGAAGAGAGATTCCTTTTTCCCGACTTCCGTTTCGGGACCTTTTCAGGCCGGATTTCGAATATCCGGTCGCGTGTGCCACGACGTACCGTCCGTTATCCCGGAACGTTTTGTTATTGCAAGCGAACCGCTTGCAGTCGGTTTCGAATTATTCCGAATGTCCTCCCCGTATCGCAGCGATGTGCCGTTCGTTTCGGATGACGGTTTTCCGTTTTTGGTATCATCTGCCCGGGCCGTCGTCGAACAGAAACCTGAAATCTTCGCGGGGCCGGGGCATATATACGTGGAATCCCAGTTCCTGCGCCGTGTGAAGATTTTCCGCATTGTCGTCGATGAAGAGCGTCGCTTCGGGGCGCATACCGCTCTTTTCGATCATTTTGCGGTAAATTTCGGGGGAGGGTTTCAATTCGTGCATTTCGTATGAAAGATAGGCTTTCTCGAAATAGTCGTCCAGTTGCAAACCTTCCTGGGTGAAGAGAACGTCTCGCACGAAAGGAAAAACCACGTCGTTGATGTTGGAGAGGGCATAGGTCCGGAATCCCCGTTCCCGCTGCGTGCGCACCATTTGCAGCTTGTAGCGGGGGATGCCGGCCATGAAGGAGGTGAAGGCCCGGCGGATTTCATCGTCCGCGATGTCGCGTCCTGCGCTCCGACGCACGTAGTCGTAGAAGTCGTCGTTCGTCACGTCGCCCCGTTCCAACCGTCCGAGAAATCCTTTCGGATGGTACGAGTCGATCAAATCGTCGATTTCGGTGAATCCGATCTTGTGGAATTCCTCCACGCAGCGTGCTCTGTCGAGGTCGATCATCACGCCCCCGAGATCGAATACGATATTTTCGATTCCTTGCAGCATGTCGGTCTGTTTCGTAGTGTCGTTATGGCCTGTCGGCAATTATCCGGCCGAATGCACCGGGCAGGACCCGGCTTCGGGTTTCAGCGATGTTCTTCGTTGAAATTTCCGACGGATTTTTCCCGGTTGCAGGAGCTTTTCGGTGGCGGCCTTGTTCTTAGCACCGTTGTCCCGCTGTCGTGGTTTGTCCGTCCGACGTGCCCGTTACGTCGTTTGTTTGTTCGGTCTGTTTCCGGTTATTCGTTCGTTTGCAGCTCTTCCGGATGTGCTGTCGGGGTTTTTATCGTCGTAATTCCGGCCTCGGATTCGGTGATCGTAGTCTCGGCCTGGGTGGACTGCGTCGCTGTTGCCGTCGGAGCGGAAGGTTCGGGAGTCGCCGTTTCCTTCGCAGTTCCGGTTTGCGTGAGTTGTACCGCCGCCTGTTCCGGTACAGTCGCGAGGACTTCCGCCGTCGCGGAAGCCGATGTATCCGTTGTTTCCGTATCGCCTGCCGTATTGCCGTCCGTTACGTCGATGCTCTCTTCCTCCATACCGAGCTGGATGGCATAAATATCTTTTCCCGTGTAATCGCCGAGTTCCTGTGCCGGAATCGTCCGTACCGAGATCGCGGTGACGGGTATTCCCTGCGATCGGGTCAGGTATTCGACGATCGCGCTGTCGCGGCGGACGAGAATTTTTTCGAGCTGTCCGACGGCCTGGTCTCCGTAAAGCGTGAGGGCTTTCCGGCTGCCGGAGAGTTTGCTGCCGTCGATGCCGCGCAGGGCGAGCAGCGAGTCGGCGAAGCGCATCACTTCGTCCGATTTGAGTTTGGTCGCCTGGATCCGTTCGAAGTCGATCATCGACAGCCGCTCGCCCGCCGGAAGGGTCGAGTTGTAGCAGGCCATTTTGAGATTCAGTTCTGCCAGCCGTCCGACGGCCTTGCTGCGGTTGATCCGCTGCGCGAGGCCTATCTGCATTTCGGGCTTGTCGCGCAGTATGTCGGCCACCTTATCCAGCGTGGCGTATTGATCCGTATTGAGGGAGAATTGCAGCGGATCGACCTCGATGCGGTCGAGATTGTCGCCTCCGCCCGTCAGGAACGAGAAGGGTGCCGTCACGACTTTCAGCAGAACGTTGCCCAGCGCCTTCATCACGATCTTGCGGTAGGAGAATTCCGGGGAGTCGAGGTTGCCTTTCACCGGCAGGTCGATCTTGACGTGTCCTTTGCGGTCTTTGAGAATGTAAAGTCCCAGCTTGAGCGGAATCTTGAATTCAGGCTCCAGGTCCTTGCGTTTCTTGTCGACCTCGCATTGAAATATGTCGAGGTGGTTCGTGCCGTTGAGAAAACGGTCAGCGATGATGTTTTGGCTGCGGAACGTGAGGTTGCCGCCCGTGAGCGGGTAGGCCGTGAAATGTTCGCAGTAGGGGGTGAAATCCTTGAGGTTGATGTTCGACAGAGCGACCATGAGGTTGTGGTTGTCGAGGTTCTGAAGCGAGCCTTTCCAACGGATATGGCCCGATCCCGTGCGTTGCAATTTGGCGTCGAGCGTCAGTTCGTTCTGTTTGCTGAAATCGATGTCGCGGCTCGACAGCCGGATGTCCGAAATGAGGTATCGGAACGGTTTTTCGAACGTGTTGTCCGTGAAGGCGATCTCTCCCTTGTCCAGAAGCAGTTCGCCGACGGTGAAATTGAGCTGCGTCGTGGCCGGTTCTTCGCGTTCGATGGTTACGGTCGTTTCACCGTCGATGGTCGCTTCCGTTTCCGTCGGACGCTCTTCGGGAGCTTTGATCAGAGCGAGCAGGTTGTTGCCGCCGCCCCGGTAGATTTCGAACTGGGTGCGGATGCCGGCGGCATAGATTCGGCGAATATCGTACTGCATCGTGCCCAGATTGCCGTCCCGCAGGTCGAAATTGAGCGTATCGACGTCGATGATCCGGTTGTCGCGGCTGTCGCGCAGTTTCAGCCCCGATGCGGCCGCTATGCCGTACGTGCGCAGGTCGAGCAGGTGGTTGGCGTTGCCTTTCACATGCAGGTCGAGCGTGACGAGGCCCTCTACCGAGCCGATGTCGATCACCTGATTGAAATAGGCCGCCGTGCCTGCCAGCGAGAGGTTCGAAAGCAGCAGGCTGAGGTCGTAGTCGGCCGTCGCCTGGTCGTATTCCAGCGAGGTGCGGAGCGAACCGCCCCGTGAGAAGTTGAACACGATGCCCATGTCCGTCCGTTCGTGTCCGGAGAGGTGCAGTCCCGGTACGTCGATGTCGAGCTCGTTGAAGCCCCACGTGACGTTACGCTGCATGTCCTTGTAAGTCAGCTCGCCGTTGTGTATCTTGATGTCGTCGATATCGACTGTCCAGGGGTTCGACGGGGCCTTTTCGACCGTGTCCGCAGGGGTCAGGAATCGGGTCAGCAGGTCGTCGAAATTGAAGCTGGTGCCATCCTGATAGACGTTCAGGTAGGGTTTGTCGATCAGTACGGCGTCGATGTGTATCCGCTGACGCAGCAGGGGCAGCAGGTGTATTCGAGTATAGAAATTTCCCAGCGATGCGAATGTCGTCGAGTCGTCCGGTTCGAGCATGGCGATCTGGTCGATTCGGAGTTTGCCGTTGAGTACGTTGAACCGCAGTTTCTCGATGGTTATTTGCCGGCCGACGAGTTCCTTGCTGTGTTTTTCAAGGTAGTTTTTCGCGATAGGAGGCAACAGCAGAATCGTCGTCACGACGAGTACTGCGATGATGCCGAGGGTGACGAGCAGAATCTTGATCCATTTTTTCATGGCCGTCTATCTTCTTTTTTATCGGGTTCTGTGTGTTAGCGTTGAAGCTTCATCGTGTACTTGCGGGCAACCCGGAGTACGCACATCGGCATCAGACGGCAGAAGGGTATGAAAAGCCGGTTCCACCAGCCGGGTACGCAGCAACGGCGTCCTCGCCAGAGGGCTTTCAAGGCTCGCCGGGCACAACTGTCCGGTGTGATGAGCACACCCAGCCGCAGCCCGATGCGCTGCCAGCGGGGCGGCAGTCCGTAGAGGTCGGTGGCCACACCTGCCGGGCAGACGGCCGTGACACGGATGTTCTGTTCGCGCACCTCCTTGGCGAAAGCTACCGAAAAACCACGCAGGTAGGATTTGCTGGCGCTGTACAGCGCCAGTCCCGGCCAGGGCATCCAGAGCGAATAGGAGGCCATGTTGAGGATATGTCCTCCACAGCCCCGGCGGGACATTTCGGCGCCGAACAGCCGACAGGTCAGGGTCGTGGTCAGGGCATGGAGGCAGAGGATTCTTTCGATCCGCTCGACGGGTGTTTGCAGAATGTCGCGGAACGAGAAAGCTCCGGCGTTATTGACCAGGACATCGACTTCACGGCCGAGAGCCTGTACCCGCTCGAAAAGTTCGTGTGCGGCTTCGGGTCGTGCCAGGTCGATCGGGATGACCTCTACCGCCAATCCGTATTGTTCGTGGAGTTCTTCGGCTGCGGCTTCCAGTTTCGCCGGATCGAGTCCTGCGAGGATCAGCCGGTATCCGAGTTCGGCCAGCCGCCTGGCCATGCAGCGCCCGATGCCGCTGCCGGCACCCGTCACCAGAGCGGTCCGGCTCCCTTTTTCGATCGTTCCCTTGCGTGTCATTACGGTAGTTTTGCCAGTTCCTCCCGGATTTTTCGGGGCAGGTCGCCGCAATGTTTGCAGCATTTCATATCGACCGAATACATGCGGGCGATGCAGTAGTTGCGGTGGTCGCACTCGCTGCGGGTCGCCGCATCGCCTTCGCGCAGCTTGTTCACGAAAGCCGGGTCGTTCACGAGCGCCCGAGCCATCTGCACCAGTTCGAACCCGCTGTCCAGAGCCCGCTCGATTCCTTCGCGGCTCACCAGACCTCCCACGTAAATTAGCGGCAGTTGCAGCGCTTCGCGGAATTTTTTGGCATCCTCCAGGAAGTAGCACTCCGAGAAGGGGAACTGCCGGATCATGAAGGGGCCGCAGTAGCGGATGAAGGCCCGCAACCAGAGGGGCGAGTAGTAGCTCATGGTGTAGATCGGAATCAGACCCCGCATCACGGCCATCGGCGCCTTGCTTACGAAACCGCCCGAGAGAACGATGCCATTGACCTTCCAGCGCTCGATTTCGCGGGCGATCTCGATGCTCTCCGGAATCTCGATGCCGCCCTTGAATCCGTCGTACATGTTGTGCTTGACGAGTACCGAGGTGCCCGTCGCAGCGGCGGCGTTCATCACCTCCTCGAGGCACATGCGCATGAAGCGCATCCGGTTGTCGAGCGAGCCGCCGTATTCGTCGCGGCGGTGGTTGGTATAGGGCGAGAGGAACTGCGAGATAGCCGTGCCCGGCGTGCACCTCGACGCAGTCGAAACCGGCGGCATGAGCTGTTCGCACGGCCTTGCCGAAGTCTTTGGAAACCTGCATTATTTCGTCCCGGCGCATTTTGCGGACGGGGGTGTAGGCGTATAGGTTGAATCCGCTCGAAGCCCCGATGGGAATCTGTCCGGCGGTCGAGTAGTGGGTCATGTTGCCGCAGTGACCGATCTGGATCGAAGCGGCGGCGCCTTCCTTGTGGATGGCGTCGGTGATGTCGCGCAGCGCCGGGACGATCTCCGGGCGCAGCCAAAGTTGGCTCTTGAACGAGAGCCCGCTGCGGCAGACGGCAGCGTAGGCCAGCGTGGTCATGCCGATACCGCCCCGGGCGACGCTCACGTGGTAGTCCTTGAGCTGCTGCGTGGGGCTGAAGTCTTTGCCCATCGATTCGAAGGCTGCCGAACGGATGGTGCGGTTGCGGAGCGTAACCTGCCCCAGACGATAGGGCGTGAAGAGTACGGAATCCTGCAAATTACTCATAATTGGAAACTTAATAGATGAAAGGTATGATCCTCTTTCGGTGCAGGGAGGTGAACTCCTGCCCGAACTCTTTTTCATATCGTTTGTAAAGCGAAGCTGCGCGGGGGGCGAGGTTGGCGAAGGTCCACCAGGCGAATACTGCCCCGGCCCATGACCACGAAGCGATGGCAAAGCCCACCCATTCGGTCAGCTCTCCGAAATAGTTGGCCGACGAAACGTAGCGGAACATACCGCCCCGGGGAATGTAATGGCGTGTATCGCCCGGCTTGCGCAGATGGCGGATGATGTAGTCGGAGTGGAGGTTGATGACCATGCCTGCGACGAAAAGCGCGGCTCCGATGTAAAAATAGGGTTTGGAGAACCAGCCTTCGTAATAGTCGGCAGGAGAGATGTAGAAGATCCAGCCGCCTTGCATCAGGGCGTTGAGCGTATTGAAGAGCATGCCCATTCCCACGATACCGGCCGGCATTTTCGAATTGCCCCGGATCAGCAGCGGAAAGATGAACGCCCGTTGCAGGTAGTGTCCCTGGAACAGGATCAGCAGGGCCAGCGGTGCCGCCTCCCACGTGCGGTCGGAGAGGAGCCAGAGAACGGTCATGGCGATGAATACCGGACACTCCATCAGCACCCAGCCGATCCGGTTCGGGATCGGGAAGCCGTATTTACGGTTGAAGAGATAGCCGTATCCGGCCTCGAAATAGTGGAGTGCGATGTAAACCGCCAAGGCCAGCAGGGCCATGACGATCAAAAAAATGTTAAAATATGCTGCCATGCCGCAAAAGTTTTTACCTATTTTATAAAAGGTGGATAAAAATTATTACAAAGGTAGTGAAAATGAGAACAGAATAAAACAAATGAGTTCGTTTTTTTTATGCTGGAGGCTCCCTGTCTTCTGCGGGGGCGATAAAAACGGGAACAGAGTCCGACCGGTGCGTCCGGCGGCTTTGCCGAGTGCGTCCGACCTTTTCGAAAGTATGTTTCCGGGTTGTTGAATTTCGTTATTTCGGGGTTTTATCTGCGAATGTGTCGGATGTTCTTCTGAAAATGTTTGGAGGCGGGATTGCCTCCTGGCATAGTTTGTGTCATTTTTCTGTTACGAACCAAAATAATTATAGCGTATGAACCAGAAACGAAACAATGATGAACTGCTGATGACAGTTTTCGGATCGAAAGAAGTGCTCGAGCCTGCTCCCACCGATGTGATCCCCCAGGGAATGATGCGCCCGGAAATTGCATATCAGATCGTCAAAGACGAAACTTACCCCCAGACTCAGCCCCGGTTGAATCTGGCGACGTTCGTGACTACCTACATGGACGAATACGCTACCCGACTTATGAATGAAGCAATCAGTGTAAACTATATCGATGAGACGGAGTATCCCCGCATTGCCGTTATGAATGGACGCTGTATCAACATGATCGCTAATCTTTGGAATACTCCGGAGAAGGCGCAGTGGAAGGCAGGCGCCCTCGGTATCGGCTCTTCGGAGGCCTGTATGCTGGGCGGTGTGGCTGCGTGGCTGCGCTGGCGCAAGCGTCGCCAGGCTGCGGGCAAGCCGTTCGACAAACCGAATCTGGTGATGAGCGCCGGTTTCCAGGTGGTGTGGGAGAAGTTCTGCCAGCTTTGGCAAATCGAACTGCGCACCGTGCCTCTGACGCTGAAGAACCCGACGCTCGATCCCGAGCAGGCGCTCGCCATGTGCGACGAGAACACGATCTGTATCGTACCGATTCAGGGCGTTACCTGGACGGGTCTGAACGACGATGTCGAGGCGCTCGACAAGGCGCTCGATGCTTACAACAAGAAGACCGGCTTCGAAATTCCGATCCATGTGGACGCCGCTTCCGGTGGTTTCATCCTGCCGTTCCTGAATCCCGAGGTGAAATGGGACTTCCGCCTGAAGTGGGTGCTCTCGATCTCTACGTCGGGTCACAAGTACGGTCTGGTGTATCCGGGCCTGGGTTGGGTAGTCTGGAAGGACAAGAAGTACCTGCCCGATGAGATGTCGTTCAGTGTCAATTATCTGGGCGCGAATATCACGCAGGTCGGTCTGAACTTCTCGCGTCCGGCGGCCCAGGTGCTGGGACAGTACTACAATTTCCTTCGCCTGGGATTCGAGGGCTACAAGGAGATTCAGCAGAATTCGATGGACATCGCCACCTATTGCCACGATCAGATCGGCAAGATGAAGTGCTTCCGCAACTATGCCGACAAGCTGGTCAATCCGTTGTTCATCTGGTATATGAATCCCGATTACGACAAGAAGGCCAAGTGGACGCTCTACGACCTGCAGGCTCTGCTGCAGCAGAGCGGGTGGATGGTTCCGGCCTATACGATGCCTGAGAACCTGGAAAATCTGGTCGTAATGCGTGTGGTCGTTCGCCAGGGTACGTCGCGCGATATGATCGACATGCTTATCGACGACATCAAGAACGCTGTGGCCGAGCTTGAAAAGCTGGAGTATCCGACCGATTCCCGTATCAAATACGAGAAGCAGATCAAGCAGAAAGGCCGCGTATTTACGCACTGATCCGCAGAAACTCGATCCTGCATCCGCCCCGTCGAACCGCTGCACGTGTAGCCGGGGAGAGTCGATGGTTGCGACCGCGATCCGCCTGTCCCGATTGGTGGCGGTGCCGATGCGGTGGGTTGGGATTCCCGCTGATCGCCCGGCTTCCGGGGTTAGCCTGTCCCCGTGACCGAGGCATTGCAAGCTCCGCCCGTCTGAATTTTCAGACAGGCGGAGCTTTTTTTACGAAAAAGAATGACTAAAAAAGCAAAAAATAGCAGATTTGAGCTTTTGTTTTGAGTTTCAAGTGGTTGTGGCAGTCGTTGGCTTTTTGTGGCATTCGTGAGGAAATGCGAAAATGGCGGATTTGAGAAGTAGAAACGCTTTCAAGTCATTACCTCAAAGAAACGCTCTAATAAGCATTTTTAACGGCTTCGGTTTTTACTTCTCAATTCTGCACAGGTTGTGAATTTGCCATGCAACTCTCATGATTTAATTTTGCACAGAACAAAAAGCAAGGAATTATGAGAAGTACATTCAAGACAGTCTTCTATGTAAACGGAAGCAAGGAGAGAAACGGAATTGTCCCTATCATGGGACGTGTGACAATCAACGGAACTATCGCACAGTTCAGTTGCAAGCTGAGCGTGACTAAGGCGATATGGGATGCCAAGGGTAACAGAGCTAAAGGCAGAAGCAAGGAAGCCAATGAGGTGAACTTTGCGCTTGATAACATCAAGGCTCAAATCGCTAAGCATTACCAACGGCTTTCCGACCGTGAGGCGTTCGTTACCGCTGAAATGGTGAGAAACGCATATCAAGGCATAGGTACGGAGTATGAGACATTACTCAGAGCTTTTGACAAGGAGAACGCAGCCTTTGCCCAACGCGTGGGAAAAGACCGAGCTGTCCGAACCTACCGCAAGTATCTGACGGTAAGAAAGTACGTTGCCGAGTTCATCAAATTTCAGTACAAGCGCAGCGATATGTCCATGAATGAGCTTACCGAGGAGTTCATCCGTGATTTTTGTCTGTATTTGAAGAATGTCATTGGACTCACGCAATCTACCATTTGGATATACTCCATACCATTGAAGCATATCGTCACGGCAGCACACTACAACGGCAAGATACAGAGAAATCCGTTTGCCATGTACCACGTTGACCCAGACCACAAGGAGCGTGAGTTCTTGACAGAGGAAGAATTGGACATATTGGCAGGAATAGAGTTGGAAAATCCAAACTTTGCTTTTGCGAGAGACTTGTTTATGTTTGGTTGTTGGACAGGTATCTCTTTCGTTGACATCAAGAATCTTACAGAGGACAATGTTGCCATTATAAGTGGGTCTCCATGGATAGTTTCTCAGCGTCAAAAGACAGGCGTACCATTCAAAATTAAACTGATAGATGCAGCCATACAGATAATTGAACGTTACAAGCCATTGAGAAAAGATATGCACTTGTTTAATATTGGCTCACTTGACATGGTAAACAAGCGTATAAAGAAAGTGGCAAAAATGTGTGGCATCAAGAAGCGAATTTCATTTCATGTAAGCCGGCATTCGTTCGCAGTTTTGGCTTTAAAACTACGGTATGCCGATAGAGAGTGTAAGCAAGATACTGGGACATACGGACATCGCCACAACACAAATTTACGCAAAGGTGACAAGTACTAAATTGGAGCATGACATATCAGCTTTTGAAAGTCGAATCAAGGGGCATTTGCCTACAATGGGAGGAATGGCATGAAAAGGACAGTAATCACCATGGACGGAAATGGAGAACTTTCCATTCCGTCCAACTTGAAAGACTTGTGGATGAGCGAGGGCGAATTGGTGGATATGCTTCATGTCACCGCCATGAAACTCCATGCTGTGATAAGGTCAATATACAAGGATGGTTTATTGACGGTGTCGGAAGTCCAACAGAAACAGGAAATTTCCAAGGGCATTTGGCAAACGCTGTATGGCTTACCGATGATTGTTGCCCTTTGCTTCCGTATAAACTCATATGGTGCAGCTCGGTTTCGTGACATCATCTTCAAGAGATTGTACGGGGCAAAAGAGAAAAGTAGTGTCATTATCCTACAACTCTATGGAGGAACAACCGCCTTTAGTTGAATGTCCTCTTGCTTGTTGGCTTGGCGCTGTCGTACTGTCGTGAATAAGTACTGAAGCATAAGCATGACATTCTTACTTGTAGGGGGATGAGTTCTGTTCATAAAAATGACGGACAAAACGCCCCCTTATTTTTGTTGAATTGTTGAATATGCATATGTTTGCTTTGCCTAACAACTCTTTACAGTTGCAAAAATAGATTCATATCCAACTTACATTGCTCAACACTCAATTCCTCGGACTTATCGCAACTGCCAAATACAACAGTGCAAGCTACGATGAGTGCTATTAACCAAAACTTCTTAATCATAATAATCCAAATTTAAAGATTTTACATATAGACAGATTACGGATTTTCAGTGTTTCAAATTCTGCTGTCCAAGATAACTGAGTGCAAAAATACAAAAGTATCAACGTAATAGTGCATTTTTTTATTTTTTATAACACTCAAAACATACTTTTGTGCAAATAAAGGAAGAATAAACTACACCTGACAAATCTATTTACATATTTCTATGCACTGCCTACAGTTGGTACACTCACTTTCTGCAACCGTTGGGAGCAAAATTTCTCCGCCCTCATGGTGGAGCGAGGCGTTTTGGGGTTCCCAAAACATAACCTCGCTCCCTCCTCTAAGAACAAAAGACGAGATATTTGCCTTTCGGCTTTCCATGCCCAAGGTTGCAGACCTTAATTCTCTCAATTTGCGCCAAACATCAAAGCTGCCACATTGAAAGAACAAGGTCACAGACACAAGCTACTTTGTACATGGAGTTTGCAAAGAAAAAGATGATATATTCAGTGTGAAACTTGCCAAGTGTTTCAGTTGTGTGTTGTTGATTTCCTTTGTGAACTATGCCGAGTGTGTTATGTGCGCTGTGTGTCCTCGGTATAGTCTGCATAAATCTAATGCCATGCTAAAACACTGCGGAGGTTTGCCCAAGTGGCTGGAGGCGCAAAGCCTCCAAGGAACGTTGCTGCAACCATTTCGGAGAATAGAGCGGTTGCCAATTAATCCACAAGCACATTTTACAGCGTACCAAGTGAGGGCATGTAAAACGTTGAATTGTTGAAGATAGGTGTTATCTTTATGATAACCAACCACTTATACCCTCAACAAACTCTCAACAAATAGCTCTACACAACAAATTACTGGGCAAAAAAGAAAGAAAGGAATGGTGTTCATGGTTTTCTCTTTTCAACATTATCTTTCTTTTGTTGAGAGATTTGTTGAGAATATGTTGAGCCGTAAATGCCTGATGTTCAATATTTCTTTCATCATATTCAGAAGTTGTGACTATTGCCAAGTCATTACCTCTATTGAGGTTGAACACTTATAAATCGCTCATTTTAAGCTATTCAGCAGATTATAGAAGAATTTTTCGGAAAAATCGTTGCATAATTAAAATAAAAATGATATATTTGGGTAATGAAAAAAAACTATTTACCAACCAAACTAAAACCTTTGTATTTATGAAAAAATTTAATTACTTATTCGGCTGGCTTTTTTGCGGGGCGGCGCTTCTCGGTTTTGGATGCGACGATGACAAGACGGATGTCTCCCCCCCGACGGTTACGTTTGAAATCGCGACGCCGGAAGCCTCGTCTAATTCCGTTTCTGTGACGGTTACGCCGTCGGACGACAAAACGACCTATTTTGCGGGAGTGACGGAATCTTCCTCCGTCGAAGGACTTGCCGACGAGGAGCTTGTTGCCGAAATGGTCGCACGTTCGGATTTCGACAAGTGTCTTTATATGGGCAAGAAGGATGTTTTGGCAACCGGGCTGAAGGCTGATACCGATTATACGGTGGTGGTTTTCAGCTATCAGAATAAAGAAGTCGGAGCTGTGGTCAAGAAGACCGTCAGGACGCAGAAGGAGGGTGATGGGCCGACGCCGGGCGATTTCAAAATCGAGATCACGGTAACCGATATCACCCACAATTCGGCTAAGGTGAAGGTTACGCCCAGCGACGATACGGTGGACTACTACGTGAACGTGTTTCCCAAATCCGAGGTCGAGCGTGACGGAAAGATGCTTGAAGGCTGGGAGTTCATCGAATATTACGGACAGGACCCCTACATCGGGAACAAAACCCAGAAGGGTGTGTACGAGAGGTCGCTATCGGGACTTTCGTCGAGCTACTCGTACGTAGTGGCGGCTTACGACCTTTCTCAGGATGAGGAAGTCGTTTATTATGAGTTCCTGACGACCAAGGCTCCGGACGTTCCCGACCAGTTCCAGATTACGAACATCCAGCCTACGACCACGGGGGTGACCTTTACCGTGACACCCCAGAGTGCGGACGAATGGTATTGCGCCTGGATTACGACGAAATCTACCTATGAGAGTTTCGAGCCGGAATCGTATATTCAGGGCGTTTATTATGGCCTGAACAATATTGCGGTTGATAAGCAGATGACGATGTCGGACTACGTGAAGTCGATCGCCAAGCAGGGTACGGCAGAGTGGAGCAATTATGACGGCGATCTGAAGCCCAAGACTGATTACGTGATCTTGGCGTTTTACGTGGACCCGAACAATGAAGACCAGTTGATGGTATACGACTATGCATATACGAAGGCGGAATTCCGCACGGAGACTCCGGAGACCGAAATTTCGTTGACGCTGGGCGACATCAAGAACCTGACGGACAACGGCGACGGTACTGCCGAGGTAACGGTTCATGTCAAGGCCTCCCTGGCCACATCGTATCGCATCGGCGCTCACACGCAGACCGAAATCGATGAGGAAATCGCGAATGGTTACGGCCCTGAGGATTGGGGGGACTTTTGGATCAGTTGGCGTCCCTCCTCCGATGTCGAAGGCATTTGTTCACCCGAAGGCGCCGATGTCACTGCGCTCATTCCTTTCGTTGCAGGACAGGGATATTGCCTCATTTTCCGAGTCCGTAGTGAAGATGGCAACACGAAAACCGAGTACAAACCTTTGAATAAATAACATTCGGATACATATTCCGGTCCGGTATTTCTCGGCGAATGCAGGTTTTCTGTTTCATCTGAGATTCGGAGAATAATGGTGGGGAGATGCCGGACCGGATTTTTCTTTGAAGTTCATGCTATGAAAAAAACGATATTCGAGCACTTTGGATTCTGGTTGCGCGGAGTTGTGTGTGGCGCGTTGCTCCTGTCGGCGGCGGTTGCATGCAGCGATGATAACGACGATCCGGGGGCAGCGGCTCCCGAGATCACTTTGGAGAGCGTTTCGACGGGTCAGACCGAATTTTCGTTCCGCCTGCGGACGAATGTGGACGGGGCGTACGGTTATCAGGTCGTGAAACGGACGCAGAATGACGGGATAGAGAAGCCCGACGCCGCATCGCTTTTCGACGAGCACACCGGTACCGTGAATAAAGAGACTACGGTGGCCGTGACCGGTTTGGAGACGGGCTGTTCCTATGTGCTTTATGCGGCCGTGAAGGCGGAGACGCTGTATAGCGAAGTGGCGGAGCTCGCCTTTACGACAGGGGTGAACTCGAACGAAATTATCGAGGTGTCGGACATCGGCTCCGACCGGTTTACGTTCTCTATCCGTTGTGAGGGTCCCTACTTTTTCGCCGCGATTCCGACGGCCACGCTGAATACGTATACCATCGAGGAGTACCTCACTGAGGCGGGTTGCATCGGCCGGGGCGAGGCCGAATACGACTGGGTCGACGGAGGGGAATTCTCCGCCGAAAACGGGACTTTCTCCATGAAGGTCATCGCGGGTGTTCCGTACGTCATTCTGATGGCGCCCTGCGACGCATCGTACAATATCACCGGGGAGCCTCAGCGGCTGGATTTCGAGACGCTGCCCCGCCAGGGTAGCGGTGCGGAAGTGGAGGTGGAATTGACCGAAATCGCCTCTACGTCGGTGAAGGTCGGAACCTCGCCTGGCGAAGGTGTCGCCGAATATTACGTATATGTCCGTGATAAGGAGTGGTATACGAACATCATCGAGAACAACGGAGGCGAGGCGATGGCGATCCATATGATCAAGTATGCCACCGATGCGGGACTGGGCAGGAAATACGAGGCGGTCGCGAGCGAAGTGTGGGAGGGTCTGAAACCCTCCAAGGAATATTACTGCGGCGTGGTGAGCGTCGATTTTTCCGGGGGCGAGAATCTTCAGTTGGTACCGTTCACGACTGAAGAGTCCTCGGGACGGGTGCCTCTGCTGGAGGTCGAGGCCCGTAAATCCGATACGAATCCTTCCGAGACGCTGAATCTCCGCATTCGGAGCGATATAGCTTATCTGGGACGTTACGCCGTTTTGGCCGCCGCCGAGGTAAAGAATTACGAAGCGCAGGGTAAGGGTGACAAGGAAATTATTTCGGACGTAGGCACCGACCTGAACATCCAGGAGATGGAGCAGGTCAATACGGCGGAAGGTTACGATATCGAGGTGGAATTCCTCTATCCGGGCATGGAGTATGTCTGCATCGTCGCCGTACGTTCGTTGGAGGATGTGGAAGTTTATAAACGGGTGACGGTGCGGATGGACGACTGGCCCTCCGAGGCGCGTGTCGAGTCCGAGTTGTTCGACGTGCTTCCGGGTACCTGGACGATCTCCTATTCCTATCTGGACTATAATGATATGCCTCAGGAGATTAAGGATGTCGAAGTGAAGATCGAAGCCGGAGTCGATGATAAGACTTGTAAGGAGTACCGTGCTCGGAATATGCTGGTGCTGACCGGCTATCCGTTCCAGGGGGGCGAGCCGCTCTATTATTCTCCGGCCGATTTGATGAGAGAATCTTCCTGGTACAGCGCGGCACCTGAACTGGCTTACCGTGACTACGGGGCCAAAATCTTCTTCCACATTGGAGAGGGCGATGAGGTGACGGTGCCTTCGTCGAAGAGTGTTTATCTGTATAACTGGGGAGACTGGCCGCTTCTTTTCGTGGGCATGGATTACGATAAGTACCAGCTCGCGCCGGCATCGTTTCCGGTGGAGGTATCGTCCGACCGCAGGACGCTTACGATCAAGCAGTACGTATCGGGTGCCGAGTTCGAATACGGTGTATACCGGCCTTCAGTGGTGATGGATGGAGTCAAGTTGAACGTGGCTGTGTCGGATATCGTGCTGCGTAAGGTCGATTGAGTGATGCGGCAGCAAAGGGCTGTCCCGATTGGTGGCGGTGCCGATGCGGTGGGTTGGGATTCCCGCTGATCGCC
>OHLO01000472.1_pt1 | contig 16076 bp, 8 predicted proteins | sample 1569131 | NCBI WGS metagenome assembly OHLO01 (sample SAMEA3879551, study PRJEB24766) | human gut metagenome | biome: human-associated habitat; feature: feces | place: USA | collected 1985/1987 | reverse complement strand
CCTAGATACAAAATTACTTCCTTTTACCGGAATACTAATATTCAAAGGATCTAATTTGAAGTTCCAGATACCAGCTAATGAAATATGATCTTTTGACGTTTCATTCTGTGCGTGTACTGAAAGCAGACAAAAGCAACTTAATATGAGAAAGAAAATATTACGCATAGAGTCAATATTTCAAGTTATTCATTACATTATTCCAGTTCACCAACAAAAGTTACGACAGACTTTGCCGGAACAACAATCTCATTAGTTTTTATTGCCGTTCCCTTTCCTAAATTGGATGTTTCAGAAGTGGTGTAAGGAGTTAAAGTCTGATTCTTCAGTTTCAAATCTTGAAGATTATATTTTCGGTTGACAGAACCGACATTAACTGCTACCAAAACGATCTTTTTGGAAGAACCGTCTTTGTATGCGCTAATCATAACATCTTTACCCTCTTTCTCAGGGTCTGGATTTTCGGTAATAACGGCAACACGTTTCATACCCGGACGGACAAAAAAAGAATAATTACCTAGCATCCACATAAGCTTAGAGTCCCTGGCAAATCCATCTTTTTTGCAATAGTCTGTAACTTGTGAACCATTATTTGTTCCATCATCCAGATATACCAAACCGTCCTTGTAGTCTGCACGGGTAAGAGCTGTCCACCAAGACCAAGAGGAAGCATTTACCAATGTCAAATCATTGTGAATAGTACGTGCAACAAAAAGTGCCGTTTGCATACCCAAATCGCGTTTATTTCCGTTTCCGTTAGGAATTTCGGACTCTCCGGGGCTTTCGAGGATAGAATACTCAGTTTGCCAATATTTTAAGCCGCTGTGCTCTTTTATTTTATCATTCAAGGCTTTACGATGTGATACTAAATCCTTGACGGGCCAAACAGTCCAATAACTGTGTCCAGTCATTACTCGCTCTACATTGGGCAGAGAAGCAATGCTCAACGGAGATGACGGATTCCAAAAATCATCAATCTGATTATCAAAGTTCTCATTATCTACATTTTTATACAAATATTGAATACTCCCAGCTTCGCCCAATGCTATTTTGGTAGCCAATCCTCTTTTGCTGAGTCTTTCTGATAGCAATTTTACGAACTGAGATATTTCTTCATTAGTGGCGGGAGTCCCTTCCTGGCTGCCTTTGCTCCAATCCCATTGTGGCTCATTCACAGGACTTAAATAATCAAATTTAACTCCTTCTTTCTTCTGCAAGTTATCAATGCATTCTACTAAAAAGTCTGCATAATCAGGCATCATACCTGCCTTGATATTCATCCTTTTCTCTTTAATTGAAAAGCCTTTCCCATTTATGGACATATGAACCGGAGCACTTAGGTTAAAAGCCAGAAAACGCTCAACCCCTCTGTCTCGAGCAGCTTTTAAAAACCATCTCTGTCCTTCATATTTATTCCAATTGTAAGTACCATCAGCTGATAAAAAGCATTCAGACCGTCTCCACTCATCCGCAATGTCGCTATCAAGCCCTTGTTCTGTGCTTCCCGCACCAATGTAAAATCTCCACATGGACAAGCCGATGCCTTTTGGATTTCCATTTTCATCGACTTCTTGGCTAAACAGCCAATCGGCAATTTGATTTCTTTTCTCTTCCGGCCAATATTTTCCTACCATCTGACAGCGCCAAGCATCTGATGCCCCAAAGCCGTCAATCGTCTGCATTTCCTGATTCAAGTCTACTGAAATATTTCTCACCTTATTGTAAACAGGCGGTTCTGGAATCTCCAATTTGGAACTACATGCCGTAACTGAAAACAGTGTATAGATACCTAATATCTGCAAATATTTGCTATTTCTCATTTCTATAAAATTTAAGTTTGATCTCTTATGTTTATTAGTAATTAGGATTCTGTGTTACAGTACCAAAGCTACGATCTATTTCCGATTGAGGAATGGGCCATACCAAATGTTTATTGATATCGAAGTTGATACCTTTGTTCTGTAGCTCTTTAAGGTTGCTCGTTTCATACTGATCCGTTGATTCATACATATTGTAACGAACAAAACTTCCATTCGGACCGAACAAACCAGCTATAACGGGTTGATTAGTGACCGGATCTATCTGTCTCCTAATATCAAACAGACGCAATCCTTCAAATGCCAATTCCATTCTGCGCTCTTTCCAAATAGCATAAAGTATTTCGTTACCGGTTACAGTTCCTTTTTTCGGAGAAAGTTTTACTCGAGCACGAATGATGTCTACATCATCCATTGCTTCATCAAACATACCCAAGTGAAAAGCTGCTTCTGCACGCGTCAAATATATTTCTGCCAAACGGATAATTGGAGTATTCAAAGGAGCGTTATATCTTTTATCTTCCAATGTCCTACGAGTAGCGATAGGAATATAGTATTTACGGATTACACGCCCAGACTTATTCTGTGCCAAGTCAAATACATAAGTAGGGTTTAAATCCTCATCACCATATACAGCGTCACCACAAACCGTTATTGTACTGCGCCTTCTTATCTCATCTTCTTCCGAAAGATAACAATTTTCCAAATCGCTGGTGGGTACTCCCCATCCCCAACCATCCATAATGTCATTGGGGTCTTTACTGGGGAAATTTTCCAAACTTTCACCACGTCCTCCACAAAGTGTAGAAAGGGGATTGCCCAAAATCTTACCCACTTCAGGGCTTGTCTGAACTTCAATAAGCGATTCTATACCATTGTGATTATTGACGTTCCAAATATCCAGAAAATCAGGTTCTAGTTTACAGCCACTATTCATGATTGTGGTATCTGCATAATGATAAGCTTCTTTCCATTTTCCTTGATATAATGAAACTCTTGCTAATAATGCAGTACAAGTCCATACAGTAGCCCTACCTTTTCCTTCACTTCCATACGTAGTATTTACCATGTGAACGGCTGACTTAAGATCATTCTCTATTTGCTGATATATTTCTTCTTTACTAGAACGTCCTAGATTCATATCATTGGATGAAAGCATTTTAAGTACCAATGGTACACCGCCAAAATTACCTACAAGATCCAAGTAATTATATGCGCGACAAAATAGAGCTTCACCGACATAAGACTTTTTTTTGTCTTCAGAAATAGGAGCTTCGGGAATAGAGTTTATGGCAATATTACATGCCATAATATTCTTATATCTCTCCTTGAATAAATCTGTAAGATATCCCATTCTATTGGGAGTGATCAAGTATTCCGAAGCTGGACTGAATCCATCAGTAGATTGTCCGGTATTTCCCATCCAAGCATCATCGGTAGCCGTTTCATTTGTTATTCTGGTATGAGCTATCGGCTGCCAGTCATTATTCAACAATGCACGCTTATACAAGTCAATGACAAAGTCACGACATTCTGTATCTGTCTTAAAATAGTTATCCAAATCTTGAACACCTCTTTTTTCGTGTTCAATAAAATCTTCACAAGACATAAATCCCAATGAAGCCGCTATTATGAAAGCAAATATATTCTTTTTCATGATTTACAATCTATTAAAATGTTACATTTACACCTACTGAGTATATACGTTGTACTGGATAAGTCCATCCGCCAAATCCAAAACTCAACACACTACCTGAAACTTCGGGCTCAACGCCGTTATAGCCAGTCAAGGTAAATAAATTTTGTCCTGCTATATATAGTCTCAGTTTATTGACACCAGGAATTTTCTTAAAAGTATACCCCAATTGTAAATTCTTTAGCCTTAAGTAAGAACCATCCTCTATGTAGAAAGATGAGAATTTGGTAAAGTTCTCATTATGATCTTGAGTAGATAAGCGAGGAACATAGTTAGAAGTACCTTCACCGTGCCAAGCCATATCAAGTAAACCGCTCACCTTATTCACTTTTCCACCACTGCCGGCAGCATTGTACAATTCTTGAATATTCTGATTGACAAGATCATTACCGATACTGGCATAGAAGTTTGCTACCAAATCAAAGTTCTTATAGCCTAAGTTCAGATTAAGTCCCATCGTCATATCGGCCCATGGAGAGCCAATCTTTGTGCGGTCATCTGCATTCAATTGACCATCTCCGTTTATATCCTTAAATCGAATATCACCGACTTGTGCGTTAGGTTGTAAAAACTGTCCTTTGTCATTAGTATGACGATTCACTTCAGTCTGATTCTGGAAGATACCATCAGCCACATATCCATAGAAGAAAGCAGGTGCTTCACCTTCTATTGTCTTTGTCTTTTCACCATTTCCATACAATGGATCTTTATCACCTGTCAACTCCGTCATATTCACGTTAAAAGTAGTCAAGTTTAAAGTAGTTCCAAGGGTAAAATCTCCCCAACGATCATTGTAGTTGATTGTCATTTCAAAGCCTTTGGTACGCATAGAACCTACATTTGTCCAAATCTTGGCATCACCCGGGTAGCCGGAATAACTGGGATAAGCTTTCTGAAAAAGCATATCTTTGGTATTCTTTATATAATACTCAAAAGATCCCGTTAAACGATTATCAAATAATCCATAATCAATACCAAAGTTATAGTCTTCTACAGTTTCCCATTTCACATCCTCATTTTTAACCAAACTGGGGTAAACAGTATTCACCACATTATCGCCCAATACATAGTAACCTTGTCCTAATTGAGACATATAAACTCCTGAAGGTAGATTCTGATTACCTACACGCCCCCAACCTATTCTAAGTTTAAGGCTGTTAAGTACAGATTTTATACTTTCCATAAACGGCTCATTAGACATACGCCAAGCTATAGAAGCTGAAGGGAAAGAAGCCCATTTATTCTTGGACAGGAATTTGGAAGAACCATCCACGCGATAAGTAGCTGTAAGATAATACTTATCATTATAATTGTAAGTTAGTCTACCTAAATAAGACAAAATAGAAGTGGTAGAAGAATTACCTCCGGTCTGTGGATTGACGGTACCAGCATCCAATTCATGTAAATTATCTGAGTTGTTGGGCATTTTTTCATAGCTTCCCCACAAAGTAGTACTATTCCATTCTTCCAAGGTGTTACCTACCATAAAAGAAAAATTATGCTTATTTGCAAAAGTTTTTAGGTATGTCAATGTATTCTGCAAACTCCAATTACGATAAGTGGGTTTGTTACGCGTGAACTTGTTGTTCGTCTGAAATTCATGAGCTGCATCAATAACAAAATCCGGTGCAAACGTATTGGAAATTCGAGTATCTAAGTCTATAGAGAATTGAGATCTAAATATCAAATCTCTTATCGGCTTAATTTCAAGATAGGCAGAAGATGACAAAGCATAAGAATTATTACTTTGATTCCATCTGTGAACATAACCAACTGGATTCCAAATTTGAGAAGGAGAACGGGAATATACACTATATTCATTTTCAGTACCATTTAATTCATCCTCAGGTTTAAAAATGGGGGTAATAGGATCCACTCTGTCAAAGTCCGACCAATTAGTAGGATTCCCCCATGATTCATAACGCGGATTTAATGAGAATCCAGCTGAAAAATACTTATTAAATTTATAATCATTGGTAAAACGAGCTGTAAATCGCTTATATCCTCCCTTCTGGTAGAAAGAATCTTGCTGAAAATAATTTAAACTAACCGAATACTTATTCTTCTCCGTTCCACCCTGTACACCCAAACTTGCATTCAATTGAGGGGTAAACTGACGAATACCCGCATCCCACCAATTTGTTGTTTTACCTGCAAAAGAAGCGGGATTTTCAAATTCCTCCGGATAGCCGGCCTGACGGGCGGCTGTATTCAATATTTCAGCATACTCCACAGCATCTGCCATATTATAAGGATTTTTCATTTCCTGTACGCCATAATGCATATCGAGATAGAATGAAGGTTTGCCTTCCACTCCCTTACGAGTAGTAACCATAATAACTCCATTTGAGGCACGACTACCATAAATGGCACTGGCAGAAGCATCTTTCAAGACTTCAATGCTCTCAATCTCATTAGGATTAAGGAAATTGATTCCTTCGCCCATAGGAACCCCATCAACCACATACAATGGGTCAGTGGACAAGTTGATGGTAGAGAAACCTCTAATCAAAACCTTTGGCTGACCACCTGGATTCCCGGCTCCTACAATTGTTACACCAGCCACCTTTCCTTGAAGACTTTCGGTAGCATTGCTTACATTCATTGATCTCACTTCTTTTCCTTTCACAGAAGAGATGGAACTTGTTAAATCACTTTTTTTCTGTACGCCATAGCCTACTACCACCACTTCTTGAAGCAGCTCTGAATCTTCTACCAAAGTTACATTAATGACAGTTCTATTCCCTACCTTTTCTACAATGGTTTTGTAAGAGATAAAAGAGAATGACAGTTTGGAATCTATTCCAGCTACTGTTATACTGTATTGTCCATTCACATCAGATATACTACCATTGGTAGTTCCTTCTTCTTGGATATTAACACCTATCAGAGGCTCATTTTTGTCGTCAACAATAGTTCCTCGAACCTTTATCTGCGCATTAGCTGTAAGGCAGAAGAAGAAAACAACAAGAGAAAATATAATATTTCTTTTCATGACTATATACATGATTTAATGATTATTCTTTCAATAATTTAGCACGCGCAATCTCAGTATCAATAATGAATTTATAACTTCCCTTTTGATTTACCTTCAAATAAGGTTGGCTTGAACCCATATAATCAATAATACCATTTTCAAGTAAGCGCCAATATTTACTCCAGCCCGGATAGGTAATGGTTACATTAAGCTGGGTTTCGTTCAATATAAGAGTCCGTCCGAGTATATATGGATTTTCCGCGTCCGGTGTGAGTAGACAGTTTTTATTAGAGGGATCCCATCCGGCACCTTCAAATCCGTAACCACACATCGTGATATCAGGAGAATCGTGCACAGCTGAAGAAGGTATATAAGGAGTCACAGTATATGTTTGCTCTTTGGTATTTGCCACAATTTCATAGTATCCCTTTGTTGGTAGCACTATTGGTGCGGCAGAAGGACTATTTAGCAATTTACCGTTCTCTTCTGATACGCCAAAGCAGTGAGGTTCAAAAGCGCTCTCCTGTCCCAAAAAGTAGATTTCCTTATTATCACAATCCGCATAATATTTGAAAGTAAATATACCATTTGATTTTTTATGATAGAGCATCGGTACTCCACAAACATCGGCTGTTAAATCAGTTCCCTTAGGAACATTGGCCAGGAACAAAGTAACCATTTCACTGGAAACAATATATTTAATTTTCTGTGTTTTCCTGTTAGCTTCTACAAAGTTATCAATTGCTGTTATTTTTAGTTCATACTCTTCCGGTTTGGATGGTAAAGAATAAGTTTTGTTGAAAGAGTACTCTTTCTCGCCGTTTAATTTGATTCTTTCCATGATACCCAATATCGGTTCTTCCACATATACTGAATCTAAGCCTGAATCATCAGTGACTTTAAAGGAAAGTGACAATTCCATCTTGCTTTCCAATAGCTGTACTGTTCCGTCTTGTGGTGATACATTTGAAAAATTAGGAGCATTAAAGTCTCCATCCAAATGTAATGTAAGCTCTTTGGTCACAACATTTCCAGAAACATCCTCCAGTGCAAGATTTACTTTATATACATCTTCATTTTTCGTATCCTTTGGTGCCAGAAACTCATAAGCCAACTCATATTCTGTAACTAAAGTATCTGTCGGGAATACAATTTCCTTATCCAGATAAAATTCTGGAATCACAATTTTCAAAGACTTAAGGCCTAAATCATCTTTTAAATCAGCCTTAATCACAAACTTTCTGTTGGGATTAGAATACAATTCATCACGCAACACTTTTATTTCCGGGGCATCAGATGTAGGATAGGAGATACCCTCATCGTCCGAACATCCCATAAAGCAAAGCAGCATTAATAATGCTGATAATCTAAATAAACTTTTCATAATATTAATATTGTTGTTAACTAATAGTTTATTTCTGAGTGAATTACTGTACAGGGAAATGTGTCAATTCTGGCACATCCCCGTACAATAAGATCAATCACATCCTGAACACTTGTTTATTTACATCAAGTCTTTTCACCTTTTCATAATATTCTTCTGCTAGTTCTTCCTTTCCTAATCCGCTGTAACCTAATGCCATTACATAATAGCAGTGTATTTGGTTACGGATATTCAGATTGTCTTCCCATATGGCAAGCTCCGGCAATGATACTGCGAAGTAATCAATTTTACAGTCATCGAAGAGGTGCTTTTTACCGTGGTCGATTAACTTATTGAAGCGGCTTCTGGCTTTATTCTCTTCTCCTAATGCTCTCCAAGCAAGTCCTTGATAGAATATCTTGTCAGGTTGCTGGTCATTATAGTAGAATGCTTGCTGGGGTTCTGTGGAACCTTGGGTTGCTTTCATTAAATACTTGGTTGACTCGGCATCATTACCCAGCTTCTGATAAGCTATTCCCTTGTAATAATCGACTTCATTTTCTTCAGCATTACTCAGTTTACCTTCTCCCAAGTTATGCGGATAGAATTCTGTCTCTTTTAAAAGTGCAACAGCTTCTGAATATCGATTCTCTTTAATCGCCTTTTTAGCTAATTCTACCCGACAGAGTATGTATTGCCCTGTCACTTTGCCTTCACCACCTTCCCATGGGTGGAATTTTCGATTGGATATCAGATCTTTTGCTTTTTCATAATCACCTAAAAGATTGTAGAGTGTTATCCGTTCGATACATAAGTCGTCTCGTTGTTCTACCAGATCCAGATGTTCTTCCAGGAGTGCCAGACGTTCTACATGTGCCCTTCCCATCTTCTTATATAATTGGTCTAGTTCCATAAATATGCGGGAGTCTGTTTTATCCAGTTCGAAAGCCTTTTCCAATAGCTGTCGTGCTTCTTCTTTCTTATTCCTTTTATTGTAATAGGCCAGTGAAAGATTACGCAAAGCAGTGGGGAACTGATTGTTTATTTCTACAGATTTCTCCCAGCAACTGATTGCTTCCTCATAACGACGATGTGCATACCAGAAATTACCCAGATAATAAGGAGCCTTATAATCAGCAGGATTCATTCTCATAGCATCTGTCAGTACATTGATTTCATCGATTCTGTTGGGGAAGCACTTATCAGGAGATAGACTTTGTGCTTTCTGATACCACTGTCGGGCTACTTCCTCGTTTCCAGACCTTGATGCAAAGTATCCTAACATATAAGCTGCCATAGGATAGACATCAGTTCGTCCTTCCATATAGATATGCATAATTTGGGATGCTTCTTCATACATTCCTGCGGAGGCAAAATCAAATGCATACTCGATATAGTTGTGTACGCTGCCATTGAGCATACTTGTCATTTCCTGTAACTCAGTAAGATTATTCCCAATAAAATATTTCTCAAACCGGCATCCTAGGTTAAACTTATCAATAGTCAATGACTCTTCGATAAACTTCAGGGCTTTTTCAGTTTCTCCGGAATGTCTCAGGATGGAGGCTTTTAACTGGCGTGCTTTATGGTTATGCCAATTGTGGATAAGGGCCAGGTCGACATGTTCCAGAGCGGCATTCCAATCTTTTCTGATACTGTCTATCTGAGCCACACCGAAGTATCCGGCATCTCTCCAGGCTGCATTCCAGGTGGCTTTGTAATAGGCACTATATGCTTCATCATACTTACCTTGCATTTTCAGGCTCCATCCTAAGTTATAATAAGGTTCTCCATCATATGGATTAGGATTGCGCTCTGTCAGTGTCTTTATTGCTGTATGGAAATACTGTTCAGCTTCTTCAAATTTGCCCCGGCGCATATTCAGTAAGCCTACGGCATTATTACAACGTATATCACCCGGTTCTCTTTCCAGTGCTTCCATATAGTAAGCCATTGGATCATACGTTGCATGTCGGTATTGCTCCAGATGTAGCCCGGTCAGGAAGAGTTGCTCAATAGAAGCTATCTCTTTAGGCTGTTTGGCAGCTTTAGCCGGATCCGGGGTCGGTTTAATTTCAGGTTTATCAGCTTTATACTCTAAAAGTAATTTGCCATTATTATCATATAAAGATAGGATCAGATTTTCCGGCAGTTGCTCCGCTATGTTTACCTGGCTTTTGAAAATATTTTCCGGTGAAAGTATGGTTACTTTATCAAACAGGATTTTTCCTGTTATGTCTCTCAATTCTACTTTGATATTTTCTTGTCTGCCGGTTGCATATACGATGATATGGGCGGTATTTTCTGCTACATCCAGATTCAGAATGAAATCTTTGGTCGCATTTTTTACATATCCCACTTCACTATATGGCAGGAAGTATTGCTTCCATGACTTTTCCTCATAAGGTTGTAACCATGTGAAATCAGGTTGGTTATCTGTATAAACACCTGTCATCAATTCTATGTAAGGACCATCTTCATCGGTAAGGTTTCTGTCCCATGCAATACCAAAATCACCATTTCCCCAAGTCCATTGTTTCTTTCCCGGTGAGAGGTGATGATCGGCTACATGTAATAGTCCTGCCTGTACATGCTCTTCGTAGCCACCTACAAAGTCATAACGTGACTTTATGGCCATGTACGAAGTGGGGACAGGGATATTCTTATATTTGGAAATATCGACACCTTCCGAATAGTCCTGTTTGTAATATATGCCTGTAGCTATGGGAAAATTGGATACATCTCTTTTTCCATGATCGAAAACAGCATGTACATCGGGTGGAAAAACCGAGTGGTAGTGGTCGTTCACAACAACGGCAGGGTTCGCCCACCAAAGGAAAGTTTGGGGGAACGGAGTTCGGTTATAGACTTTCACATTAATTTCCAGATAAGCTTTGTCCGGATGAAGTGTAAATCCCTGCATTCCTTTCGTATTGAACATACGCTCTACTTCATTGCACCAGACCGTTTTACTACCGTCTGCATTTTCTTCAATCATACAGTCGGTAGGTAAGTATGTACTTGGACGATGATGCTGAGGCCAGTTGAATTCAATTCCGCCTGATATCCAAGGACCGGTCAAACCTACTAAAGCTGGTTTAATGACTTGGTTGTAGTAGACAAAGTGACGTTTCTTCACTTTGTCATAAGCCATTTGTACTCGCCCTCCCAATTCCGGCAAGATCATAATTTTAAGGTATTCGTTCTCGAGGAAGTAGGCCTGATAGTCTTTTTCTTTTTTCTCGTCGCATATCTTTTCTACGACAGGATAAGGGTAAACTACTCCTGAACTTCCTTGATAAACGCGCTTTTCCAGAAAGATGGGATTTTTTTCTTCCTCTCCGATTTCATAAGTTGGAAGTTTGATTGTTTCTTTCCAAACTTTTACAATTCCTTTTTCTGAGAGGGTCGGTTTAATTAAATATTCTGTAATTTTCTCCATAAGGTATTTATTGTTTTTTTAGACAATAAGGGTAAGTTAAGCGATGATTTCTTGTCATCGTTTAAGTAAGATTTAATTCAATAAGTGATATGCTGTTTTTAACTAGTTAATTCTTTCTCAATGCTTTCCAGTGATTTTCCTTTTGTTTCGGGTAATTTGATTTTAATGAACACAAATCCGAGAATACATATGATTCCGTATAACCAGAAAGTACCATAGGCACCTAATCCGGAATTTAATAAAGGGAATGTATATGTCAGTACAAAACAAGCTACCCAAAGAGAGAAGGTGGATACTGCCATTGCCATACCACGGATACGGTTTGGGAAAATCTCAGATAATACGACCCACGTAACGGGAGCAAGTGTCATTGCATAGCATGCTATGGCTAATACAACCATAATTAGTACAGCCATCCCGGTTATATTGAGGTAGTAACATATGCCCATGATGATATAAATGATGGCAAGCCCTGAAGCTCCGAATAACATAAGGGAGCGTCTTCCCAACTTATCTACAGTGTACATACCTACAAAGGTGAATATTACGTTCGTCACGCCTGTTACTACAATATTGAATAGGATATCAGAAACACCATAACCTACAGCTGCAAAGATTTCCTGGGCATAGTTGAATACTACGTTCAGTCCGCACCATTGCTGGAAGGCTGCAATAACTATACCTATTAACAATATTCCCGGTATCTTGCCTTGAAAAAGCATGCGGATATTTAACTTTTCTTTAGTGGCACTTATAACTGTTTTAATGCTTTCAATTTCTTTTTTGGCATATTCTTTTCCACCTATGTGGCTTAGAATATTTTCAGCTTTACCGTATTGTAATTTTGTAGCCAGCCAACGAGGGCTTTCGGGAATGAAGAATATAAGGATAAAGAAGAGTGCTGAAGGTACTACTTCTGCCCAGAACATCCAACGCCATCCCATTTGTCCATTCCATGTTTCCAGAATGTTTTCGCCGGGAACTACCGGTTCGGCGATCAACCAGTTGACGAACTGGGCTGCCAGAATACCTAATACGATTGTCAATTGATTGATCGATACGAACTTCCCTCGTACATGGCTGGGTGATACTTCGGCTATATACATGGGAGATAAGTTGGAAGCAATGCCGATGCCAATGCCACCGAATATGCGGTAAAAGATAAACCAATTGAGGTCATTGACAGCTCCTGTACCTATTGCAGAAACGGTAAAAGTGATAGCAGCTATTATCATCAAAGGTTTGCGCCCATATTTATCAGATAAGCTACCTGCGATTGTTACCCCTATTAAACAGCCAAGAATGGCACTACCCATGACCCATCCCTGCATACCGGGAGAATTCTCAATTGCAAAGAAGATTTCATAGAATGGTTTGGCACCTCCAATGACTACCCAATCGTATCCGAAGAGTAGCCCTCCCATGGCAGATACCAGCGAAATAAGTAACAAGTAAAAATTGTTGCTAAATGATTTTGTTTTCATGATATACGATTTATTGTATGGCAAATGTATGCCATAAAACTTAATAAAAAAATGCAGATTGTTATCAATTTAATGTATAATCTTATTATATTTATGGCTGTAAATGCTTGAATATGTTGACTGAACAAAGATTCATGTAAAATACTATGATATATATGTAAAATACTACCAAAATCAGATACCATGGAAAAGGTTGCAGAAGGTTTTAAAGGAGAGAAGGCTATCGTTACACCTTATAATATACGTAACCTTCAACGAGAGAATAATATTACAAAACAATTATTCGTCAGTCACATCGGATATTATCCTCATGCAGAAAATCATTTCAGGGAAAGGGAACTAACGAGAATGTCTTTATATATTGTGAGAGTGGTTGCGGTTGGGTTAGTTATAAAGGTGAAAAGTACATCCTGACTAAAAATCAAGCTTTTATATTACCGGCTAATGAGCAACATGCATATGGAGCGGACGAAGTGAATCCCTGGAGTATCTATTGGCTGCATTTCTGTGGCGAGGGTGTGGCTATGTTCTCCTCTATAATAGGTAAGACTATATCTTTGGAGGAGTCGGATAAGAGCCGTTATGATGATCGCTTTCAACTATTTGAAGAAATGTATCAGAACCTGGAAATGGGATATAGTCCTGAAAACCTGGAATATGTTAGTTTTTGCCTGATGCATTTTTTGGCTTCTTTGAAATATATTAATCAGTTCAGAGAAATAAAGAAGGTGAGAGAAACGGATTTTGTACAGAAGAGTATCTCCTTTATGAAGGAGAATATGGAGAATAAGATTACGCTGGAGGATATAGCTCAGCATGTGGGCTATTCCGCATCTCATTTCAGTGCATTGTTTTCGGAGAGAACTTCTTATGCTCCAATGGAATATTATAACCAATTAAAAATTCAACGTGCTTGTTCGTTTTTGCAATTTTCTGATCTAAAGATCAAAGAGATTGCTTTCCGTTTAGGGTATTACGATCAATTCCATTTCTCGAAAGCTTTTAATAAAGAGATGGAAATTACTCCCAAAGAATATAGGAGGAGATATAAATAACTTCAGATATAATGTGAAATGCCCCCTAAAAGTCTGTAGCAAACTTTTAGGGGGCATTTTTTAATAAAGAAAAATTAGTTTTGCTAAGCTTTAGCTTTTGGGAGAACTCAGCTTCTTTCTATATACAATCACCATTATCATAATACCTATCACCATCAGAGCCAGTGCTGCATAAGCGATGCCTTCTGTTACATGCAAGCTCTTCGGATCAAAACGCATTTCGATGGTATGCTTTCCGGCAGGGACGTACATAGAACGTAAGATATAGTCTGCGCGGGCAATGTCGGCAGGCTCTCCGTCAATGGTGGCTATCCAGCCATCCGGGTAATAGATTTCGGAGAATACGATGACGCCGTCTTTAGAGTTATTCGTTTCATAAATCAGACGGTTCGGTTCGTAACTTGTCAGACGCACGCTGGAAAGACTGTCTTTATGGGCAGTGGTAATGCCTTTCAGAATATCTTTGAAACGAGCATCTACTACGGCTGTCTCTGTTGGCAATATGGTGTTCAGGGCATCAATTTCCTGGTTGGCATTGTCCACGTACTCCACATTGTTGACGAACCATGCATTGCCGTAAGCGTATGGATTCTCGATAGGAACTGTCTGTCCTTGTCCGGCAGGGAGGATGAAATACTTCGTGTTCAGCATATTCAGAACGCGGAACTTGGAAGCATCCACACTGTCCATCTCACCACCTGCGGTAGCGATAGCCCGATAGGCGGCCTGCATTTCGGGGGAAATATGACGATCTATCATTTCCTGATAACGTCTCAGTTTGGCTGCATGATATCCACCTACGCTCTTGTGCCAGTAAGAAGTTTTATTCTCGCTGAATGCATCTCCGGAAAAGCTCAATACGCGGTAATTCGGGTCAGTGTCTTGGAGGATGATTTCATCAGCTTGCGTTTTCTTAAAGGTGTCAACCTGGGCAGAACGGGGAACGAATTGATCATCGTGCAGATAACGCTTGTTGACACTCCACATATCTACTACACAGAGAATAGCGATGCCGGCAATTACGAATGACTTTCTTAGTTTTCCGCTATAGTAAAGCCACAGCAACACACAGCCAATTACAATGATAATGAAGCTACGCAGTGCGTCGGCGCTTACCATTGCAGCGCGCATTTCTGCCAGATTGGAAAGGATACCGGATAGCTCGTTTGCAGGAATCATTTGCTGATTGACTGCATTCTGCAACATCTGCGCTTCCTGTGCGGGGACGAAAGTTGAACTGAAAGCTCCTGGAATCACGGCTAATATCAAAGCTACACCGGCAGTCAGTGCCAGACTGATACCAACAAACTTTATCTTCTTTTTCAATACCTCCGGTTCGTCCAGAATCTTTTTCAGAGCAAAGATAGCCAGTAGTGGAATTGTAAATTCAGCAATAACGAGGATAGATGATACTGCACGGAATTTACTATACATGGGTATATAATCAATGAAGAAATCTGTCAGTGGCATGAAGTTCTTACCCCATGAAAGAACAATGGAGAAGAATGTGGCTCCGATTAATGCCCATTTCAATGGACCTTTGACGATGAAGCAGCCTAGAATGAAAAGGAATAGTACAAAAGCACCTACATATACAGGACCTGACGTCATAGGCTGGTTACCAAAGTATTGGGACAGTTGCTGGTAGAGTCCGGCATAGGTCGGATTGGCTTTTTCCATGGCTGTTTCATTCAGGGCGAGGGGAACGGAAGCACCACCTTTAAAGTTGGGTACTAATAAGGTCCAGGTTTCGCCGATACCATAACTCCATTGGGTGATATAGTCACGGTCCAGTCCGCTACTGGTCTGTTTGGCGGCGTCACCGGTTTCGACGAGCTCGCTTTTGCCGCGCATGGTTTCTTTGCTGTATTCATAAGTGTGATACAGGTTCGACAGATTGACGGATATACCAATCAGCGCAGCTACAACAAGCACACCGCTTGCCTTGAAGAATTGCGGTAAGGTCTTGTTGCGCCATGCATCTTCAAAGTAGGCTCCTACAATGAAGAGGATGACAAATAGGAAGTAATAACTCATCTGTACATGGTTCGACAGAATTTGCAGGGCAATGAACAGTGCTGTAACAATGCCTCCTGCCAGATATTTACCCCGGTAAGCCAGTACGATACCTGCTATTGTAGGTGGTATATAAGCCAGCGTGATAAACTTCCAGATGTGTCCGGCAGATATCAGAATGAAGAAGTAGGATGAGAATGCCCACATTAATCCACCTAATCCTGCCAAC
>OHLO01000470.1_pt1 | contig 16199 bp, 10 predicted proteins | sample 1569131 | NCBI WGS metagenome assembly OHLO01 (sample SAMEA3879551, study PRJEB24766) | human gut metagenome | biome: human-associated habitat; feature: feces | place: USA | collected 1985/1987 | reverse complement strand
ATAGAACCCTAATCAAAAAACGCCCAAAGACTCTTCATAATCCAATTCTCCCCGAACCAGAAACGGCATATCCTCGTCTTCTATTTTCACCCCATCTTTACGTGCGCTTTTACAAGCAAAAGCAATAATGTCCTCTTCATCAAGTTCTACTTCTTCTCCGGCCTGCTCGTCGAACAATCCCTTTTGATCGTAGTAATCATACACAACATCGGTAACATAGATAATATCGTCATGGGTATATTTTTCCTTCAACTCTTGCGGCAATACATTTAATATATATCGAACAGCATCGTCTTCGTCGTATGCAAACAAATCTTCTTCCTGACTCATAGCTTCATTTTTTTATTGGGTAAAAGTACAAATCCAAAATGTCTTTTGCAAATCGATGAAAAAAAAATAAGTTTTTTTGTTGCTATAAAAAAAATATTATCTACATTTGCAGTGTACTATTAAACTAATACACATAAACAGTATAACACTACAAATTGTAAACACCATGTTACAAATTGAAAATCTTGAATTTAGTTATCACAAAAAAGGGAACCCTATCTTCAATGGGATAAACCTGACTATACAGCCCGGCTCGGTTTACGGGCTCTTAGGGAAGAACGGGATCGGGAAATCGACCCTTCTTTACATGATGTGCGGATTGATGTTTCCTCACAAAGGTTCTATCCGGTTCGACGGGATTGAAGTAAAACGCCGATTACCCGAAACCTTAGAAAAAATTTTCCTTGTGCCCGAAGAATTCGATCTCCCTTCCATATCGATCGACGATTATGTCCGTCGGAACAGTGTGTTTTATCCCAACTTCAACATCGATCAATTCAATCAATATCTTTCCGATTTTGAGTTAGAACACACAAAAAATCTAGCCAAAACTTCTATGGGACAAAAGAAAAAATATTTGGTCAGTTTCGCTCTTGCGACAAACACACCTTTATTACTCATGGACGAACCGACCAATCATCTTGATTCGTCGGGCCGACAACGTTTGTATGACTGGGTAGAGAAATGTCACTCTACGTTGTTGGTCGTGAGCCATGACCGTACCTTGCTCAATCTTCTTCCCGAAATATGTGAATTGGAGAAACATCAACTCACTTATTATGGCGGAAACTACGAATTCTACAAAGAACAGAAAACTCTGATGCAGGAAGCCTTACAACAGCGTATCGAAGAAAAAGAAAAAGCACTGCGGATAGCACGCAAGGTAGCCCGTGAAACAGCCGAACGAAGAGACAAACAGAATGTACGCGGTGAGAAAGCTAATATTAAAAGAGGTGTTCCGCGCATTGTACTAAATGCATTGCAGGGAAAATCAGAAAAAAGTACCGGCAAACTTAACAGCGTGCATCAGGAGAAAGCCGACAAACTGACAGAAGAACGTAACCAACTCCGGGGTTCTCTCTCTCCAACGGCTGCGCTTAAAACAGATTTCAACGGTTCTTCCCTGCACACCGGAAAAACGTTAATTACGGCAAAGGATATCAACTTCGGTTATCATTCTGCTCCGAACGACAGCGATAGCCAAAGCGATAACGAACCTTCCGAAAATAACCTGCCGGAACAACTGCTTTGGCAAACTCCCGTCAGTTTTCAGTTAAAGAGTGGCGACCGCCTCCGCATAGAAGGGACCAACGGCAGTGGAAAGACTACTCTCTTGAAAATCATCACCGGACAACTTCAGCCACAGACAGGAACACTCACACGGGCAGATTTTTCTTATGTCTATCTGAATCAGGAGTATTCTATCATCGACGACCGGAACAGTGTCCTTGAACAGGTTTACGCTTTCAACAACCGCAATCTGCCGGAACATGAAATAAAGATCATCCTGAACCGTTACCTGTTTCCCGCTTCCGAATGGGACAAGTCCTGCCGGAAATTAAGCGGCGGCGAGAAGATGCGGCTCGCTTTCTGCTGCCTGATGATCAGCAACAACACACCGGATATGTTTATTCTGGACGAGCCGACCAACAATCTGGATATACAGAGTATCGACATCATCACTGCGACTATCAGGAACTATACAGGTACCGTCATAGCCATTTCGCACGATAATTATTTCATTCGGGAAATCGGTATCGAACAGCGTATTGTATTAAGTTAATCCATTGACATTTTATCAGACAAAGTATTAAATATCAATACAGTTTTTTATACCTTCGCAGCGCGAAGCAAAAGAAGAAGATTAAAATGAATGAAACAACGCAATCATGGTGGTTCGTCTTTTATAAAGACCAGCTATTACTTGAGAAGAAAGAGAACGGCGCATTTGCTCTTCCTTATGGAGAAATTCCGCCTATCACTATTAAAGAAAAAACGACGGTACATACTATCACAACATTAGAGGGAAAGACTTGCAAGTCTTTCTCCCTCTCCTCGCCTTTTGAAGAATCGGCACAGTATGTAATGACCGGACTTCGTGCCTCTTATGATTATCTACCGCTATCTCACTATCAGGCAGCAGGAAAAGCGCATGAGATTCTGCACTGGGACCGGAACAGTCGTTTCTGTTCTGCCTGCGGCACTCCTATGGAACAGAAAGAGGACATCATGAAACGTTGCCCGAAATGCGGACGGGAAGTATATCCTTCTATTTCTACTGCAATTCTCGTCTTAGTAAGAAAAGAAGATTCATTGCTCCTGGTCCATGCCCGTAACTTCAAGGGAACGTTCAACAGCCTCGTAGCCGGATTCCTGGAGACGGGCGAGACATTAGAGGAGTGCGTAGCGCGTGAAGTGAAAGAGGAAACGGGACTGGATGTGACGAACATCACCTATTTCGGCAATCAAACATGGCCTTATCCCAGCGGATTAATGGTTGGGTTCATTGCAGATTATGCCGGAGGGGAAATCAAGTTGCAGGAGGAAGAACTGAGTTCCGGAGACTTCTACACACGGGACAACTTGCCGGAACTTCCCCGAAAGCTGAGCCTCGCACGAAAGATGATCGACTGGTGGCTGGAATGCTCTCACAAATAATCGGCTATGGAAAACATCATCAAAGGTATCCGGCAATATTATCCGGTATCGGACAGTTCTCTGGAGGTTCTTTTCAGTCACATGGAAAAGCTGGAACTTCCTAAAAAACACTTACTGATACGCGGTGGTGTAGCAGACCGTCACGTCTACTTTATCGAAAAAGGATTTTGCCGGTCTTATTGTTTACACGACGGCGAAGAAATCACGATCTGGTTTTCACGCGAAGGTGATATCACTTTTGCCATGAAAGACTTGTATCACGACGAACCGGGATACGAATATGTAGAATTACTGGAAGATTGTGAATTATATGCCATACGTATTGAAGATTTAAATCAAATTTATGAAACTAATATAGAAATTGCCAACTGGGGACGTGTCATTCATCAGGAATGTTTGTTGTACATGGATATTCACCATATCAACCGATTGTATCTTCCGGCTAAAGAACGTTATGAACAACTTTTACGTGAGCAACCCGATGTCATTCACCGTGCCCAATTGGGATATATAGCCTCCTTTCTAGGCATGACTCCCCAACATCTTAGCCGTCTGCGTTCCGAATCCTAAGTTCTTTTTTAATCTATGTGAATTTTTATCTCATAAGCAAACACTACTTTTGCAGTCGAATACAAAAAAACTGATAAGTATCGTGATTAACACATTAACTTCTTTACGGATATTCTTTGCCCTAATGGTATTTGGGGCGCACTGCTACGTCATTGATTCAAGTTTCGATGCTCATTTCTTTAAAGAAGGGTTTGTCGGAGTCAGTTTCTTTTTTGTGCTCAGCGGTTTTATTATTGCTTACAACTATCAGGAGAAGTTATTGGAAAAGACCGCTACCAAACGAACATTTTGGGTAGCGCGCCTCGCCCGCATTTATCCCTTGCATTTACTGACATTATTAATTGCCGTATGCATAGGAGGATACGTTCAATATAGCGGCACGGCAGACTGGATAAAACACTTTACCGCCTCCACCTTTCTCCTACAACCGTTCTTCCCCTCTGCCGACTACTTCTTTTCATTCAACAGTCCTTCGTGGAGTTTGGGATGCGAACAGTTGTTTTATTTCTGCTTTCCTCTGATTGTTCCTTTCTTGCATACCAAAAGAAGTCTGTTTATCACACTGCTCATCTGTCTTCCAATTATGCTGGCAGGCATGTATCTGACCAACGAGGAGCAAATCAAAGCATACTGGTATGTAAATCCATTCACCCGCCTGCCTGACTTTTTCGTAGGTGTCCTGCTTTACCAGTTCTACCGGTCATTATGTAATAAAAAACTTTTTTATTCCACCGGAACTTTATTAGAGGCAGGAGCCGTTGCCTTATTTTTACTGTTCTTCCTCTGCGCCGCAGACATTCCTAAAGTCTATCGCTATTCTTGTTATTACTGGTTACCCGTCTCGCTAATCATTCTTATATTCGCCTTACAACAGGGAGGCATATCCCGATTGCTATCCAACCGGTTCTTAATCATAGGCGGAGAAATCAGTTATAGTTTCTACTTGATACATTTGTTTATCATAGATGCATATATGCGAATGTCCGCCCACTATCATTGGCAGATACAATGGACAATAAGTGTCCCCGTCATTCTCTGCATCACCATTATACTCAGCCTGCTTTCTTTTTATTATTTTGAAAAGCCTGCCAACAAATGGGTAAAACGAATATTCACTAAAAAAACAATCATAAATCAACCCCATGGAATTATCAACAAAAACACCACGAATTGAAGTAGTAGACGCTCTCAGAGGTTTTGCCGTAATGGCTATCCTCTTGGTACATAACCTGGAGCATTTCATTTTCCCCGTCTATCCGGAAAGTTCTCCCGAATGGCTTACCATTTTAGATGCCGGAGTATTTAATGCAACATTCTCATTGTTTGCAGGAAAATCTTATGCAATCTTCGCCCTGCTTTTCGGATTCACTTTCTATATCCAATCGCACAACCAGCAGTTGAAAGGAAAAGACTTCGGCTACCGTTTCTTATGGAGAATGGTATTGCTTGCAGGCTTTGCTACTCTCAATGCTGCCTTTTTTCCGGCAGGAGATGTGTTGCTTCTGTTCGTTGTGGTCGGCATCGTACTGTTTATCGTACGCAAATGGAGTGACAAAGCTATTTTAATCACTGCTATCTTCTTCTCACTACAACCGATTGAATGGTTCCACTACATTATGAGCCTTTTCAATCCTGCCTATACCCTGCCCGACTTAAATGTCGGAGCGATGTATGCTGAAGTAGCAGCTTATACCAAAGGTGGAAACTTCTGGGAATTCCTGATAGGTAATGTCACCTTGGGACAGAAAGCCAGTTTGTTTTGGGCTATCGGCGCCGGACGTTTCTTACAGACTGCCGGACTTTTCCTATTCGGCTTGTACATCGGACGCAAACAGTTATTCGTCACCACCGAATCTCATTTGAAATTTTGGGTAAAAGCGCTCATCATTGCTGCTATCAGCTTCGCACCTCTTTACTCTTTGAAAGAGCAAATCATGCAGAGTGACAACAGTCTGATTCAACAGACAGTGGGTACCGCTTTTGATATGTGGCAGAAATTCGCGTTCACTATCGTATTGATTTCCTCCTTCATCCTACTGTATCAGAAAGCTAAGTTTCAAAAAGCTGTTTCCAGCCTCCGCTTTTACGGCAAGATGAGTCTGACAAACTATATTTCCCAATCTGTTCTGGGTGCCATTATCTATTTCCCATTCGGATTTTATCTGGCTCCTTACTGCGGATATACTCTAAGCTTGATTATAGGTATTGTTCTTTGTATCTTACAGGTTCAGTTCTGTAAATGGTGGCTGTCCGGACATAAACAGGGACCATTGGAGACGATATGGCATAAATGGACTTGGATAGGGAGCAAATAATACAAAAAAATGTATGAATTGAATAATTTGAACTATAGAACAACATATTATGGTATTTATACGGGACAATTAGGTTTTGTTCTGTATAAATGCCTATATTACAAATTGGTATTTTTGAACCATTGAATACAGCAGAAAGGAAGAATTTTACAGGAAATGCACTGTTGTGATTTGCTTCCAAATTAGTATCTTTGAACCATTGAATACAGCATAACAAGAACGGGGAAAGTGATAAGGCCGGTTGTGATTTGCTTTCAAATTAGTATCTTTGAACCATTGAATACAGCTGGCAGATGGTAATGACGGCACGGACGGTGTTGTGATTTGCTTTCAAATTAGTATCTTTGAACCATTGAATACAGCATTGAAAGTGTATCAGCTGCGATAGTCCCGGTTGTGATTTGCTTTCAAATTAGTATCTTTGAACCATTGAATACAGCACGATAAGTCATGCCATTCCGATAACGAGTGTTGTGATTTGCTTTCAAATTAGTATCTTTGAACCATTGAATACAGCTCACCAAATTGTGTATCCGGAAGAACGCCCGTTGTGATTTGCTTTCAAATTAGTATCTTTGAACCATTGAATACAGCTATTACACTACAAAGATAAGGGAATATAAGGTTGTGATTTGCTTTCAAATTAGTATCTTTGAACCATTGAATACAGCTCACCAAATTGTGTATCCGGAAGAACGCCCGTTGTGATTTGCTTTCAAATTAGTATCTTTGAACCATTGAATACAGCTATTACACTACAAAGATAAGGGAATATAAGGTTGTGATTTGCTTTCAAATTAGTATCTTTGAACCATTGAATACAGCTGAAGAAGCAGAAGAAGAAGCAGCACCAGCGTTGTGATTTGCTTTCAAATTAGTATCTTTGAACCATTGAATACAGCGAGTGAATTCACAAGATTTGCCATTACGGAGTTGTGATTTGCTTTCAAATTAGTATCTTTGAACCATTGAATACAGCGCAGCACCAGCAGCAGTTGCAGCAGAAGTAGTTGTGATTTGCTTTCAAATTAGTATCTTTGAACCATTGAATACAGCCCAAAATTAATATTAAATCGAAAGTATCTGGTTGTGATTTGCTTTCAAATTAGTATCTTTGAACCATTGAATACAGCAGATTTAGGACGGTGCATCTCAATCATAGAGTTGTGATTTGCTTTCAAATTAGTATCTTTGAACCATTGAATACAGCCATAGATTCTGTGAATCATATAAAGGATCCGTTGTGATTTGCTTTCAAATTAGTATCTTTGAACCATTGAATACAGCAAATTAAGCTCAATGAATCACAAGCTAATGTTGTGATTTGCTTTCAAATTAGTATCTTTGAACCATTGAATACAGCACGAGGCAAATAACCCATAGTATAATCGGCGTTGTGATTTGCTTTCAAATTAGTATCTTTGAACCATTGAATACAGCACGTTGAAGAGCCTCACCACGGCGAAGGGAGTTGTGATTTGCTTTCAAATTAGTATCTTTGAACCATTGAATACAGCTGAGTACGAGTAAAATGCTGACGTTTCAGCGTTGTGATTTGCTTTCAAATTAGTATCTTTGAACCATTGAATACAGCTGCCATTACGGACAAAGAGTACTCGCCGAGGTTGTGATTTGCTTTCAAATTAGTATCTTTGAACCATTGAATACAGCTTAACAGATTCAGAGGCAGTCTGAAATTGTGTTGTGATTTGCTTTCAAATTAGTATCTTTGAACCATTGAATACAGCTATCCGTAACGAACGAGCCTCTCGGGTGTAGTTGTGATTTGCTTTCAAATTAGTATCTTTGAACCATTGAATACAGCTAAAATACCAGGAAGCCAAATCTGAAATTAGTTGTGATTTGCTTTCAAATTAGTATCTTTGAACCATTGAATACAGCACAATCGCCATTAGCCGCTGTATTTCAATAAGTTAGATCACAATATAGAAAAAGAAAATGAGCTGTAAATTCATTAAAAAATCCCGTAGTCTTACGGGATTTTTTATTCAAAATAACTCTAATTGTTGTCCTGGTGTATTAACAGATAATATTTTCTTCCCATAAAAGAGTTCAATATTCTCAAATTGCTTATCAGTTATGCACATTATTCCAACCTGACCATATTCTGGCAAAAATGATTTTATTCTTTTTATATGAACCTCAGCATTCTCACTACTTGCACAATGACGAACATAAATAGAAAATTGAAACATAGTAAAACCATCTTTCTGTAAATTCTTTCTAAAATCGATATAAGCCTTTTTATCTTTTTTAGTTTCTGTTGGCAAGTCAAAAAGCACTAATATCCACATAATACGATATTCACTAAAACGATCCATTACTTCTCAGGATAAATAATACGACGAAGCTCTCCAGTAAAACATTTATAAAGTGAAGCTGTCGTTTGTGCTACAGCAACCATCAACGGACTTCTTTTCCCATTTATCATTACTTCTAACGTTGGAATATTCAATAAAATAGTTTTTAAATCTTTTGTTAACTCATCATAGTTCTCATGCCCTTTTACAATAGAATACACAAGTTCATCTACATACGGTCGGTAAGGCTCCATTACATCATCCGCCAAACAGTAAGCATTATAACGATTATGATGATGAATTCCCAAAGTAGGTAAAAGTCCACTCGTTACCAAAGCACGAGCTACTATTGCCCGAAGAATTGCATAGCCATAATTTAATAAATTATTAGGTGGTATCCCTTCTCTTTCCCGTGTGAACCCTTCAATGTCCGAAAACATACACTTCCAGTAATAAGCGGCAGCACGAGCTTCCAAATTATCAGGATCACCACTTTTCACATCATTCGCCCAAACTTTCATACACTTTACTTCCTCTTTTTTACAAGTATATAGCACTGAAGCCTGATTTTCTATCTTTGCTTTCATTGTTTGCTGCCATAGCTGTTTTTTTAAAGGAAGAGAAGCATCCAGCTGCATCCTAAACCTTTCATTTTGGGTTGAATTTCCATATAAAGGAAGCATTAAACCTACAGGCATACTTTTACAATCACAAGTTATTACAGCACAATTATTCTCTAATAATGCTTCTAGCACTCCCGAAGTTATAGTAATTTGCTTATGATCCAAAACAACAATTCCAATATCTTCTATTGGCTTAGTTACTTCTGATTGCTGTTTAAATGTCTCTGGCAATGACTCATTTTTCACAATCTCCGGAAGTTTAATTACTAACTGTGCATTCTTTAATGAGAGATACACTGGATTTCCAAAATAAAATGTCTTTTTAATCATGGTAAATTCTAATTAAGCATTTATCCCCTATTCGTCATCAGTATCGAAAGGCAATTGAGGTTCACTTGTATCCAATTCAGAACCAAGCAAAAAATTCTGATTAGATACAATACTTCTCCCTAATTCTTTTTCCGCTTGCTCACGAGCAACTCCAGCTACATTTCCTCCTCTTTGTGCAACCTGCTTATTCTCAATAAACGTATCCGGTTTTTCTTTTTGAGAAATTTCTGTTGTTACACGCTCACCCAACATCGTAAAAATAAGTTCTAAGTCAGACATATGATCACGCAAATTCTGATTCTTCTTCATCAATCCCTTATACTTTTTGTATTCAGAAGGAGTTAAGCCAAAAGTTGCTTTAGATATTTCGGCTGTAAGTATTGCATAATCACTTTTCTCAGTAATACCTCTTTCCTTCCATTCATCAGTTAGATTTTGTCTAATAGCAATTCCCCTTAAACGCTTATCAATCCAATCTTTAGGATAACCTTTTTGCTCATAAAGTTCTTTCATTCGTTCTTGAGCCAATTCAGGATTTTCTATTTCCTGTATACGGTCATATCCTACCTGTGCCAGCCAAAGTTTAAATGGTTCAGCTTTGGAAGAAGGGATAGATTGAATAATACGAAATAAGCCTTTTATGTTAGCAGCCAATACTTTTCTTCTCTTACCACTTTCTGTCATCATTTCTACCTGGGGACAATTTGTCCCCAGGTAGGCAGCTAATGATGCATCTCTTTTTCTCATTTTCTTCAAATAGTCTGTAGGATTAACACTATCAGTTAAAGCTGCTACTACATCTACAACCGAAAAATACCACTGTTGTTCCGTCTCATCCCATACAGAACGAATTTTCTTATCTTGAAATAGTTTTATACTGCTCATCCTACTTTATAATTATTTCAGTTATATGTCCTAATCGATCAACATTAATTGGCATACAAATCTCCTTTATTGATTCTTTCATATCTGTACTTTCCACTTTATTTAATTGAGTATACTCATTCTTATCCCAAATCATATTGGATACATTATAAGGAATTGCATACAATCTATTCCCTGTAAAACTTACAATTTTATAGATTCTACCCCTATCTAGTTTATCCGATAGTATTCTACTCATCAATTCTTCTTCTGTAGGCAAATAAACCAAATCATTCGGAGATAACCAAAATAATAATTTTTCCCCCTTATTATTCTTCTCCGGAACTGGAAGCCAACCCATTTTTTCTCTTTCAATAACCACATTCAAAGGAATAGTTTCATAAGTACGCTTTCCTGCATCTGTTTCATAAATCGCAAAAAACAAGTTCGTACCTTTAGCAGCCTCTACATATTTAGCCGATTTATTCCCATTTGTCCCCACTTTAAATTTATTGCCTAAGGGTTCACATACGCGGACTTTATATATTGGTTGATGAGGCTTTCCACCATTCAATATTACTAAATTCCGATTCATTTCATCAATGCCATCCGGCGAAAATGCCAATTCGGGCTTATCTCCTTTGTTACTCAAATGATTCAATAATATTTTCTGTATCCCAGTATCTGTAACAGATTCTCTTATTTTCTTTTCTGTAAAACCAGTATCCAAATTTTTGCGAACAGCTACCAATAATTCAGAAGATTCATCTGTAAAATAATAAACGGGAATCTTAGCAAGATTCACCTCTTTCCACAAGGAAGCATTTTCCTTAAAATATTTTTCAATCTTTTTCTTATCATATTGATATGCAAATAACTGTAATACTTTCTCTTTAATCTTCTTATCTACTATTTTTTCTGGACTTTCCAAAGCAACAGAAAGTCTTACTTCTTTTATCTTTCGCAAATTTACCTGACCAAACACCGTGTCTTTATGCATTGATTTACGAATTGCCCAACTATCTCCTTTCTTCTGCTTTTTGAAAACCTTTTTACCAGCATCATCATAAGCTTGATAATAGTTTGTCATTTTGTTTATTACCCGCAGATTTTGTTTAAAACTGACGATTATATCAAGTAATGTACGATAAACATCTTGCGTAAACGTCGCCCAAGGTTTCTGTATAATCCACTTATAATTACCTCCTCCATCTGCCTTAGATTTATCACACAACATACGCTGCAAATCATAACGAGCGATCCGGGCATGTTTAGAAGCCGATTCATTACTTAAATAATTAACATGATTACGGGTAGCACAGGCTATTATGATAGCATCCATTGCATGATGACGATGATCGATACGTTTTTTACTAAACCCTTTTTGATATTCCAAAGGTAGTTCGGTTTGAAAAAAGCGCTTTCCTTCCCGATTTTCCCAATGTCCGAATTGCTGACTTTCTGTCAAACGATTTAAACGTTCAAAACGAGAATACACAATGTTATTCCAAACATCATTTACTCCCCAATCTTTTTTAAGCCTATCTGTCACACTACCAGAACATACAATCACATTTTTGGAAATAGCCTCTGATTCATATTCGCCATTCGCATCCTCCTCTCTCACAACATTCGACAACAATCCTTTAACAACCCGACTGATATAACGACTATCATTCAATTGGCGCTCTATAAATTTCTCAGGAATATCATCCATCAGTAATTTACTCTTCTTACTCCCTGCTTTATAATAATTCTCTCCAACAAACCGCTCATATGCTTCAACTGAAAAAATCTTCACTGATTTCCCAAAACCCAGCTCTACTATTTCACCAGCATGCTTCTTTATAAATTCATATCCAAGCATATTGTCTTTCAGTTTGTTAACTTCCGATTCACAGATAACTTTATTACTGAAGGAATCATCAAAATACCGGGATTGAGGTATTACGTGCTCTATCTCATAAGCCGTAGTAAACAGTTTTCCTAAAGGTATAATTTCTCCTGTATAGGGTGAGCGATACTGTTGCTCCAACCATAATTTATATCGCAAGAAATCGGACTTTCCCGGACGCTTCTTTATGTCATTCTCCTTGAACTTTTTCAATATAATCTCAATATCCTCAGGTATGTCTCCTGCCCCATTCAAAACAGTATCTTCATAAATACGAAGTATTTCTTGCTGGCTAGGAGAGTAAGGCCTGACATTTTCCATCTCATATTCAGGATTCATAAATTCTGTAAGCAGAGCCTTAATACGTATATTAGCATTTTCGTTCTCAAGCATCCGTTCAGTCATCTGCCTGCGCTTCTCGGACGGGTTTTTCATTTCTCGTCCTAACTCCACATGAATTTCATCTATCTGCTCCACTCGTTTCCAAATATCACGAACGACCCTCAATGTTTCAGTAATAACTTGCTCAACAATAGGATTGCGCAAGGAATGTTGCTTAAATGATTTCAAATAAATATCAATATCTTCCGGAGACTTCCATTTCGCAACTTCTTTCCCCTCCGAATGTCTGTTATAAACAACGTAGCATGCCAACCACAATGGCAATCCTTGAAAATCAGAAGTTTCAGATAAATGAATAGTTTTCTCCCGGACTTTATTAAGTATTTTCTCATCACATTCTCCAGAAAGTATTTTCTCTATACGTTCTGCCGTATTTCCATCAATAGCATCCACTTTCCAATATTTTCCCATTCGCATCAATGGCAAAAGCCTCTTTATTGCCTTTGCAGAGTACGCACCATACTCTTTCTTAAAAGGTGGAAACTTCTTGAATACTTCCACAAAGTTACATGATAGCTGATATTTAGAAGCAAATGTTCGTAATGCCGTTTCTAATTCAATCCTATCCTCTACAGAATATAGTATATGCCACAGCGATTCTTCGATCTTTGTTGATAAAAAAGTTGAAGAAATACCTGCTTTTTCCAAATAATGTAAAATCAAACTCCGGGTTTCATTACAAGGGTATGATTTCCCTTCTACATAATTCCACCTATAATTTTCAATCTCCTTTTTCAAGCCAAATGCGGGATACTTAAGAAAAGTCTTTTGCTCTATTTCCTTTCGAACGCAAAGCCATTCATACAACGCTACATAATCATCTTTCGAACTTAAATATTCTGTAGTGACATCAATATCCGTCAATAATTTGCCATCCACCTTTTTCTCTTTTTGATAAATACGGATATTAGCAATAAATTGCCACAACCGAAATTCCTGATAGAGAGGATGCGATTTTGCAATGCACTTAATTGGCGCCTTCTTAATCTCACCTGTAGTCACATCTATATATTGATTTTCTTCATAAGGGCAGTTATCAATCAGTGACTTTTTACTTTTCAGCGGTCGCTGGTAAAAAAGGATATCTTCCATGAACAAATAAACAAATCCCCGATTAGCCACATTGTTTTTGTGAGCCACATTCATTGGGTAAAGTACATCAAGACAGGCTTTATATAATTCTCTATCTTGCAACTCCGGGTGAAAAGCTTGCTGTTTATCCAAAATTAGCTTCAACTCGTCTTTATAAAACTTACGTTCAATTGTTCGGACTAATTTTCCTTTTATTTTTTGCTGGGGGCTTTGAAGCAAAGTATCGTAAATATAACATCCTATTGTCTTATGGCTTCTTTCAATATCTGCTTCGGTTTTCTTTTTAAGCAACTTCCAGTCATCTTCTTTAGGCATCCGAAAAGAACGTTTCACACAACCATCTTTGTCCACTTTTGGGGTACCATCTTCATTTAGTTCCGTCGTTACGATAAATTCTTTAATTTTATCTTTCCAATCCAATGGAACGTTACTACTTCGACGATATATCCACCCATTCTCTAAATGAACATTATACCAAATATCCTTCCCTTTCTTATCGTCTGTTTGTTCTACTTCTACAACTTTCAACGCATAAAAATCCTCCAATCTATTCTTTTTTTCTTCTTCCTCTTCACCACGCAATTGATAATATCCTCGCTTTTGGTTAAAGTTTAAAAGAATCCATGCCAGTTCTTCTTTAGTAATTTTCTCACTCAAAGCCTTTTTTCGCAAATAATAAATTGTCCAATCATAAGGAACCTTTCGCCCCATTGCAACTAACTCAGGTTGTTTTTTAGCAAAATCTGCCAGCATTTCATTAAAAGAATTCTGAAAAAGAAATTCATATTTTCCTATTTCATTTTTCCTCCAAGGAAGTTTAACCTCAGTACCTAATTGAAACTTGCCCGAATGATTACTAAAATCAAGACTATCGATATAATGTTGTGGCAAAAATCCTATAAGTTTTAATACCTTATGCAATCTTTCCCTACGTAACAGAACACGTTCTCGCAATCGACGTATTCCACGAAAGCCTGTTCTCTCTGAAGTTTGAGATTTGGAATTCCCTTTGTCAAAATCACCGAGAATAGCAGCATCCATCGGAATTATTCTACTACCAGCCATTTCAATCCATTTACGTTCAGTTTGTCCGTCCGTATCGCTATGACAGACGACAGCCCATCCGATACTATTGGTTCCCAAATCCAATCCTAATATTTTTTTCATATTTGTGTGTTTTTACAATTTCCATCAAATATATCACTTTTTTCCTACAAAAAAAGTGATATACCAAATTATTTCATTATCTTTGCTAAACTAATTTGAAGCAAATCACAATAAGGATTATTCCGTTGTGAAAACATTAGGTTGCCCTCGTCCTTTTACGGGGGCTTTTTTATATCTTTATGACCCAAAAATTGTACTATAGGGATACCAAAAAGCAGACCACGAAATACACACAAACTACAAACGAACAACTTACGAAAATGAAACTTAGCGTATCACTCTAAAGCATCAACAAAAGTGTGTATATCCGTAGCCTGCGTGCTTAAATTGAGATGATGCCAATACAACAAGATTCCCGGAAGAATGATTAGAAAGGGGACTTAAAGAATGCAAAGGAAATGAAAGAACTGTACTAAACCGGCTTGAATAGTGGGAAACAGATGCAGGACAATATAAAGAAGCGCCTCCACAATCTTCGAAAAGACTATGGAGGCGCTATTTATTATTTATTCTGAACTATCAGAAGAAATAGGATCAGATACCCAATGACTTCTTCACTGCTTCAATCTTTTCCATTGCAGCAGACTCGGCAGAAGCATAACAGTTACGGCAACCCATTTCACCTTGTACTTCCATATAGAATTTGATCTTCGGTTCTGTACCTGAAGGACGAACAGAAACTTTGCTGCCGTCTTCTGTGAAATATTGCAGGACATTAGACGGTTCCGGCATATCAATAGCAGTTACATTACCTTTATCGTCTGTTTGTTTCAAAGTCTTATAGTCTTTACTCAGAATCACTTTCGAACCACCCAATTCTTTCGGAGGATTAGCACGGAAGTTTTCCATCATAGCTTTGATTTCTTCAGCACCACTCTTGCCCGGTTTCACTACGTTCACAGTAAATTCTTTAGAGAATCCGTATTCTACGTAGATATCCAGCAACAATTGATACAATGACTTACCGTTATCTTTTGCCCATGCAGCAACTTCTGCAATCAAGCAGCAGGCTGATACCGCGTCTTTATCACGAACGAAGTCTTCGGCAAGGAAACCATAGCTCTCTTCACCGCCTCCAATGTATTTCTTCTTACCTTCACTCAGACGGATTTCACGTGCAATCCATTTGAATCCGGTGTAGCAGTCGAGCATTTCAATGTTATTCTTATCAGCAATCTTCTTGATAAGTTCCGTAGTTACGATTGTCTTCACACAGAACTCATTACCTTTAATCTTACCTAGTTGTTTGTATTGAGTGAGAATATAGTAAAGATACATCATACAAGTCTGATTACCGTTAATCAGCACCCATTCACCTTTATCATCCTTACAAGCGATACCTACACGGTCTGCATCCGGGTCGGTAGCCAGCATCAGATCTGCGCCGGTTTCTTTTGCAAGATCCAGGCCCTTTTCCAGTGCTGCAAAGATTTCCGGATTCGGATAGCTGCAGGTGGTGAAGTATCCGTTCGGGTACTCCTGCTCCGGAACGATCGTGATATCGGTGATGCCGATGTCTTTTAATACACGGGTAACCGGTACAAGACCAGATCCGTTCAGCGGGCTGTAAACGAGTTTCAGTCCGGCTGTTTTGCACAGGCCCGGACGAACCTGACGGGATTCGATTGCTTCA
>OHLO01000434.1_pt1 | contig 17429 bp, 19 predicted proteins | sample 1569131 | NCBI WGS metagenome assembly OHLO01 (sample SAMEA3879551, study PRJEB24766) | human gut metagenome | biome: human-associated habitat; feature: feces | place: USA | collected 1985/1987 | reverse complement strand
ATTCCTGGGTATCGGTAACAACCCGATGGTAGGATGTACAGTGGCTTGTGCGGTTGACGTAGCTACTGCTTTGAGCAAGTAATATAATACATTGCTAATATATAAATCCCTATAACCATTGCAGTTATAGGGATTTTTATTTCCAGTAATTTCATTCGTTTAACTGATGACCCACCCCCTCCTATTTTTCAATATCAATCAAAAGTATTGCAAATAATTGTCTAAAATTACGGAATGAAATTGGTTCTTTAAATCATAAATCGGTTATACAATTAAGAGTTGGTTTAGGATAAAAGGAGGTCAAAACGAAGATTATTTATATGCAATCTGGCATTTTTGAAAATTTAAAAACAAGCAAAATTCAACAACCTGTTTTATCCTGCATATACTCAAAGAACGATTATCATAATATAAAATTGACGAGCAAGAAAAACTAGATCAAATCCCTGTATCTTAAATATTATCAAAAAAAGGAAGGCTGTTTTCACGCCCTCCTGTCTGTCCGCACAATTATATAATCCCGTATTTGCAGTATCTCACAGAAGGTAGAGTTAGCTGATGCCTAACATGATAGCCCCTTTACCTAGTTGTTTTCGGTCTGTTCGAACTAATATACATTTTAATATCAGACTTCCCCTGCCAAATTCACATCAAAAACGAGGTTTTACAAATTTGTCATCTGGAGATGTAAAAGACAACCCCGGAACAGAACGGCGGATATCTTTATAGGCATGTTCTTTAATCAGTGAATAATCTGTAGCATCCAAAGCATAGTAATAATCATCTTTATCTGTCGATAACTTTACAGTCCAGTCAAACATATTTCCAAAGATGGTCAACTCATCTTTTGCCGGATCGAAACCGGGGAGAGCTGATTTCACCAAACTTCCATCACTATTGATAATATAAAAATGATGCTTGCTATCTACCATATACCCCAAAGTCCGACGGCTACGGAATTCAGTAATAAACACATATTCCGGCAAGACTCCTTCAGGCAACTGAATAGCTTTCACATACGGACGTCCTTTGGTGCACTTCAGATGGAACAATTTATGGTTGGCATCTAAAACCAGATATCCCTCATCATAGTCTTTACGAGTAGTTGGATTGCCCGAAGCATAGCATGCAGGAAAAGCAAACCCTTTCTGAACCAGCATATCCGTAAACAATTTGCTTTTCGCCTCATCGATACAATTCGTCTCCATACGAATAAATTCTATACCTTTATCGGTAAAACGGAATGCATCTTCGGGCATTTTCAAATCCACCCGTTTGGACATGGACTCCATCAGAAAATAGAGTCCTGTCTGGGGAGCATTGATGGCTGACGGCACACTCTTGAAAGTAAAGTTTGTCAATTGAATATCTTTCGGACTAACTGCCTTACCACAAATGGTATCAGGGAAACGTTCGTCCGCCGTAAGCTGGCGCACATAGAGAGAAGGCAACAAACTGTCTACCTGCTGTTGTGTATATGTATTGCCTTTCGTATCATAGCGGTGAAGTTGCTTATTCTCATCTAGTTGTGTAATAACAAAATCACCAAGTACGGAACTATACATAGTAAAAGGAGTTTTGACAGGCTTCAGTGTGAGAAAAGCATAACACCAAGGCAACTGCCATACAAGCAGGACAGCTACGGTAATATAAAAAAATATTTTGCTGAATCGAATCATGTTTGTTTGATTTTTTAATAATAAACATTCAATTAGTCTTGCTTACCGGCCTTGAACCGTACCACAGAAATCCACGAAAGAGAAGCGGCAAGCAACGTATAAAGTGTCAGACAGGGCAAGAAACTATTATATGCCTCCGCTCCCGGAGCCAGAAAGTAGACACGGAAAATCAATGCCGCAATAATCAGATTCAAAACCCTGCGCTTCCATGTGGGTTCCAGGCAAATCCATGAAACAAGCAGATAACCGGCAAATCCGGCAAAAAACCATGGAGCCGCAGATAATAAAACACGCTGCACCAACTCACTTGTAAAATGTTGTGGCAGATAAACTCCCATCATAATAAAACTCATAGCAAAACAGGTCACCAGTGCAAGTACGCCATAGGCCAACATTGACATGACCATTTTCTTCTGTGAATAAGGCAAATGCAAAGTAAGCTTCAAACACTTACGTTGCATCTCGGGGAAAAACTGTACGGCAGCAAGCAAGATACCGATAAGTAAAGGGACAAATTGCAACAAATCAATAAATATAGCATCCTTCTGGACCATCACTACCCATAAATGATCGATTCCCTGTATGGCAATGGTACGGCCAATACGAAGCATGGAATATCCTGTGATCCCTATCATAAAAAGAGTTGCCAGCAACCAATACCAACGCGTTTTTATCCACTCTTTATAAAATATGGCTTGTATCATATTTCTTCTATTTAGTTTACATATTAATACTTTCCGGTAAGACCGATAAAGGCATCTTCCAGACTTACATTTTCGTGCTGCAAACCAGTAAAGGGAACTTGACTTTCCTTCAACAGTTTCTCCACATCCACGGGAGGCAAAAAGGAGTACGTTTCCAAGGTTTGACGAATGACAGCCGGATGATAGCAAGTTGCCGGCAACTGAGGCTGATAACCCTCGGGCACAGTACAAGTATATCTTCTCAGCTCTTTCATCAACGTTTCAATAGGCTGTTGAATAAGGATAGAGCCATAATCCATAATAATACAATCATCAATCAACCGCTCCATATCCTGAATAATATGGGAAGTCAGGAAAACAGTCTTGTTCTCGGAACGGGCATAATCACGTAAATAATCCACAAAAAGACGGCGATAGCCCGGATCAAGTCCTAAAGAGAAATCATCCAGAATCAACAACTCCGGATTTTGTGCCAGGATCAGTCCCAATGCCACTTGCGAACGCTGTCCGTTCGACATTCTTGAGATACGTTGCACCGGAGCTACCTTCAATTTATTCATCAAGTCATAATAAGCCTCCTTTTTCCATTGTCCCGGATAAAAAGAAGCATAAAACTTTTCTATTTGTGTGATATTCATAAACTGATATTGAACATGACCTTCCAGCAATAAACCGATATTCCTGCGTAAAGCAGGATTCATGGTCTGAATGTTCTCACCAAAGATGCGACATTCGCCTGAACGCGGCTGAAGATAACCGCTCAATATATTAATGGTTGTCGTTTTCCCTGTACCATTTTTACCCAACAACCCCAAGATACGCCCTTGAGGAACTTCAAAACTCAAGTTCTCATAAATCTTGCGTTGACCGTAATAATGGGTCAGGTTCTTACATTCTATAATTGCACTCATGCTTTATAAATCATTTTTCGTTTGCTATTAGAAACACGCCAGGAAAAGAATAGGAATCAAGATACCGGCCACCAACTCGATTCCTCCTCTGCCCCACAATCCTTTAGGACCTTTTATCATCACTATACCGCTGACAGTGATAATAATCAGACAGACAGCAAAAGCATCGGCAAACCAAGTCCACCACTTACCCGGATTGAAATGGAGTTGTACCATGGAAGAGATCAGCGGACGGCGCTTCACCCCCTCGTAGACAGCATCTTTTGTCCGGGTGTTAATCACCAGACTTGAGCCTCCTTTCAGAAAAACCTTAATCAGATCCGGTTCCGGGTAATAATATTTAGTAAAATTTCCGGCTTCGCCCAGCGGTTCCAACAAAGTCAAAATCATCTTCTCATTAACTTTGCTCTTGTCCGACAGATCCTCTGTTATTTTATATTCCGTTCGTGTAACTGTATAATGGGGATTTATGCTATCCCTATGGTTCATCACGATACCCGAAATAGCATAAATCAAAATCATTCCCGCAAAGAAGAAAGACAGATCACGATGGATGATCCGGCTCCACTTGTGGAATGCAGTACCTTTATTCTGCGATTTCATAAGAACTGGCTTCCATATAGTAGAATGACAGATAATCTATTCCGGTAGCAGCTTTTCTTTCTGCTATCTTTGCGCGAAAGTCCGCAATACGGGCTTCAGGGGTGCTGGCTGTTTCACCGCGTGCTTTTTTTTCCGAATCACACCCGGCAGCAGTTTCTCCATGAGATTTTTCAGTCTGTGCTTTCAGTTTAGCCTCCCAGTTTTGCAAGTAAGCTTCATCTACCCGCTGTTCCTTTAACGTTCCGGTCACTGTGACAATAGCGTTGATGCATTTGGTATCAAACGAGCCCAAAGGTCCGGCTTCCACACGAATCGTTTTGGTATCATCACTGCCCATCAGGAATATTTTTGTAGCTCCGTGCTTGCAGGTATGTGTGCAGATTCCTTCGATAGTCACCTCCTTGTTGGCCAGTGAATCGGCATGCACCAGCAGATTATCGATGCTCAATGCCGCCGGAGCCGCCTGCTCCGTTTTTTCAGACTGGCTCTGTTTGTTACTGTTTCCACAAGAAGTAGTAGTTACTAAAGCTGCCATTAAGGTTGCAGCGACCATAAACTTAATTTTCATATGCTAATTGTTTTTATTTTTTAAAAAAAGATGCCCAATGAACAAACGGCATACTGGGCCGTTCCGCATTTTTTATAATATGCCGCCTGCCATTGAACAGACAAAGACAGGTTATATTGTTTCATGATGGGATAATCCCCTTGCAGACGAATCCCCACCATACTATAACTATCAGATAAATAGTCAATATTTGCCAATAAAGTCTGGGCGGACGACTTCGCGGTATTCAATCCCGGTAAAGAATATTCAGCCGATAAATTGGCATAATATCCACCGTTAGCTTCTGCGGTCAATCGTAGCAGCCTCTTCTGATACAGCAAACGGGCACGCAAAGAACTCTCCAAAACAGACAAGTGAACAAACCGGGATACGGCGTTGTAATCCGTTTCCAACCGATGGTAGATTATGTTTGGGACAATTGCTCCTCCCCATACACCTTTATCAGTCAAAAGTTTCTCCCACAAACCACTTACGGCAATCCGACTATTCGTGACCTTCATTCCCGGAGATGTACTAATTAATGCTCCATAGGAGCTTCCGCCCGCCTCTCCGTAAATATTCTCCATTCCTTTACGAACTATATAGCCTGCATCCAGTTTCACAGCAAGGTGTTCTGCCTGCTGAAGTTCCCGCATCCAGGTCACGTTTCCTTTCAAATCAGTCGTATTCAATTCCAGCAAAGTGAGATTATTGGCATTGCTCAATTTCTTGTCCATTGACATACGGTCAATTGAAACTGTGGCCGATATCCCCTTTTCCGTATCAACTGGCAGAATGCCTATGCTTCCTCCCCACCGGATGCCTTGATGCTTCGTCCCGGTCTGGTTTCCGGCGAAACGCACATAATCCATGCCCAATCCCAACATATGGTATACCGAAGTAGAGCCTTTATCTGCAAGGAATGAAATCTCACTTTTCTGCTGATAAAGCCGGAAATCTGCGGAAACTCCCAAACGATATGTCCCCAGACGATATCCTGCTCCCAAAGCAAAAGAGAGATCGGAAGCTGTATTACGTGGACGCGGATCTTTATCCCGATAATTATGAAACGCTCTGTAACCACCGGTGATTCCCCATGTCCAGGAACCTGACTCACTGGCGTAACCTCCATTGAAATAATAAGTTTCTCCCTTCAGGAAACCACCAATGGAATCACCAGTCACGTAAGGAGCGATCAATTTCCAGTCTATATTTTCATTCCATAACACATTCTCCTGCTTCTCACTCCTGTATCCTGCTGAACCGAATACACGATCACGTTCCGAAAGAATAACGAAGGAATTGACATCTACCCCGATACGGGTATCCTTATCACCTTCCTGTTTCAAAGATGCTTTTCCTTTATCATGATAAGCTCCATTTACGTCCAGCCTTGTCCATGTATACGGAGTATAGTAATAATAAAGTGCCGGATTCTGCCATATCTCGCCACGAAATCCAGTCGCAAATGAAGCGGTACGGATTACCTTATCGGACAGGGAGAGTGTGTCGGTAGTCTGCCCGAAGGCTTCCTGCCGACTCTCCACAAATAAAGCAATCAGCAACATAATGATAATTCGGATTAGCATCATGAATAATAAAGATTTATATATCAATAAGACGGATTCAATTATTTGTTAAACAGGCTCGGAGTAGCCGCAGGTGTGAAATCAACGGTAGAGTTATTTGTATCCTGCAATACTTCCCGATCACCATCCTTGTAGGTGGCTTTACGCATTACGCACTTTCCGATGTTTTCTGCAACGGTATTGTTCATACCGATATAAGTATGCCCCATATCCAGCCCGGTAGAGGTTACATTCCACTGCCATTCATTGGAAGCACCTACATTTACAGCATCAATCACCCATTCATTGGGGAACTTATATTTGCTTTGCGGTTTACTGGCTGTTCCATTTTGCATAATATACGTATAGTTGTATGCATAGTCTGAAATATACTTTTCTTTAGTCATACTTTTGGGTAATCTGCCAATAGCATAAGCGCGATTTCCCTGTTTATTCAACACCCAGATAGTTTTGGAATAACAATAATAAACATCCAGATTGAGAACAGCCGGATTATCCACATCTTGCTTTGATTCAATATACCACTCAAAATTGGCTTTACTTAAATCTATAGAATTCGGATTAGCCTCTTTATGATTGATCGCATTGTCACAAAGGATAAAGGATTCTCCCGGTTGTACCGGATAATCTGTTCCACTGCCCGGTACTGCTACAACAGAGCCTACCGCAATAGCTTCATCCATGATATCCGGATCTACCGATTGATATTTCTGAGTAGTTTGGAATTGTGATTCCATAAATATCAATCCATCCGCATACAAAACTTTATCCGAGTTATTATAGATACGTATATACTGGTCGCCATTATATTGCTTACCTGCTTCATTATAGGTTCCGGGAATAAATATCTCGGCAATCACAAAATCAGGATCACCTGTATTGAGTACATGAACCTTCAGTTCCAGCTTGTACGACCCTCCAGATACGGCCACATTCTGTTGTACTCCCTGTACATCGACTTCCACCGGAGTTCCATTCTGTGAGTAAGTTCCCTTACCAATGAAAGTTACATTATACAACCCGTCCGCCAGTTCAATACTCTGAGCCGGATAGGTAATGTCTGTCTTGACAGATGTATTTACATTTTCAAAAGTATAGGTTCCACCGGTCAGTTGCAGCCCCTCGATAGTTGTATCTACAGTAGTGGTAATACCTACAGTGGATATGCTCACTTTGTCATCATCACTACATGCGGTAAATCCCAGCATTGTCACAAAAAGGACTAACATTGTCAATTGATTCTTTTTCATCTTCATCTCTATTTTATTGTTCATTTACTAAAAGGTTAAGTTCATTTCCATACCGAAATAAGGCGATTCGGACGTTCTCCGTTGCAGTACGCCCCGTAACGTATAATCAGGATAAATACCCAAAAGCCGGTTTACATAAAAAGCCAGATTCAGATACTTACCGATCCGTTTACTCGCCTTCAAATTGATATCCATATAAAAAGGCACGGTAGTACGCTCAAAATAAGTGGCTGAATATTTCTCCACCAGATGCTGTAACTGAATATTGTTTTTATCCTCTTCGCGAAACGGATGCGTTTCACCGGATTGATCTATATAGCTTACTGGCACGCCATTATTCCACAAGTTCCGTCTGTTGGTATACCAAGTGCATTGTGCCGACGTAGAGAAAGTAAGTCCCAAACGCTGTATATAGGTATCAAACATAAAGTTCGTATTGAATGCCTGGCTTTCTGTTCCGTTGTCCCCATTGTACAATCCCACATATTTCAGCTGTTTATTGTCCAACAATATAGAAGAGGCCTTATATTGAGGAGAATCCGAATTATAAATTGTCTTTATCCAGGCTCCATACATAGTGACGCGAGTCTTGAGCGATTCTATTCGTTTGGAAGCGAACTGAAATTCCACTCCTTCTTTACACACCTTCATTACATTACCTTGTGTGGAATACACATCCAGATTATATTCATTTGTATAAGTCAACTGAGAAAGTTCTGGAGGAGCCGTCAATGCTGATCCGTCGATACTAGCAGGATCATATAGTTTATATGCCAATGACCTATAATAAGTGATATCATCAAAAGCATTATTCATCCGTTCGCGGAAATAAGTTATCGACAGGCGGTTTCCCTTATAGCTGACGTCGGCCCGCACTTCCCATTTCATGTTACGTGCTGGTTCCAATTGATAGTTTGTATTATCCCATTTATATGTCATCATATTGATACGGCGATAATCCGGATTGGTATGGTAATAATTCAACTGAATCAAATCTACATACTTAAAATCCGGATATAGCTGTGCGGTGGTCGGCATACGGCTGATCCAGCCCAAACCTCCCGAAAAGGAAACATCCCATCCGTTTGATACCGGTAAACTCCATTGCAAGTCCAGACGAAGATCGGGATATATCTTGCCCTGCATCTTATATTTAGTGTCCAGCCCCAATAAAGACTGCAAACGGATACCAGCCGTAAAAGCCAATTTATGTCTATTTACAGGAAGATTCAACACCTCCTCGGCATAGAAGGCGAAAGGTTGCAGCTCCGGTATATCCTTAAAACGGCGAGGCCGTGTACTCAAACTTTCACTGATGGGCCGTGTCACATCGAATACCTGGCCTTCTCCCAAATTCTTCTGATAATTCCATTCCATCCCCATATTCATCGCATTCTGTAATACCCCCAACGGGAAAGCCAACCGCGTACGGGCGGAAGCCGTAACATATAAAGGTTTACCATCAATATCCATCTGTGCCACATAATTATAAGGTAGATAGATGCCATCAAACTCTCCGGTTTCTGTCTGAGTAGCAATAGCTGCCGGACGATTCAGAGAAACGGACTTTATTTCACGCATCTTCTCCCACTGCTGACTGACAGAAGTAGCCACACCAACCTCACGAATCCATAAATGGACCGGAAACTTCATGCTCCATTTCCCCGCTATCTTCAGGCTGTTAAAGTCCGATTTATAAGAATCTTCCTTTACTGTCGCATCTTTATCCCTCTTCGCATCATCAAACGAGCCGGTATAATCGGAACTGATATTCCAATGAATATTACGTTCATTCCATAACCATTTGCCATCCAAGCGGGCGGAAGCAGTAAGGCGAGTGTAATTTTTCACACTGTTACGCGGATCTATTTTGGACTCCAAATAGTTTAAATCAGCATTCAACACATAACGCCCGTTCCCATCCAGCCGAATTCCCTTGCCTACAGAAAACAGTTTACTGGTTTTATCAGCCTTAAAACGCGCAGACAAGGGGCTCTCATTCATTTTACGCTGAATGATTACCGCACCGTTTGCCACATTACCATAAGCCACGGAAGGAATGCCACGAATGATTTCCACCTTCTCAATATTATCGGTTGAGATGGTACGCATATCCATCCCTTTTGACATTGTGCTCGTTGCATTCACTGCGGAAGTACTGTTTGGCATATATTGCAGATTCGCATCCGTATTCTGGGAGATACCATCAATATAAAATCCAACTCCCAATGAAGAGATATCCTCCGTCTTACCTGTTTCACGTATCCGGATCAGATTGGCCTGCCCCATCTGAGGATCAGCCGACTTTCCTCCAGGTACTAATTCCATCAAGTCACTGAAACTGCTGGGCTGAAGATGTTTCATGGCTGTACGGTCAACGATAGAAGCGCTGGTAGCGCGTTTTGATTCAGAAGCGGTCACCACTACCTCGTTCAGCGCCATGACCGAAGGTTTTAAATAAAAGATTGCTGAAATATCCCCAATGACCTTCACTTCTTTTTCTGTAGAATCATATCCTAAATAGGATACAATAACCCGATAAGTTCCAGGATGGATATGTAGAAGTTCAAAATGTCCATTCGCATCTGTTATTCCCCCATAAACAATCTGCTTATCCACAAACAATTGAACTGTAGCGTAATCCAACGCTTTATAAGTCTGCTCATCCAGTACAGTTCCCCGAAATACAAATGTCTGCCCCCATAAAAGAGACACATTGCTACAAATTATAAATAAAAAAATATATGCAATCTTACAAATCATTTCATTCTCTATTGGTTTGCAAAATTACAATTCATAAAAGCTCGGCACAATCCCCATTTCTAGGTATATACTAAATTATACATAGATCGGAGATACCTACATGACGGTATACAATTTACAAATAAAATCACTTTCACCTAAACTTTATATTCACATTTTTTTTCAATGATAAGATAAATACATCTACTTTTTACCTGTTTCAATGGGGAAAATACCACGCCATATAAATACAGTTCATTATCAACATATTACCCCATAAGCAATGGTATGAAAGCATAATGGCATACAACTTTATATTACAAATCCATTGGCAGAATATTTATATCCGGCAGTCAAGGAACATCGGGTTTATTAAGTAATATTCCTCCTTTAAATTCATATTAAATTAGCAAATGAAGAAAAGCAACTGCAAAAAACACTATATTTGTGAAAATGAATTCAAATTAAACAGTTAGATTATGGGTACTTTAGGTTGCATCAATGACATGATGAGAAGAGATAAAGAAAATCGTGAACTACGAAAGGCAGGAAAGGAACGCTTGAATGAAACTAGAAACCGACTGATTGATTTGAACAAAAAAGGGCACTCCTCCCATCTATCCCTTGAGCAATTAGAAGAGATCAGAATAAAAACGCAAGAAAAAGAAGAAGCGGAAACCCACCAGCTCTTCAAAATAAAATTAATCATGTTAGGCATTGTTCTAATAGCAGGAGTTCTGATATGGATAGGAATTACTTTTCTTTAAAATTCCACTCTCTATTTTTCTTTCTTATTCCTTGAAAAAACCAATAAGAATTCTTATATTTGTGATACCAACTTGGAATAACCTTAAAAACAGATAGATATGAAAAGAATATTATTACTACTGGTTTTATGTTTAAACATAAGTATGGTGCTTGGACAAGAGTATAAAAATTGGGAAAAATATGATATAGAGGGATTCTATATTATTGCCAAATCAAAAGCAGAAGCCAAGATTAGCAAAAATGTATTGAGGGAGGGAGCAGATTATTATATCCTCACCGAAATGGATGACCAAGTATTCCCATCTGGTGTCAGCAAAAAAATAACTCCCAAACTCTATAAATTAAAAGATACTGAAATATACATATTTTTCAGCTTTCCTCCTTTCCTATTTGATGCCGATAATGGAATGATAGAGATTAAAGACAATAAAGGAACTTTTTTCAAAAAGCCAACACAATAAACATCAAGATACTCCATCACCAATATCTTCATCAACTACATTCATTATCCCTAAAGAGGGATATTCAGTAAATGTCTCTAAAAAATAAGATGGCATATGAAGATGATAGGGCATGACCATTTCATATGCCATTCTTATTGTCATTTTTCCGTGCTTTCTCACATACTTCTATCCGACAGGACATGACGTTCCGGAAGAAGTCTGATGACCTCTTCTGATTCTGTGAGTAAAATCATATCATGCTGCTTTAGCTGTTTTGTTTCGGCATTAATATACGATCTTACACCAAATAAATCTTGATAACTTTTAGTTATAAACGCTATAATTATTTTGGTGCTAAGGTAAGAATAAAATGCCATACTACATTAAATATTTAGTTATAAATTGTAAATACTCGGTTCTCTAAAATTATGAGAACCGAGTATATTTCATTAATGCTTTATACATTTAATCTTAAATTCTTCACTGCCAATTTTCATATTTAGTGTACATGAATTTGAATTAAGTTCGATAATATCATATCGTACATACTCTTCACCTTCAATATAGCAAATGATAGTGTTCCCAGAAATTTTATAAGTACCAGATCCGTTTCCAAAATACCCTCTTCCATTATAAGTACCGTCAGAATTAAATGTTGCATAAGTCCGTCTTGGTATAGACGTCCATCCTCCGCCAAATTCTATTTGGGTCAATTCCCATGTGCCAATAATAGCATCTTTGTATTCACTATCATCATCATCGGAACATCCAATAAATGATATCGTTAAGATAGTGATCAGTAAAAATAATGTTTTCTTCATTGTCCCTTATTTTAAAATATGTAACCTAATTTCATTTGAATACTTCCCATTGTATATCCAAATCCATATTCTGAATTTCGTTGCATATTATAACCTACTTGTAGTGTACAATGGCTTAATTTAACTCCAACGGAAGGCGTACAGATAAACCCAGCCATTCCATCTACTCCTTTTGTTAATCCTATCCCGACACCTAAATCTAAAGAAAAGAAAGGACTAACCGTTTCAGTAGCTGGTAAATATCCCTTCATATTCAAAAACAGCGGCAATACAAGCTCACCCTTCTCGTAAAGTTCGTGATAATAATCCAATCCTATTCCTACACCTGTAGAGAAATATTTACTAATATCAACACCTTGTATCGTGTGTATATTTACGCGATTAGTAGCAAATGTACCTATACCAACAGAATACCCAGCATTAATTTCACCGTGATATTTTACTAATGATTGCGCATTTAGTGTAAATGCAGTAACAATCATAATAACCAATAATGTAATTTTCTTCATAAATAATATATTTATATAATTTGATTACAAAAATATATATTATTTAAAGAAGCGAATTAAATCGAAGTTATTTTTACATAATGTTAACTATTTAGATGGGATAATAGAAAAAAAAAGATGTTGCGACATCTCTTAATATTATTTTTAGGCAATTATATATTAATTTACACCAATTATGTAAAAACACTGCATTATATTTGCATCTTGTGTAAAAAGTTACTATATTAGGGGCATAATTAAAAACTAAGCCTTATGTTTAATAGTAGATTCAAATCATTAAAAGATTTACAAGATGCTTTCCCAACAGAACAGCACTGTATAGATTATCTGGAAGAAAGAAGGTGGGGTGTAAAGGTCGTTTCCCCTTTTGATCCTACTTCCAAAGTCTACAAATGCAAAGATAATAAATATCGTTGTAAAAACACTGGAAAATACTTTAATGTTAAGACTAAACTTATTTTTCATAAAACCTCCCTACCTTTAATTTATTGGTTTATGGCTATATGGCTTGTATTATCCCACAAAAAAGGTATATCTTCAATACAATTAAGTAAAGATATTGGGGTAACTCAGAAAACTGCATGGTTTATGCTTCACAGAATCAGAAAGGCTTTAGGTATAGAAAACGATAAGTCAAATGAAGATGACAATAATGACAGTGATGGTGGTAAATTGAGTGGTACTATTGAGGTAAATGAAACTTTTATTGGTGGGAAGAATAAAAATCGTCATGCAGACAAGAAAGTAAAGGCTTGTCAAGGTAGAAGTTTCAAAGATAAAATACCTGTATTCGGAATGATTCAACGTAATGGTAGGGTTATTGCTAAAGTTGTTTCTGACACAAAATCAAATACCCTTTTCTCTGTTATTCATAATTACGTGAAAGAAGGTAGTAATCTTTATACAGACGAATGGAATTATAGTGATGGGGCTAATATTTACTACAACCATAGAAATGTAAATCATGGAGCAGGATTTTATGGTAGTGGTGATCTGACAACAAATCACATCGAAGGATTTTGGGCTTTAGTGAAAAGAAGTATTATGGGTATATACTACCATTGGTCTAAACAACACATGCAACGTTATATTGACGAGTGTGTGTATCGTTTAACACTCGCTCTTTATCTGATAAAGAAAGATTTGATTTATTTTTGCAGAATATTGAATGTAGATTAACTTACAAAGAATTAGTATATGGATAATCAAATAAAATACGAAGGAACTTTAAATCTTGGTGAAAACAAATTGCCATGTTATGTATTAGAAGATGGGACAAGAGTTCTATCAGGAAGGAAAATGCAAGAAATATTAAAAGTAGTTGATGGGAATATAAGCGGCACAAAATTGCCTCAGTTCCTATCAAATTCAATACTTAAACATTTCATTTTCAGCAATAAAGACGCGGCACATTTTGATCCAATTATATGCTTTAAAGGTAAACAGCGAATTAATGGTTATGAGGCTACTGTTTTGACCGATATTTGTGAGGCTATTTTAAGAGCTAGGCGCAGTGGAGTCAAAATGACAGAAAGACAACAAATAGTTGCTAATCAATGCGAAATTTTATTATCTTCATTTGCTAAGATTGGTATAATTGCCCTTATTGATGAAGCTACTGGATATCAAAATGAACGAGAACATTTTGAATTGCAAAAAATCCTTAGTGCTTATATTTCTGAAGAAATTTTGAAATGGCAATTGACCTTTACAGATGATTTTTATAGAGAAGTGTATAGATTATGGGGGCTACCTTTTATACCTAAATACATTAAAAACAAGCCATCTTTTATTGGTAAATTAACAACTAAGTATATTTATGATTTATTACCTGATGGAGTTGTTGACAAAATTAAGGAGAAAACGGGAAAAACGGATAAAGGAAATTGGAAATACAAATGGCATCAATCATTAACACCAGAAATAGGTAGAGAACACCTGAAAAAACAGATTATAGAAGTTACCACATTAATGTCTATTTCTAAATCCAAATCAGAATTTAATGAACTGTTTGAGAGGAAATATAATGCTAAACCTATTCAATTAGAGTTAGAGTTTAATGAGGATATTAATGAAGTTAAAAGTAAATCTAATGATGACTTTGACAAAGGCATAGACAAGATAGTAGACTTTACGATGGATGAAGATTAACTATTTAAACTTTGAACTTTAAAAGTTAGTGCGTATCTTTGTAGCGGTATGGCGAAAGTCGTACCGCTTTATTATTGGATTTTATAGCGTTTTGCTATTGTCGCTGCTTCGAGAAACTACCACAATCAAAGAGCACACAAGGACAATATGTACAGAACGCCTGCGCTATAGCGTGGGTCGTACTGGTCTTATGTGTGCAGGTATGTGGTAGTACCTTCGAGGCGTGAGCGAGTACTTCTCACGCTTTCTTTTTATAGTTATGCGTGAGGTTTAATTGGATTAACTTTATGTTTAACTATAAAAGGTAATAAAATGGAAAATGAAGAAAAGAAAGTAAATGTTACATTCTCAAACATTATGGAATGGGCATTGTATGTGTTAGGAGTAGTTTTTATAATTATTGGAATAAACTACTATGGAGAAGATTTAGAGTGTGGTTCTTATGGGGTATTTGATTTTGATGAGAAGAAATATGTTGGTGGAGATGCCTACAACTATATTATTTCAGCATCTCGTTCATCGGCTGTTATGATAAAAAGCCTAATATGGTTTGTTCTTGGCTCTTGTTCGATAATCATAGGAAGAACTTTCTCAAAATGACAAAATGGAAGTTAAAGTAAAAACCCTAAAAAAATACATTCTCTTTATTGTTGTATTTTCGGTAATTTCAATTATAGCATACAACGTTTATGATAAGAAAAGAACGGAAAAAATGAGAGAAATTGAAATGAAAGAAGATATAGAAGAAGCTATTGATAGAGAATATAAAGACTTGTTAGAAGAGTATAATTCCATCATAGAAACGATACAAGACTATGATTATTCCACTGATTTTAGAAGTAAGTATTTATACAAATTGAACAAACTTCTTGATAGTCCAAATAGATACACTAAAAATGGATGGTATCATATTGATTTGGGAGATTTTGAAGATAATTTTGAAACGAACAAAGACGAAGATAAAGAAATACTACGAAGCATAGCAGCAAGAAATGTTTATAAAAAGATACTTGGAAATGATTAATTTACAAAATTTGTATCATTAACAACAAGCGCAGTTATATGCTAACCAATTTGTGTAGGATAGTATATAACTGCCTATTTTTAATATGCAATGTTATAGACCATTTTTTCTTGCTTTTTTGCTCTTTTCCTTTGCTTCTTGGAAAATAAGATCAATCATATCCTCAAATTCCTTAGGCATATTTTGTGAAATTATGTTTCCTTCTCCATCTTTCACAACATATTTACCTTTCTTCTCTGTTTTTGGTTTTTCCTCTTTATTATCCATATTCTCCTATGCAGCATATATATATTGCAAATATAAATGAAATCTATCAGAATCTCTAAGTTTTCGAGTATTAAATCGGAAAACATATTCATCAACATACTTCTGCATATATTTTCTGCTTACATGATAGTATGTTCCGAAAATTGTTCTCTTCAAGTGGGACCAGGCATTTTCAATGCCATTATTACATACCATTATCATGGCATCCGTTTCATCAAATTCAAAATATCCATATAGTCTTGCAGAATGGTTGACTGAACGTATTATGTAATCATCTGTTAGCCCTGAGTATTCTAATCCGTCAGTATATATAACACTCCCTTTCTTTATGTATTTCTTAATAATCGGAAGAAGATGTTCCATATCTGTCCTTTCTACTACCTTAGCTATTAATTTGCCGTTTCTTTGAAGAATACCAAATACTGGAACCTTATCTTTATAGCTTCTTCCTTGACATTTTTCTACTTTCTTATTCTTATGTCTGTTTTTGTTCTTTCCACCAATATAAGATTCATCTATTTCGCATCCCCATATTACTGCTGCAAAATCTTCCGGGGAAGATTCGTTTTGTCTTTTGGTCAATTCCCTTAGTTTATTCATCATGTACCATGCCGTTTTCTGTGTCACACCTAAATCTCTAGCAGCTTGATGAGAGGAAAGGCTTCTTTTATGTTTGGTATAGATGAAAATAAGATACAGCCACTTAATCAAAGGAATTTTTGATTTAGCAAAGATAGTGTTGGTCTTTACAGTAAAATACTTTCCTGTGTTTTTACAGCGATATTTATGGTTCTTACATTTATAAACCGTAGAAGTAGAATCGAAAGGGGATATGATTCTGTCTTTCCATCTCTTCTTCTCAAGATATTGTATGCAAGAATCTTCATTTGGGAAAACCTGCATAAACTCCAAAAAGCTGTTTATTGTTGCCATAATGCAGTGTTTTTATATCATACTGCAATATAGAAAAATAAATAGAATTATGCAAATAATTCTAAAGGAAAATAAGATCCAATTACTATTAACTGTATTTTTACAAAATAAAGCGGAGAGAGTGCCTTAGTTTTATTAAGAGTGATTATAGGCTAAATGAAGAGGGGCCTATAAAACACCCCTTTTATGTGATATGAAAAGATTTAAAATTAAGGCAACAGTCCATAAGACAAATATTGTTTTAAGGATCTTCGACGGTGGCAAAATCACCACGAAGATAATTAAAAAATAGTCATTATGGACGGGGGTGATGGATTACGATAGTTATTTATCACCCTTTTCTCTCCGCTTTTTTCAAAGAACTACTTATTATAACTTTTAGTTATAATCTACAATTGATTTTATCTGTGGTGTCCGATTGTATATCAGTGCCTTTGTTTCTGATTTTTTCTATCATCAGTATGGCATTTGCCGTATGTATTCCAAAG
>OHLO01000392.1_pt1 | contig 19453 bp, 20 predicted proteins | sample 1569131 | NCBI WGS metagenome assembly OHLO01 (sample SAMEA3879551, study PRJEB24766) | human gut metagenome | biome: human-associated habitat; feature: feces | place: USA | collected 1985/1987 | reverse complement strand
ATAATTGTATAAAAAAATAGATAGTCTACAAAAACAATTCTAGAAAATAAAAAGAGATTTCTGAAAAAAATTTTATGAAAAGTGAAATTTTATATTCAGAATCTCTTTTTTTATGCAAAAATTGTCCAAATAATAAATTTGAACTGACCTTTCAGTCTAAGGACATTTCCTACAATTTGTGGTATAAAAATATTGCAAATTCAAAGGAGGAATATATGTCAGAGAAATTATATGAAACAATAGAAATTACAGATTTAAAAGATATGCTTAACAAAACAAAAGAATTATATGGAGATAAACCAGCATATAAAATAAAGCAAAAAGATGAGAATACACAACCAGATTATAAGGTTATAACACATAAAGAAGTTAGAAATATGATAGATGCTCTAGGAACAGCATTAATAGATATAGGGCTTAAAGATAAAAGAATAGCAGTAATAGGAGAAAATAGGTATGAGTGGGAGATTGCGTATCTTTCGGTAGTTTGTGGAACAGGAACAGTTGTACCATTAGATAAGGCACTTCCAGAAAATGAACTTGAAAATTTGATAGAACGCTCTGAGATTGAAGCTATTTTCTACTCTAGTAAATATGAAGAAGTACTAGAAAAAATAAAAAGAAGTCCAGAGAATAAATTAAAACATCTTATATCGATGGATAATTTAGAAAATACAGACGGAATTTATTCAATGCAAGAATTGATAAAACAAGGTAAAGAGCTGGTAAAACAAGGTAACAAAGAGTTTATAGATGCAAAGATAAATGCTGACGAGATGAGTATAATGTTATTTACTTCAGGAACAACATCAAATTCAAAGGTGGTTGCGTTATCACATAAAAATATAAGTTCTAATTTGATGGCAATTGGGAGCGTTTTAGATGTAAATTCAACAGATACTATACTTTCAATATTGCCAATTCATCATGTTTTTGAGTGCACCGTAGGTTTTTTATTTTCGCTTTATAAAGGCGCTCAAACAGTTTTTTGTGATGGAATAAGGCATGTTGTAGAAAATTTAAATGAATATAAAGTTACAGTTATGGCTTGTGTCCCAGGAATTTATGAGAGAATTTTTATGATGATTAGAAAGAACTTAGAAAAGCAAGGAAAATTAGAAGAAATATTAAGAAAAGAAGAAGAATATAAAAATTCATCAATGGAAGAAAGAAAACAGGCTTTTAAGGAAATTCATAATCTAATAGGCGGAAATATTAAACTGTTTATAAGTGGAGCAGCAGCTTTAGATTCAGAAATAGAAGCAAGATATAGGTTACTTGGAATAAATATTGTGCAAGGATATGGTCTGACAGAAACATCACCAGTAGTTGCTGTTGGAACTAATAAGGAATATAAAACAGGATCGATTGGTAAGGCTATTCCAGGTGTAGAGGTTAAACTTGCAAATACAGATAAAGATGGAATGGGAGAATTATTGGTAAAAGGTCCAAATGTTGCATTATGCTATTATAATGATGAACAAGCTACCAAGGAGGCCTTTGAGGAAGAATGGTTCCATACCGGAGATTTAGCTAAAATAGATGACGAAGGTTACATATTTATATGTGGCAGAAAGAAAAGCGTAATAGTACTAAAAAATGGTAAGAATATATTCCCAGAAGAAATGGAATGTTTGGTAAACAAGATAGAAGGAGTAAAAGAATCTTTTATATTTGGAAAGCAACAAAGTAGTGATAAAAACGATATTAAGATAAATGTAAAAATAGTATTTGACAGAGAGATTTTAAAAGATGTTTATGGAGCAACTACTGATGAAGAAATACGAAAAACATTAGCAGGCAAGATAAAGACAATTAACACGCAAATGCCAAAGTATAAAGCAATTAGAGGTATAATTTTGACGGAAGAACCATTAATAAAAACAACAACGAATAAGATAAAGAGGCAGGCAAATCTAGATGAAATTAATAAATCTGAAAACTAATAAATTAGGACAAAATTTTAAGTATTATGAGAAAATAGATTCAACGCAAAGTGAAATTTGGAGACTTGTTAATTCCAATAAGATAACAGATGGAATGCTCGTAATGAGCAACATTCAGACCAATGGGCAAGGCACTCATGGCAGAGTATGGCACACAGACGAAACTGAAAATATTGCCTTTTCTTTCTATGTAAAGATAGATGACAAACCAGAGAGATTAGAAGGAATAACAATAGACATGGCTACAATAATACAGAAAATATTTGAAGATTTGTATGAAGTGAAACTTACAATAAAGAGTCCAAATGACCTAATGCTTAACGACAAAAAAGTTGGAGGAATATTAACACAATCTAAAGTGGAGAATGGAATAACTAAATTTTTAGTTATTGGAATTGGAATAAATACTTGCAAAATACACTTTTCAGAAGATATAAAGCAGATTGCAACATCAATAAAAAAAGAAACTGGAATTGACATTGATAGAGAAAAAATAATATCAGAATTTTGTAATAGATTTGAAAAAGTGCTAGAGACAAGGATTTCAAAGAACAAAGATTAAATAGAACATCAACATATGCAGTGCTAGTGGATGAATAATGGCTGAAAATGTAAATTTTTTGGCTTAATTGTAAGAAAGGAATAAGATACACTATGAAAATTGGATTTTTATTTTCTGGGCAAGGCTCACAATCTGTTGGAATGGGCAAAGACCTGTATGAAAATTTTATAGAAATAAAAAAATTATATGAATATGCAAAAAAAATAACTGGAATAGATATTGCTAAAATTAGTTTTGATGGACCAGATGTTGAACTTAATAAGACTCAAAATACACAACTTGCCATTTTAATAGAATGTTTAGGAATATCACAAATATTAAAGGAAAATGGAATTATACCAGATGCAATGGCAGGATTAAGCCTTGGAGAATATACAGCTTTAATAGAAGATGGTGTTTTTAATATAGAAGATGGGATAAATATAGTTTCTAAAAGAGGAAAAATAATGTAAAATTTTACTCCGAAAGGAAATTGGAAAATGGCTGCAATACTCGGTTTAGATGATAAAAATGTAGAAGAAATTTGCAAAAATATTTCATCTGGTTTTGTAAAGCCAGCAAATTACAATACACTTGGACAAGTTGTGGTTTCTGGCGAAGAACAGGCTGTGTTAAATGCTGGAGAAGAGGCAAAAAAAGCAGGAGCTAAGAAGGTGAGTGTGCTTAACACTGCAGGAGCATTTCATACAGAAAAATTAAGTGAATGTTCAATAGAATTGAAGAAGGAATTAGATAAGATAAGTATAAACTCGAAAAATTCTATAGTAATAAAGAATTTAGACGGAAAATATTACGAAGAAAAAGACAATATATCTGAAATTTTGGCAAAACATATAATGAATCCAGTAAGGTTTACGGAATGCCTAAAAACTATGTATGAAAGTGGAATAGACACATTTATAGAAATTGGCCCAGGAAAAACTTTAAGCGGTTTTGTAAAAAGAATGAAGTTTGAAAATGTAAAAATAATGAACATAAATGATGTATCAAGCCTAGAACAAGTGATTAAGGAGGTTAAAGAGAATGGCTAAAGTAGCATTTATAACAGGAGCAACTAGAGGGATTGGAAAGCAAATTGCAATAGAATTTGCAAAAGATGGTTATGACATTGCATTTAATTATAGAAAAGAAAATGAAGATTTAGAAAATATAAAGAAACAGATAAAAGAGTTAAATGTAAGATGCTTGCCAGTAAAAGGTGATGTATCAATTTTTGATGATACTGCAAATATGGTAAACCAGATTATAAATGAATTTGGAAAGATTGATGTTTTAGTAAATAATGCAGGGATCACAAAAGATGCATTATTGATGAGAATGAAAAAAGAGAATTTTGAAGATGTTATAAATGTTAATCTTGTAGGCACATTCAATGTAACAAAAAACGTAATACCATATATGATAAAACAAAGAAGTGGAAGAATTATAAACATTTCTTCAGTGGTTGGAATAAGCGGAAATGCTGGTCAAACAAACTATTCGGCTTCTAAAGCAGGAATAATAGGATTTACAAAGAGTTTGGCAAAAGAAGTCGCAAGTAGAAACATTTTGGTAAATGCGGTAGCACCAGGATTTATAGAAACACAAATGACAGATGTTTTGAAACAAGAAGTAAAAGAAGAAATTGCAAAAAACATACCATTACGCAGAATGGGAACGCCAGAAGATGTGACAAATGTTGTAAAATTTTTGGCAGGAGAACAAAGTTCATACATAACAGGACAAGTTATTAATGTAGATGGCGGAATGTTAATGTAATTTTGCAAAAATAGAAAGACTTAACCAGTCTTATTTAAAACGCTGGTAAAGGGTAAAATCGGTTAGAGAGGAATGGAAAAAATGGATAAAAGAGTTGTTATAACAGGATTAGGTGCGATAACTCCAATTGGAAAAAATGTTGAGGAAAACTGGAATTCAATAAAGGAAAAGAAATGCGGAATAGATGAAATTACTTTATTTAATACAGAAAACTTTAAAACTAAGCTTGCTGCAGAAGTAAAAGAATACAATCCGCTTGAACACTTTGAAGCAAAGCAGGCAAAAAGATTAGATAGATATTCTCAATTTGCAATAATTGCAGCAAGAGAGGCTGTAAAATCTAGTGAAATTTCAAAAGAAAATACAGATTTTAATAGAGTTGGAATATTTGTAAGTTCAGGAATTGGAGGGCTTACTACTATTCAAGAACAATGTAGAATAGACAACGAAAAAGGCAATAAAAGAGTATCTCCAATGTTTATTCCAATGTCAATAGCAAATATGGCTGCTGGAAACATAGCAATTGAATTTGGGTTTAAAGGAGAGTCAATATCTATTTTAACTGCTTGTGCATCTTCAACTCATGCGATTGGAGAAGCATATAAAACAATCAAATTAGGGCTTGAAGATGTTGTTATAGCAGGTGGAGCAGAAGCTGCTATATGTGAGGTTGGAATTGCTGGATTCGAAAATATGAAGGCATTATCATTTGAAACAGATAAAAATAGAGCAAGCATTCCTTTTGATAAGCGAAGAAACGGTTTTGTAATGGGAGAAGGTGCTGGAACTGTTGTGCTAGAAGAGCTAGAACATGCAAAACGCAGAAATGCAAAAATTTACGGAGAAATAATAGGCTTTGGTGCAACAACAGACGCATATCATATAACATCACCATGTCCTGACGGCGAAGGAGGAGCTCGTGCAATGCAAAGAGCCCTGGACGATGCCAAAATATCGGCAAATGAAGTCGACTATATAAATGCACATGGAACATCTACTCATTTAAATGATTTAACAGAGACTTTAGCAATAAAAAAAGTATTTGGAAACAATACTGATGTGATGGTAAGCTCAACAAAGGGCAATACAGGGCACTTGCTTGGAGCTGCGGGAGCAGTAGAGGCAATAATATGTACAAAAGCGATGGAGGAAGGAATTGTTCCACCAAATATAAATTACAAGGAAAAAGACGAAGAGTGCGACTTGAATTTAGTTGTTGGAGATTCAATAAAAGAAAACTTAAACATAGTATTATCCAATTCATTGGGCTTTGGTGGACACAATGCTTGCATTGCAATAAAAAAATTTGAAGATTAAAAATTAAGAAAGGAGTACGATTATTAAAATGGAATATGACAAAATAAAACAGTTAATGGAAGATATGGGAAATTCTAAGTTGACATCTATAGACATCGATTTTGCAGATGGAACAAAGATAAAAATGACTAAACAAAACAATCAGACAACAAAGGACAATTATTTTGTAGAGAAAAATAATAACAACCAAGAAAAAATAGAAAACTTGCAAGTGACTGTAGAAGAAAATTCTAGACAAAAGACTGATTACTCGGAAAAAACAAAAGAAAAAAACAATATCGTTAAATCTCCTATGGTTGGAACATTTTATCTAAAACCTTCACCAACATCAAATGCTTATGTTGAAGTTGGAAAAGAAGTAAAAAAAGGAGATACACTTTGTATAATAGAGGCAATGAAACTAATGAATGAAATTGAATCAGATTATAATGGCAAAATAGAAAAAATATTGGTAGAAGATGGACAACCAGTAGAATATGGCACGCCATTATTTGAAATTGCTTAAAAATATTTCGCCCCAAAAGGGGCGTCCCTATTGGGCGAAAAGGAGGAAAAATGTTAGAGAAAGAAGATATAGAAAAAATAATTCCGCAAAGGGATCCGTTTTTAATGATTGATGAGGTAGAAGAATTTGTACCTGGAGAAATGGCTATAGCTTATAAGAATGTGAATGAAAATGAATGGTATTTTAAGGGACATTTTCCAGGTAATCCGATTATGCCAGGGGTATTAATTACAGAGAGCTTAGCTCAAACTGGTGCGGTTGCAATATTAAGCCTAGAAGAGAATAAAGGGAAAAATGCTTTATTCGGTGGAATTGATAAATTAAGATTTAAAAAAATGGTTGTGCCAGGAGATAAATTAAAACTAGAAGTAAAAATTATAAAGAAGAAAGGTCCGATAGGAATCGGAGAAGGAATTGCAACAGTGGATGGTAAACTTGCTGCAAAGGGAGAGTTTACTTTTGCGGTTGTTTAAGAAATGATGTAAACATTTTAAAATAGTTATGAGTCAAATGCTAGTAGTATGTTATAAACTTTACAAAGACTAAAAATAAAGAAAGGCTAGGAATAATTTAAAAAATGAACAAGATTTTGATTGCTAATAGAGGAGAAATTGCAGTTCGTATTATAAGAGCGTGCAAAGAAATGAATATAAAAACTGTTGCTGTATATTCAGAGGCTGATAAAGAAGCACTACACACTAAACTTGCAGATGAGGCTATTTGTATAGGACCAGCAAACCCTAAACAAAGTTATTTAAACATTAAGAACATAATAGAGGCTGCTAACATTACTAAAACAGATAGCATTCATCCAGGTTTTGGGTTTTTATCTGAAAATGCAGAGTTTGCAAAAATTTGTGAAGAATCAAATATTAAATTTATTGGACCAAAGTCAAATGTAATAAATCTTTTAGGAAACAAATCAAATAGCAAAAAATTAATGCAACAAGAAGGAGTTCCAACAATTCCTGGCTCAGATGGCAGTGTGAAAAATTTGAAAGAAGCAGTTCTAGTATGCGAAAAAATTGGCTATCCTGTGCTTTTAAAAGCTTCTGCCGGTGGTGGTGGAAAAGGAATAAGGCAAGTAAATTCATTTGATGAATTAGAAACTAATTATAATATTGTTAAGCAAGAGGCAAAAAATGCTTTTAATGATGATGAAATATACATAGAAAAATTTATTCAAAATCCTAGACACGTTGAGATTCAAATATTAGCAGATGAACATGGAAACATTGTTCACTTAGGTGAAAGAGATTGTTCACTTCAGAGAAACCATCAAAAAATAATAGAAGAAACACCATCAACTGCTATTGATGAAAAAATAAGAAATAAAATGGGAAATGCGGCAATAAAAGCAGCAAAAGCAGCTGGATATACTAGTTGTGGAACTGTAGAATTTTTAGTGGATAAAGACAAGAATTTTTATTTTATGGAAATGAATACTAGAATTCAAGTAGAACACCCAATTACAGAAATGCGTACAGGAATAGACATAGTAAAAGAACAAATAAAGATTGCGGCAGGAGAAAAATTAAGATTTAAGCAAAAAGATATTGAGTTTAGAGGGAGCTCTATTGAGTGTAGAATAAATGCAGAAAATCCAAGTAAAAAATTTAGACCTTCACCAGGAACTATAACTGGAATAAACCTTCCAGGAGGAAATGGTGTACGTGTTGATACTGCAATTTATGCGGGTTACACCGTGCCTGCAAATTATGATTCTATGATAGCAAAAATAATTGTGCATGGGCAGACTAGAGGAGAGGCTATAAGTAAAATGAAAAGAGCATTGGAAGAACTTGTAGTTGAGGGAATAGATACTAATAGAGATTTTTTATATAGTATAATTACTCATCCAGACTTTATAAGAGGAAACTTTGACACATCCTTTATAGAAAAGATGATGGAAGAAAAATCCTGAAATAAATATAGTTTCTTAGAGTTGGAATAATTAAAGTAAAAATACAATACATAGTTCATTAGAATACTTGGCTAAGATTATATTAAGAAATGTAAAAGCATAAAAGAGAGGAAAATGCAATGATTGTAGACCAGATAAAGAAAAGAGAAAATAAGCTAATAAATAACAAAAATTCTAGAATTGACATACCAGTTGGAAAATGGGTAAAGTGTGAAAATTGCAAAGAAATTTTATACAAGGAAAATCTGAGAAACAATTTAAGTGTGTGCCCTAATTGTGGTCATTATTTTAGAATGCATATTGGCAGAAGGCTAGAGCAAATAATAGATGAAGGAACATATAAAAGGTTCAATTTAAACATAGATACTACCAATCCATTAGGACTGGAAGACTATGAAAAGAAAATAAAGTCATTAAGAGAAAAGACAAGGCTCGAGGAAGCAGTAAGCTGTGGAATAGGCAAGATAAATGGAGAAGATGTAGTAATATGCATAATGGATAGTGGTTTTTTGATGGGTAGCATGGGTGCAGTAGTGGGTGAAAAAATAACATACAGCATAGAAAAGGCAATTGAATTTAAGATGCCAATTGTAATATTTTGTTGCTCTGGAGGTGCAAGAATGCAAGAAGGAATAATATCACTTATGCAAATGGCGAAAACTACTGCTGCACTAACAAAGCTAGACAAAGCAGGCTTGTTGTATATATCTGTACTAACAGACCCAACATATGGTGGAGTTACAGCTTCTTTTGCAAGCTTAGGAGATATAATTTTAGCCGAACCGGGTGCAATGATTGGGTTTGCAGGGCAAAGAGTAATAAAACAAACTATTGGAGAAGAGCTACCTGAAGGATTTCAAACTGCAGAGTTTTTGCTAGAACATGGGTTTATAGACAAAATAGTAGAAAGAAAAGATATGAAAGAAACACTAAGCAGACTATTAAAATTAAATAGATGATTGCTAAGCAGAAAAAATTTCGAAGAGGAGTTTTTATATGGTAGAAAAAATAGAAAAAAATGTGCTTACGGCTTGGGAACGTGTTGAAATTGCAAGAAACCCAAAGAGAAAAACAGCATTAGATTATATAAATGAAATATTTGATGAATTTATAGAGCTTCATGGCGATAGATGTTATGGAGATGACAAAGCTATGGTATGTGGATTAGGCAGGATTGAAAATCAAAATTATACTATAATTGCAGAACAGAAGGGCAGAAATACCAAGGAAAATATCGAAAGAAATTTTGGAATGCCAAATCCAGAAAGTTATAGAAAAGCAATAAGAATGATGAAACAGGCCGAAAAATTTAATAGACCCGTAATTACATTTATAGATACGAAAGGAGCTTATCCTGGTGTAGAAGCGGAACAAAGGGGACAGGGTGAGGCAATTGCAAAATCTATGTTTGAAATGGCAAAACTCACAGTACCAGTAATTGCAATTGTAATTGGAGAAGGTTCGTCAGGAGGAGCCTTAGCAATAGGGGTTGCAAACAAGGTAATAATGTTGGAAAATGCTATATATTCAATATTGTCTCCAGAAGGATATAGTAGCATACTATGGAAGGATTCGAGTAGGTTCAAAGAAGCTGCAGACAGAATGAAATTAACAGCAAACGATTTATATGACATGGGGATAATAGAAACAGTAATTAAGGAGTCAATTGAAAATTATACAACAGAAAAAGAATTGCTAAAAAATATAACAGATAAAATAAAACAAGAAATACAAACAACTGTTCAAGAATTAAAAAGTAAAACAAAAGATGAAATTGTAGACGAAAGATACCAAAAATTTAGAAAAATAAGCGGATTTAAGGAGGTTTAGCTAATGTTACTAGAAGGCAAAAAAATATTAATAATGGGAATTAGAAACAAATGGAGTATAGCGTTTGGCATTGCACAATCAGTGTATGAAAATGGAGGCAAACTTATATTTACATACAGAGGAGATGGCAACAAAGAAAAAATAGAAGAGCTTGTATCTGAATTTAAAGGCAGCAAAATATATGCACTAGATGATGCCTCTGATGACGAACAGGTAAAATCTGTTTTTGAAAATATAAAAGAAGAAAATGGAAAAATAGATGGAATAGTACATTCAATAGCACATGCAAACACAGAAGACTTGCATAATGATTTTATATATACAAGTAAAAACGGGTATTTACATGCTATGGAAACTAGTGCATATTCATTGCTACTTGCTTCAAGAACAGCCAAAGAAATAGATATGTTAAATGAACACTCTAGCATAGTAACATTAACATATCATGGTTCTACGAAAGTAATAAACGGTTACAATGTAATGGGAGCCGCAAAAGCAGCATTAGAAGCAAATGTAAGATATCTTGCAGAAAACCTTGGAAAAGAAGAAATGCGAGTAAACGCAATATCGGCAGGACCAATAAAAACACTATCTGCTAAGGGAATAAAGGACTTTTCATCAATGCTTACAATAGTGGAAGAAAAAGCACCGTTACACAAAAATGTAACTACAAAACAAGTTGGAAATGTAGCTACATTTTTGCTAAGTGATATGTCAGATGCAATAACAGGCCAAGTGATATATGCAGATAATGGCTATAATATAATGGGAGCGTAAATTTATTACTATTTTACAATATTATAACTACATGCACGAAGTAATCTATTCATTATAGCAAGGCCTAATCCATCAGTTGAGACTCCTTGAATTATGATTAAATCTGCATTGGTTCTATCGGCTTTTCGCAAATCGGTGAATATGTTTTTAGACATTTCATCAAGCGAAGAGCCGAGATTAAATATTTGTAAATTTTGATACATATTTTTTAAGAATTCTGCATTTTCATCTAAGCACATTACAAGTGGTACTTTGTTAGATGTATAACAATCTCCGACTGTTTTACAAATATTTGCACGTAGAATTTCCTTATCATCGTTGTATACTAATACACATTTTGTGTTGGGAGCGTAATGCTTATATTTCATTCCTGGAGACATAACTTTTTCGTTTGCATCTAATTTCCCTAAAATGTGTTTGTCTATTACAACACTGCCAGCAACTTCCTTAATTTCTTCGGCTGTGATTTTTCCGGGTCTTAGAATATGTGGAATGCCATCAATAACCCTTACTACAGTAGATTCAACTCCAATCTGGCACTCTCCACCATCAATTATATAGTCAACTCTATCTTTAAGCTCTTGGTCAATATCTTCAACATTCGTGCCACTAGGTCTTCCAGAGATATTGGCACTCGGTGCAGCAATCGGAACATCAGCATATTTTATTAAATTTTTGGCAATTTCATTACTTGGCATACGAACACCAACAGTATCTAAACCTCCAGCTACAACAGAAGGCACTGCATCAGTCTTGTTAAGAATTATTGTGAATGGACCTGGCCAGAAGGCATTCATCAATTTGAATTCGACGTCAGAGATATCTTTTGCAATTTTGCCAAGCATCTCAATATCAGAAATATGTAAAATTAATGGGTTATCCGAGCTACGTCCTTTAGCTACGTAAATATTCTTAACCGCTTCTGAATTGAGTCCATTTGCTCCAAGTCCATAAACAGTTTCGGTAGGGAACAGAACGAGACCACCATTTCTGATGACTTGTCCCGCTTCTTCTAATTTTGAATATTCAGAAAAAGCTTTTATATTTTTTAAATCTAAGTAATTATTCATCTTGAATTATCTCCTTTTAACGATTATCTATTATAATACCAATTTACATAATTTGCAATAGAAAGCGTAACTTTTGAAAAAATGATTGAAAATATTGCAATTATGCACATAATATGTTATTATATGTATATAATATATTGTGGAGGTGGTTATATGGCTACAATAAACGTAAATGTAGATGAAAAAGTAAAGGAACAAGCAAAAGAAACTCTTGAGTATTTAGGAACAAATTTTACCAATGTTATCAATATGTTATTAAGACAAATCATTTTAACCGAAAGTATTCCGTTTGAAGTAAAAATACCAAGACTAAATGCTGAAACTAAAAAGGCAATGGAAGAAACAGAAAAAGGAATTGGATTGAGTAAAGGTTATACTAATTTAGAGGAAATGTGGAAAGACCTAGAGAAAGAGGATTGATAAATTTGCTAATTGTAAAATACAGTAATTTGTTCAAAAAAGATTATAAATTGATGAAAAAACGTGGATTAAATCTTGCACTGTTACATGAAGTTGTTAGTATATTAGCTAATAATGAAAGTCTACCAGATAAGTATAAGGATCATTATTTGATTGGAGAATATAAACGGATATAGAGAATGTCATATTCAGCCGGACTGGCTACTAATATATAAGATTGATAATAGTCAATTAATATTAACCGCATTTAGAACAGGCACACATTCAGATTTATTTGAATAGATTTTACATTTACCATAAATAAAATGACTAATTCGTAAGTACAAAATACGACTTAGTCATTTTTTGTTTTAAATATTCTCTTTTAATATTCTTCTTATAATTGAGTAAAGATATGGCTTGTATTCGTCTAGTGGTAGTGGTTCTGAATATAATATAGAGTTAAATCCAGTTGAGCTAACAAGTTCAATAATTGTAAATAGTGTAACCTTTGGGTTCTTCAAATTAACATTATTTTCATTAACACGATTTACGAATTTTTCATATAGTGTCGAAGTATCATTATTTATATTAGATAGATTCGACAAATTTGATATGGTGTTGTTGAATAATCCAAAAGATAGATTCTTGGATATTAATTTTAACAAGACCTTATTTTTATTTAATTCATCTAATATATGATTAATTACAAATATAATTTGATCTTCAAAATTTTGTATATAGCTATTGTTTAAAGCATCTAAAGCATCAGAAAACAGCTTATTAGAACAACTTGCAATAACCTTATCTCTAATATCATATTTATCTTTAAAATACAAGTAAAAAGTACCTTTACCAACACCCGCTTCATCAGCAATATCTTGAATAGAAGTGTTATTTACGCCTTTTTCAGTAAATAATTTTAAAGCTTTTTCCATTAATTTATTTTCTTTCTCTTTTTTATCCATCATATTAACCTTCGTTCTTTAAGGCAATAAGCCTTAATAAAATTTAAACTAAATAGATTATAACACTAAAATGACTTTTGGTCAAATGCTTCGCCCAATAGGGACGCCCCTTTTGAGGGCAAAAAATTATTGTATGGTTGAAAAATGCTGAAATTCAGTAGAAACAAAGCTAAACAATATGAATAATAAAATAGAACATTATAACATAATAATTTAAATAATTAAATAAAATTGTGAAAATTTTGTGAACAGTATTGACTAATGGTCAGAAAAGTCATAAAATATAAAAAGTGACTGATAGTCAGAATCAACCAAATGAGGTTGAAACTGGCAAATATAAAGTACAAAATGCTCGGAACGAAGAAATGTACAAGTTTTCTTCATATAATCAATTATTAGAAAAATTAGTCTATGTTCCCCGAGATGTACTAAAATGTATTTCGCCCAAAAAGGGGCGTCCCTAATGGGCGAAAGAGGTTGTCAAAATGAAAGAAAAGGAAAGGAATGTGAAATTATGAATAAGTTTGGAAAGTTTGTCTGCAAGTACAGAGTTGCAATTATAATTGTAGCACTTTTGCTATTAATTCCATCTGCTATTGGAATGGTAGCTACAAGAATTAATTACGATATTTTAACTTACTTGCCAGATGATGTAGCAACAATTCAAGGACAAAATATTTTGTCTGAACAGTTCAACATGGGTTCGTTTGCAGTTTTGATTGTAGATGACGACATGAGAGCTAAAGATATTTTAAGTATGGAAGATAAGATTAAGGAGATTGAATGTGTAGACAAGGTTGTTGGTGTTTACGATGTTCTTGGAACTCAGGTTCCTCTTGATTCTCTTCCAGATGATGTTAAAGAGAAGATTAGTGCAGAGGGTAAGACTCCAATTCTTGTTACCTTTAAAACAGGAATTGCGGCTGATGATACTCTTAAGGCTATTGATGACATCAGAGATATTGCAAAGGAAAAGTGTGCGGTTGCAGGGTTATCGGCAACAGAGGACGACATGAAGGATATTTTGAATTCTGAAATGGCAATTTATGTTGTGGTTGCAGCTGTTCTTTGTATGATAGTTTTAAGTATAGCACTGGATTCTTATATAGTTCCTCTATTTTTATTGGGAAGTATAGGTATTGCAATTTTATACAATATGGGAACAAACATTATGTTTGGAGAGATTTCTTATATTACAAAAGCTATTGCAAGTGTACTTCAATTAGGTGTTACAATGGATTTCTCAATATTCTTGTATCACAGCTATATCAAAGAAAAACAAACCTCTAAAGATATATATGAGGCTATGGAAAAAGCAATTACGAGTACAATTTCATCTGTTGTAGGAAGTTCTATAACAACAATCGCAGGTTTCTTGGCATTATGTACAATGCAACTTGCAATTGGTAGAGATATAGGTTTGGTAATGGCAAAAGGTGTTTTAATTGGATTAATTTGTGTTGTAACAGTTTTACCTGCAACAATACTTGTATTTGACAAACTAATAGAAAAAACATCACATAAGGTTATATTACCAGAGTTTACACATTTGATAGATTTTGTTGTAAAACATTACAAAGCTGCAATTATAGTATTCTTGATACTATTAGTTCCAGCAATTTATGGAAACAGTCATGTAAATGTATATTACAACATTAATAGTTCATTACCAGAAAGTTTGGCTAGTGTTCCAGCAAATAAAGCATTAGCAGATGACTTCAATATGGTTTCTACACAGATTGCATTAGTAAATAAAGATATGCCAGATTCAAAGGTTAAAGCAATGCTAGATGAGATAGATAGCTTAGACGGTGTAGAATGGTCAATTGCAAAAGCAAAGATTACAAACGGATTAGTTCCAGACGAGATGATTGATGACGAGATAAAGAGTATTTTCGAGAGTGACAAGTATCAAATGATTGTTATAAACTCAAGTTATGAGACTGCAACAAACGAAGAGAATGAATTAGTAAATAAGATAAATGATGTAATAAAGAAATATGATGAAGACGGAATTCTTGCAGGAGAAGCTCCCCTTATGAAAGACTTAGTAGAAATTGCAGACCAAGACTTCAACAGTGTAAATATAAGTTCAATAGCGGTAATATTTATATTAATGATATTCGTATTCAAATCAGGTTCGATACCATTCATATTAATAGCCGTAATAGAGTTTGCAATATTTGTTAATATGTCTTGCACATGTTACGCAAATGTAACAATCCCATTCGTAGCTTCTATAGTAATTGGAACAATTCAGTTAGGAGCAACAGTCGATTATGCAATATTAATGACTAACAAATACTTAGATGCAAGATGTGACGGAAAGAATAAACAAGAATCTGCAAAATATGCACTTGAAAATTCAGCAAAATCAATAATAGTAAGTGCGTCATGTTTCTTCGCAGCAACATGTGGAGTTTCAATAATATCAAAGATAGATATGATAGGTTCAATTTGTACATTAATTTCAAGAGGTGCTCTAATAAGCATGGTTGTTGTAATTACAATGTTACCAGCATTCTTAATGGTATTTGATAAGATTATTTGCAAGACTACTAAACGAACTAGACATGCAGATATAAAATATTAGACCACTAAATAATTACAATTTTACCTGAGTCAAACAACATTTAAAACGCGGTTACATACACAAAGTATGCGCCCTTGCCTTTTAAATATCGTTTTCCTTGTTAAAATTTAATTCTTTAGGGTCAAATTAGAAAGGAAGTAAAATATTATGAATAATAAAAAAATAATGTCAAAGGTTATTGCTTCAACTTTAGTGTTAGCATTAGGAACAATTAATGCGGTTCCAGTTTTCGCATATAGCAAAGATGAGACTGTTTATACTAAAGCAAACGCAAATGGTAGCTCATACCAAACAATAGTAAGTGAGCATTTAAAGAATTCTGACAATGCAGAATTGCTAAAAGATATGTCTACATTGTTAAACATAAAGAATACTAATGGAGATGAAGAAGCTTCTCAAAATGGAACTTCACTTGAATGGAAGACATCTGGAAATGATATTTATTATCAGGGAAATACCGATAAAGAATTACCATTAGATTGTACAATTAAATACGAATTAAACGGAGAAGAGATTGCTCCAAACGACTTAATTGGCAAGAGTGGAAATGTAAAAATAACAATAGAATATACAAATAGAGAAGAAAGATTTGTTAATATAAATGGTAAGAACGAGAAAATGTATGTACCATTTGTTGTAATGGCTGGAACTATGCTAGATAACACAAAAATGAAGAACATAGAAGTTACAAATGGTAAAGTTTTAGACAATGGACAAAAAACAGTAGTTGTTGGTCTTGCTTGTCCAGGACTAATAGAAAGCTTAGGATTAGAAGATGAAGATTTACCAGATTTAAATAAAGTTGAAATAAGCTTTGAAGCAACAGACTTCGAAATGGGAAATATAATGTCATATGCAACACCAAAAATATTTGATGATGCTGATATTTCTGCAATGGATAAATTAGACGAAGTTTATAGCCAAATAAATGACTTAAAATCAGCTTCAACACAATTAGTTGAAGGTGCAAAAACTCTACAAGACGGAACAGAAGAGTATGTTTCAAAGAGTACAGAATTTGCTGACGGATTAGAAACATTCAATCAAGGAATAAACACTGCTACAAACAGCTACAATAAAATAGACGAAGGAATTGATTCTGTAAATTCAAACATAAGCACAATAAAGAATGGTGCAAACAAATTAAATAAAGGTGCAAGTGATTTAAGTGATGGATTAAATTCATTACAGACAGGAGTATCTGCCGGAAAAGAGCAAGCTGTTTCTTCATTAGAGGAAAGTAGCAAAACATTATCTGATGGAATAGACAAAATAATAGCAGGAAAAGACCAAGAAGTAGAAACAATAAAAGAGCAAGTTATAGAAAATGCAAACAGCAAATTAGCAGAAGGATTAAAAACAGGAGTAAGCTCAGCAGTATCTTCTGCAATAGATAGCACAATGGAAAAGAAAATGGCAAGTGTACAAAAAGCAATTCTTGCAGATGAAACATTAACAACTGAAGAAAAACTCGCAATTCAAAAATCACTTTCAAGTATATCAATATCAGATGCAGAAAAACAAGCTATGTCAAAACAAATTGAAACAGCAATAGATAGTGCAGTTGCTCAAACAACAAAGGCTCAAGAAGCGGGATTAGATGCAATAAATGATAATGAAAAAGGCGTAAAAGCTGGATTAAATATATTAAAGACACAAGCTGCATCAAGCATAAAGAGTGGAATAAGCGGAATTTCATCAGGATTTGATGCTATAACAGACGGAACAACTGAATTAATAGCAGGATCAAACGAATTAAAGAATGGTACATCAACATTAAGCCAAGGAACAAGCAAATTACAAACAGGAGTTAGCACACTTGCAAGTGGTTCAAAAGAATTAAAAACAGGATTAAGCACATTAAACACATCAAGCGATAAGTTAAACAGTGCTAACAAGCAATTATTAGAAGGTGCAAGTACAATATCTGACGGTGCTAAAACACTAGCAGAAGGAATATCCGAATTTGATAAAGAAGGAATAAACAAAATAGTTTCAATGGTAAATGGAGACGTAAAAGACCTACAAACAAGAGTAGAAAAACTACAAGACTTAGCAAACGAATATAATAGCTTTGCAGGAAAAGACGAAGAAGCGGAAGGAACAACAAAATTCATATTTGTAGTAGATAGCTTGAAAAAAGACAGCAAAAAAGAAGAAAGCAACATGCCAGTAGAAAATAGTGAAAGCGTAGTAAATAACGAAGAAAATAAAGAAACAAATTCAGGAAAATAGATATATATTGTAAAATAAAGTAAAAAAATAAAATACGAATATAAAAAAATATCTTGATTTTATCAATAATAGAGTATATAATGAATATACTAACAGAGATAGAAAACTATCAAAACTAGGTAAAACGAACCTTTAGGAATATCCTATAAAGAGTTTACAAAACATTAGGTTAGAACGAGCCTTTAGTTATAAAAAACTATAAACGAGTTCACGAAACATTAGGTTAGAACGAACCTTTAATTTTATTAAAAAGAAGTTCACTAAAAAATAGGGGATGCATTTATAAAAATGTATTCCCTTTTTCTATTTGGAGGGAAAATGTCGAAAATAGAGAATCTGAATTTTTATATAGTAGAAGATGGGTATATAGAATATGCAAGTAGATGGGATCATCATATTGCCTATAATAAAAACAATAAAAGGCCATATGTTGGAATTGTATTTAAAATTAATGGTTTCTCATATTTTTCTCCAATGTTTTCGCCGAAGAAACAGCATGAAGGATATAAAGAAAATTTGACATTCTTTAAAATGTATGGAAATGCAAATAAGAGAGATTACCTTGGATTAATAAGATTTGCTGATATGATTCCTGTTCCTGAAAAAGCTATTAAACAGTTAGATTTTAGAGACTATCGTAACTTGTATAGTATGTTACTGGTTAAGCAGTATAACTACATTAATATACCAGAAAATAAAAAAAGAATAAAAGAAAAAGCAAAAAAATTGTATAATATTATTAACAGTGATAAGGAAAACAAGACTACATATTTTTATAAAAAATTGTGTTGTAATTTTAAACTGTTAGAAGGAAAATTAACAAGATATTAAATAATTAAAATCAGTTTATTTATAAAAACAATTTACATTTCCTCTTTTATATGATAATATTTGCATTATTAAAAATTTGGGAGGAACCATGATTAAACGAATTATTTTTGACATAGACAACACATTAATAGATTGGAAGGCTGAATACTGGGATTGCTTGAAAAATGTTTTTGATGAGCTTAATTTACCATATTCAAGTGAGACTAAAGCTAAAATTCAGCATGCTGTAGACAACTATGAAGACGGTACAAATTTTACATACACAAAAGAATCTATGATGAATGCTATAGAAGAAGAATTAGGATATAAATTGCCAGAGAGCTTTTTTGATATATGGATACGTTATTTAGGTATGTGCGTACCAGAAAAAGCTGATGATGAAGTTGTATACACATTGCAATATTTGAAACAAAAATATGATTTAGTTGTTCTTTCAAATTGGTTTAAAAAATCGCAAGATGAAAGATTAAAAAGGCTAGGGTTAGATAAGTATTTTTCGAGAACATATATGACAGAAAATATACCGATGAAACCTAACAAAGAAGCATTTGAAATTGCTAAAGGACCATATGAGTTTTCTGAATGTGTAATGGTAGGAGATAGCCTAAAAACAGATGTGACAGGAGCTGTAAATGCTAATATGAACGTGATATTCTATGATAGAAACAATATAAAGATAAATTCGAATGAACATATAATGGCTACTATTCGTAAATTTACAGAACTAACTGATATTTT
>OHLO01000372.1_pt1 | contig 20436 bp, 6 predicted proteins | sample 1569131 | NCBI WGS metagenome assembly OHLO01 (sample SAMEA3879551, study PRJEB24766) | human gut metagenome | biome: human-associated habitat; feature: feces | place: USA | collected 1985/1987 | reverse complement strand
CAGAAATACCCCGAATCCGCAAAGAGCGAACGACACCCTACACCCAATCTGCGGCCGAGTTAGGTGATTTCGTATCTATCGAGGACGTGATCCTGCGCGACATCGCCAGCGGGTTGAGGTTCGCATGGAAAGACAGCGGCAATCGTCGGGGGTTGGCCCGAGAACTCGGATTTACGGGCAATGAAAACGAACGCCGCTCGCGGTTCAGCATCCTATCTTCGGACGGTATCACTCCCGAACAATACGCCGAGCGGCTTTATTTCCAATACGGCGGCGGGAATACGGAGCAGGCACATTGGGACATGGACGACAAGACGATCAAAGATGCCGTGCTGGAAGTACTCTCCCGAATACATTCGCCACGACAGGCTTACAACGCTGCCGTAAGGTTGCACAACGACACTCCGAATCCATACGACGATATGGACGAAGAGGATTACGCCCGGATGCAGGAGTATGAAGCCGAACAGGAGCGCGTCCGCACGGAATTATTATATGACGACGCCTTCGCACAATGGGCCGGACAGACGTCGCAGGATCAATGGGCAGAAATAGATAATTTATTCATTGAGGATGCGTCCGAATCTTCAAAAAACACTAACTTTGAAGCGACAGAGACAGCACCTCCCAATCCAGCAAATTATGACGACGAAACCGAAAACGGAAACGGGATTGACACCTCAGCGTTTGGAGCGACTGGCAACGATCGTAGCGAGACTGTCGATGGAGAACAACGTAACGCCCCAGCAGGTGATGATGCGTATCTCGGACAACAGGGCGGCGGGTCGGCCGCAGTTCGACATGGAGGCGGACTGGACGCAATATCCGGCCCCCTCACCGACGACGAACGACGAATAGCGGCCGAGACCGCCGCCGAGATCGAAGCCCGTCTCGACCAATACAGGGCCGAACTGCACACGCTTCGCACCCGCTATGCTGCCGAAAAACGCAATATCGGAACCGCTTACGAAGAGGATAACCAAACAACGTTGTTCGGGCCGTCTCACGAACCTTCCGACGGCGATCTGTTCGACGTGCCGCGCGATTTCTCCGACCGTAATCTCAACGACATTTTAGCTCCCCTGCAAGCGGAAATAGGCCGTTTGCAGGAACGTATCGCCCGTACCGAAGCCTCGAAAAGCAAAGTTATTGCCGAGGCGGTGGAGGCTTATCATGCGCAGGGGACTTTACCGCTCCGAGAAGAACGGCAAAAGGAAATCCCGCAAAACAGCACATCGGCCGAGGATACGTTTCCGCCTGCAATTACCCAAGAATACGACAGATACCTGCATCATGCCGTCGCGTCGTTTCCCGATAAGGTTTTCAGCGTGCTGAACAATGACCTTATCAAAGCCGGATTCATCCGCGACGTGCGGCGGCTGGCCAAGAAAGACGTTCGCGCCGCAATCAAGTTGGTTGCGGAAGCCAACGCTGCGGCTCAAAAATATGCGGGCAAACCGATCCTTACGCCTCGCCACAGCATCCATGCGGAGCTGGCAACCCTTGCCGAAAGTCAGCATCGAACGAAAACCGCGACATCCGACACATCGGCCGAAACCGGACTTTTCAGCCCTACGGAACAAACCCGCCACTCCAAGACCGGCGCTACTCTTTACTCTGTCAAATTGGCAGAACGGATCGAACGAAATGCATTTCAAAGTTTGAAAAAGAGGGCCAAAGAACACGACGGATATTACAGCTCCTTCACTCGCAGTTTTCTATTCGACACCCCGGAAGACGCCGAGGCATTTCGGGGGACAGCACCAACATCCGACGCCACCCGCCCGACATCGGAAGAACAGCCCGCCATCCAACATCCGCTATTTGATAAAGCGGCATTGGTTCCGGTAGATTCATACTCTCCGAAGGCATATAATATGTACCGTTTTTATTCGGCAAGGGCCCGTGAGGGACTGGGATATAAAAAACAAAGTATCGTTCAAAATGACGAAGCCCGCGAACGATTCATCGACCATATCCGTAAATTGGCTGAACAAAGTGCAGACGCCGCTATCCGGTTAGTGGTGGAAATCAATAAGGCAGCAGAACAAGAAGAAGGAAAACCCGTATTTCCGCTCCAACACAGCATCTATGCGGAATTAGAGGAGGTACACGCCCGACAGACAGCGGAAAAACAACAATCGGAAACAGCCGACGATTCCGCTTCATCGGCCGGCACAGCTCCCGAATACGGGGCGCAGAACAAATTGGTAACGACTGAGCAATACGAGGAACTGAAACGACGGATGCGCGAGAAACTCGGACAACTCAACGCCGGCTTCGACCCCGAAATACTCTCCATAGGTGCACAAATGGCCGCTTACCATGTTGAGGCCGGAGCGCGTCGATTCGCCGACTTCTCCCGCCGGATGATCGCCGATCTGGGCGACGTGATCCGCCCCTATCTGAAACCTATTTACACCGCCGCCCGCCAAATGCCCGGCATGGAGGAATATGCCGCGCAAATGGACAGCTACGAGCAGGTGGAGGCGTTCGACATGGCCGATCTCGACAAGGCCGAGAAAACATCCCAGCCGACAGGAACGGGAGCACAATACCGATTGGCAGGAATATACGACATGACGGGGGCTGTCGAGAAAGACACAAACGAGACTGGCAATCTACGCCCCGAAAAGAACTTCCGCAAGGATTTGGAGCGATTCAGCCGTGCTTTCGCCGATGAATTGGGCTGGGAGCACGAAACGGATCGCAAGGGTAAAACCATCTATGCCCAGACCAATATAGCACCGGCCGGCGGCGACGGCTCGTTTACACTTTGGGCACCCGAAACGGATTTGGGCATTTATGTCAGTGTACCCGTCGCACCACAAAGCTACGACAACCGATACGGGTATTCTAATAACTTGAAAATAAAAGATATTATGGGCTTCGGAGAGCCAATATTATGGCGACTGCGAAACAAAGAACAAACCTTTTTACCCAATGGACACAATCGTTATGCCCCGGCAGATATTACCGTCGGCGAGCTGGCCGAACTTGCAAAAAAAGAATTAAATGCTTATCTTGACAACATAACAGCGGCCAAGACGCTCGACCATATATTACAAGAGAATCAAAATACACGAAACGATGAACGACGGGAAAACAGTAGCGAGAAAGACTATCCCGCTTATGGAGACGGAAGCCGCAAAGACGGCGCTTTGGGAACTGGCATTTTATCAGCCGAGAAGCCTGTTGCAACAGTATCGGGAGAATCCGGCGGAATTGCTCGATTCGATAGACCAGACCGTAACACGGGCGATGCGGTGGCGGCAGGCAGCACTCGAACGGGACGAAGATCCGGTAGTAGTGGACGAGTATTACTATCAACTCCTCCGACCGTGTTACTGTCCGGAGGAGCCGGAACAAATACCCATCAGCGAAAAAATGATGCGGGAGATCATCGCCACGTTGAAAAAGGTGGAGAAAGCGAAGTCGCAAAAAACACCTCGTACAAAAACCATGTAATCGAACGAGGACACGACCTCGCTCCGAGAGGCGAGGTTGGCAAGATCAAAGCCAATCTCGCCGCAATCCGGCTCATTAAAGAAATCGAAGCCGAAGGCCGCGAAGCCACCCCGGAAGAAAAAGCTGTATTGGAGCAATTCTCCGGCTGGGGCGGTATTCCAGCAATCTTCAAAATAGCCCATCCCTACCACAACGAACTGCGCGAACTACTGACAGCCGATGAATACGAAGCGGCACGCGCATCCACAACCACCGCATTTTATACTCCACCCGAAGTCATATCGTCGATATGGGATATGGTGGAACGCCTCGGATTCGACGGTGGCCGCATCCTCGAACCATCGGCCGGCATCGGACATTTTTTCGGTCTGATGCCTCTTTCGATACGGTCGAAATCGGATTTGACAGGAATCGAACTCGACGATCTGTCCGGCCACATCCTTCGTGCGCTCTATCCCGAAGCGCATATCCACATCGAAGGTTTCGAGCAGCAGCGCATACCTAACAACAGCTATTCGCTGGTGATCAGCAATGTACCGTTCGGAACGTTCAAAGTACACGATACGTTCGACCGCGATTTATCCTCACGTTTCGAGATTCACGACTATTTCATCGCCAAAAGCATCCGGAAGCTCAAACCCGGCGGATTGGGCGTATTCATTACCTCGACAGCAACGCTCGATCGGAGTGCAAATTTGCGGAATTGGGTCGTAAACGACGGTAATGCAGACTTCATCGGGGCAGTCCGTCTGAATACCGGTACATTCAAAAATACGGCCGGCACCGAAACCTCGGCCGACATCATTATCGTCCGCAAACGCGACGAAGCCGGGCCGGCACCCTATGCCGTAAATATGCAATCGACCATTACGGAACGCGAGGCGCCCTACGAACGAATTATCAAACTGTCGAACGGGAAGGTAAAGACCGAAGCAGCAACGGCACACATGAACTATAACAAGTATTTTCACGACAATCCGCAGTTCATGGCCGGCCAGATGCGCTTCGGATTCGAAAGTGGCGTGGAAATACGCCCCACAGAACAGCGCTGCGTCCCCACAAGCGACATAGACCAGTCCCGCACGCTCGACAGTTTCATATCCGCACTCCCCGAAAATATCTACACATCGGCCCCGGCACCCGCAACGGAGCGAATACCGCAAGCGGTCGAGGCCCCCAACAGTACAAAAGAGGGAGGACTTACGATCATCGACGGAAAACCATATATCGTGCGGTTCGGACAAGCCGTACCCGCCGACTGGAACTCGTTGAAAATCCGCAACCGCAGTAAAGTCGAAGCGTTAGGCGATTACCTGCGGCTGAAAAGTGCGATCACAGAGCTGCTCGATGCCGAACGCAATGATCTGCCGAACATCGAGCAACTGCGAGCCGAGCTTAACGACGCCTACGCTACCTTCACCCGTCGTTACGGGACATTATCAAGAAACACGCGTATTTCATTCCTGCGCGACGACGTGGATTTTCCCTCCATCGCAGCCATCGAAAACGACAAGGAAATCGTAACTCCCGACGGAAAGAAACGACATGACATCCAAAGGTCGGACATCTTCTTTCGCCGGATGCTGGAACCGACACGCGAACTGAAAGCCGACACGCCGAAAGACGCGATCGCCGTATCGCTCTACCGCTACGGACGGCTCGATATGCCCTATATCGCAGAATTGCTCCACATACCACAAGAGGATACAGAAAAAGAACTGCTCGCACAGGAACTTATCTATGTCAATCCGGTAACGGGTCTTTATGAGGAGCGCAACGAATACCTCTCGGGAAATGTCCGCGAGAAACTCGAACAGGCCGAGCAAGCCAATGAAAACGGACAGTTCGACGCCAACATCCGTGCGCTCGTGAAAATTATTCCGATGGATATTCCGCTGCCGCTGATTAAAGTATCGCTCGGCAGCACATGGATACCCATCGCCCTATACGAACAGTTTTTCAAAGAGACGTTCAACGTAACGGCCCATATCGCCAAAACATCGGCCAACAAGTATATCGCCAAAATCTCGAACGAAGGGAATACGGTCGATACCAATATGGGGATTCCGCAAGCGCCGGGGAGCAAACTCGCACTCGACCGGATGAACAAGACGCAGACCTACATCAGTCGCAGCGAATACGACCCTTTGGCTCAGAAAGAAAAGCGTGTCAAAGACCCCGAAGCGATGACGCAGGCCGCCATGAAACAGACCGAGCTGGAAGAACGATTCGAACAATGGATTAAAGGACAAGATAAAACAACGACCGATAAGCTCGTCGAAATATATAACAGAACCTTCAACAGCACCGTCGAAAGACAAATCGACGTTTCATCGTTCGATTATTTTCCCAACGCCACACACACGAAGAAGCCGCGCGAGCATCAGAAAATCGGTGTCATGCGAGGTTTGCAAGGAGCAACGCTGCTGGCACACGAAGTCGGCACGGGAAAAACCCTGACCCTCATAACTACGGCAATGGAGATGCGGCGGCTCGGTATCGCCCAGAAGCCGTGCATCGTCGTACAACGCTCGACATTCAACCAATTCGCCTCCGAAATAAAATCCCTCTATCCGGCCGCCCGTGTCCTCGTTCCGTCCGAAAAAGACCTCACGGCATCGCAGCGGCAGGAATTATTCGCAAAGATCGCCTATAACGATTGGGATATTGTCGTACTCTATCACAGCTATCTGGATGCCATACCGGATGCCCCGGAGCGTGTCAATGAATATATCGACACGCTGATCGCAGAGAAGATGCAACAGCTCGAAGAAATCGAAGCCAATTCTCCGGACAATGCCAAACGGCAGGCTTATGCAATCAAGAAACAGATCGAAGGACTGGAAAACAAGAAAATAACGGATAAAACAGTCAAAGAGGAAGAAAAACTCAAAGCACAGGCCCGTACTCGTGCATTACGTCTGCTCGACCGCCGCACGGACGAGACGATGACCTTTGAACAGTTGGGAATCGACGCTTTGCTGGTAGATGAAGCACATGCCTACAAGAAGCTCGGTTTTACCACCAACCTGCAAAATATCAAAGGTATAGACCCTGCGGCGTCGCAACGGGCGCAGAGCATGAGGCTGAAAACATCTTATATTCTGGCAAATAAACAGAACAAAAACGTCGTATTCGCCACCGGAACACCCATATCCAATACAATGGCCGAGATGTGGACGTTCCTGCGCTATCTGCTGCCCAAACACGAACTTGAACAGTACGAGATCGCCGATTTCGATTCCTTTGCGAACAATTTCGGAAATATCGAGGAATCGGCCGAGTTTGCCACAAACGGCAAATTCCGCGTAGTCGAACGCTTCGCCAGTTACTCCAACGTGCCGGAACTGCTGGCGATCTGGAAGAAAGTCGCGCACACCGTACTCACGGAGGATGTACCGGATCTGCGCGAAGGTGTAGGAACGCCGCGCATTGAGGGAGGCAAACCGAAGGATATACTGCTCGACCAAACGCCTGCGCTGCGGGCAATCATGCGCAGCATACGGGAAATACTGACTCAATACGACGCTATGTCCGGTAAGGAAAAACGTCGTAACTCCCATATCCCGCTGGTCATGTTCGGACTGGCCAAACGTGCGGCAATCGACGTGCGGCTGGTTAATCCCGCTCTACCGGACGATCCCAACAGCAAAGTCAATCATGCCGTGCGCGAAGTCGTAGAAGATTTGAAAGCAACGGCCGATTACAACGGCACCGTTGCTGTTTTCTGCGACGCCTACCAAAGCCGCGACCACAGCTTCAATCTTTTCGTGGATATGAAGCGTAAATTCATCGACGCCGGCATACCGGCCCAGCAGGTCGCTATCATCCACGACTACATAACGGACGCGAAACGCGAGGCGCTCTACAAGCAAATAAACAACGGCGAAGTACGGATCGTACTCGGCACGACCGAGAAATTAGGTATCGGAGTAAATATGCAGGAGCGTCTGCACATGCTCGTCAATCTGGACGTACCCATACGTCCTATGGACTACCTGCAACGCATCGGCCGCATTGTGCGGCAGGGCAATCTGCACCTGCAAATGGACAAACCCGTGCGTATTCTGCGCCTCGGAGTAAAACAAACGCTTGATGTTACGGGCTACCAACGGCTGAAAATCAAGGAATCGTTCATTAAGCAGGCAATGAAGGGCGAGGTTACGGAACGCTCGCTCGAAGAACCCGAAACCGACAGCAGCGACAGCACGAATTTCGGGCAGATGATGGCCTCACTCTCCGGCAGCGCTGCGGCGCTCGCCCTGTCGCTCGAACAGAATAAACTACGCAAGCTGAGAAACGCACGCGACTACTACAATCAACATCAAATATACGTCGCACATGAACTCAAACGACTGCAAAACGTCCTTCAAACAACCCCGCAAATAATTGCTCAAATCCGTAAGAAAAAAGATTTCCTGCGAAGCCTGTTTCCGGACGATAAAGTGGTATCGGTGGAAGTGGGAAAACTCAAAGCCTCCGAGCCGGAAAAAATCGAAGACCTGTTCGTTCCGCTCTCGAAACGCATCGAAGCCGAAGCGGATGCCCTCCGCCAATCACCCGACCGTACACAATCGGACATGACACTCCGCATCGGAATCAACGGCAAAGAGTTCGACATTATAATTGTTTTACGACGGAATTACCTTTCCAATGAAAAGGAGCGCATCAACCGCACGATTTATTACCAATGCAACGAATGGCGCGACCTGCAAGGCGAAGCCGGAGCTAAGATGATTAACGTCATCAGCCAAGTCGAAAAAGTGCTCTCCGGTGAGGAGTACGACGCCGAAATACAGAAGCGGCAGCTCGGAATGGAAACGGCACAACAAGCCATCGAATATTTACAGACGCAGGTCGGCAATGGATTTCCCAAACAAGCAGAGTTGGAGGCGGCAGAAGAACGCATCGCCGAGCTGGAAGAGCAGATGAAAGTGGAACTGGCAGCGATCGAAGCACAGGAGGAAACCGACAAGTCCGGAACCGCAACCATAGACATCGACCCTGACGAATTGATTGACGACAATGCAGGAAACGGCCTCCGCTTCCGCGACGGTGGCAATCCGTTCGGTTCCGACGCCCCGGCAAGCGATGCGGAGTTGGCTCGCCGCGTTCGCCGGATCGCCCGCACGCTGAACACTCCGGTCGAGATTATCGACGACCTCGATGCAATTACCGATTCCGACCCGCTCGTGCAACGTCGTAAACGACACTCAAAAGGTTTTTACGACCCGCAAACGGGACAAACGTTCATTGTCCTGCCCAATATTACGACACTCGCCGATGCCGAAGCGACCGTATTGCATGAAATTGTCGGACACATGGGCTTACGCTCGCTGATGGGCGACCGTTTCGGCGACTTTCTCGATAAGGTTTACAATGGTCTCGATACCGAAGGGCGCAGCCGTGTGGCCGACATTGCCCGCGAGCAGGAGCACCAATCCTCCGGCGCCAAGCACCGCCAGGCAAATACCCGCCGTCTGGCAACGGAAGAATACCTCGCACATTTGGCGGAAGGCGACATCACGCCGAGCCGCTTTGCCCGGATCATCGGCCGTATCCGCTCGCTGCTACGCGACATATTGCGACTTCCGCTGCGTATCGGCGACCGCGACATCGCTTATTTGTTGTGGTTGTCGAAACACCGCCTGCAAAAAACACGCACGGCCGCCGAAGCCGTCGCCGCAACAGCGACCGAACGACGCATCCGTAAACAGCTTTTCGGTCGTTCTGAAAACGTGCGTTACCGTGCGATATTCGACGACGCTACACCTGAAAATATCGAACGGTATAGCATCGAACGCTACATCCGCGAGCATCATATCACCGGAGTTTTACTCGGCGAACATAATGCCGATGACTTCGCTATGCGTGTATATGGACTGCTTGATGACATGGGCCGAGCCATCATTGACCGCATGGGCAATGATCGTTTGAAGGCCATGCGCAAATACCTCGCATTATTCGACCTCCAAAAGCTCACCGATCAAGAAAGCTATCGCAGCATCATCGACGAACTGGTGAAAACCTTACCCCAAGAGACGAAAGAGCAAATCGTGCGCTCCATGCGCAAACACCTCGATTTCGTCCTCTCCGACAACTACCGCACTCCGTTGCGGCGACGCACGATGAAAAGCGAACGACCTCTACCGGAGAATTTCAAATATGCGAGCGAGTATGTCGAAGAATTGCTTAAAAAGAAACGGGCACAGCCCGAAATGGCTCCGCCGGCCGGAATCGAACCGACTGTGATTTACGACAAGCGGAATTGGAAAAGCCGTCAGCAACTCCGGTTCATAGATAGCACTTTACCCGTCGAAAGATTACAGGAAGAAGTCGTGCGGCGCGGAGGCAGCATCGACGACCTCACGGACATACACAAACATTTGAACCACTTGACAAGCATCGCCAAAGTCGCAATCGACAAATACACGAAAGAGTATTTAGACCCCATACTCGACCAAATCGCAGCCATAGCCCGTGAAACAGGCATGACGGAAACACACATCATCGACTACATCACGGCCGAATCGTCGCTCGAACGGCAGGCAACGGGGATTGCGGCCCTATCCCTCGACCCGCGCGATGCGTGGAACGAAACGCTGGCCCGAAGTATCGTCGCAGATTTCCGCCGCCGGGCCGGAGAGATTCCGACACAGCGATTATGGCAGCGAATCAATGCGGCTAACGACCGCGTGCTGGAAATCCTCGTCGAGGACGGAATGTTAGCCCCCGAACACCGCAAGTTGATAAAGGGGCACGGCTGGGACTACTATGTACCCTTACGGGATTATGATTACAACTACCGCGACCAGAAAGGCGAGCCGGTGGCTTTCGATGCGGCCGACGTGTACGACTTCATCGACGACAGTGCGGGGCCGCGCCCCTTACGGAAAGTGCTGCACGAAGCCGAAGGACGTATCGCAAAGCCCCGCAATCCGATCGCTCAAATGGTGAATATCGGTATCGGAGCGATCATCGCCGCCAAAACCAACAGGGCGAGGCAGTCGGCCTTACGGTTGGTGCAGAACAACAGCCGCAATTCGGAAGACTTGTTCCGCGTCGATAAGGTCTGGTTGGCAAAAGGCATCGGCAACAGATGGGTTACGACGACCATAGACCCCGCCGTCGAGGACATCGAACTATCGAAGGCGGCACGTAAGGAGATCGCCCGGCTGAAAAAGGAGATGAACGCGGCACTTCAAGCACACGATGATGAACTGGCCGACTACCTGTATAACCGTATCGAGGAGACCGAACGGTTCAACATTGTCCGCGAAGCCGAATCGGGCAGTCGTTTCGAGCACGAAGGACACTTGGGACATTCTTACGAACGACAGCGCAATGTGGAATGTTACGTGAACGGTATCCGTTATGTGATAACCTTCGCCGATCCCGCCGTGGCGAACGCGATCAACCAGTATAACCGGCTGGCGATTCCAAAATGGCTGGATGATACGGTCGGGAACGCGACACGCTGGCTGGCAAGAGCTTTTACCTCCCGAAATCCGGCGTTTGTCGCAGCGAATTTCCTGCGCGACGTGCAGCACGCCGCGCTGGTACACGCCATCGACAAAGGCGGGAATCTCGAAGGATTCGTGCGTAACATCCCTGCAAGTATGGCCGCAATCACCCGCGAACTGCGAGGCAAGGCCGAGCCGCTGACCATCGCCGAAACCGGGACGCTCGACGTACTCGACACCGCCGATCGGCAGGAACTAATCCGGCAATTCGGCCGCGAACGGGTCATGGACACGCTTTACGACTATTTCCGTGAAAACGGCGGGGAAACGGGGTTCGTACATAGTAAAGACATCGCCGAGGCCGAAAAGGAGATCAAACGTTACGTTGCATTCCGCACGGGGCGTATAGGTGAACTGCTGAAAGCAACGCAGCGCAGCGAACGCGCCGGGGTATGGCTCTCGTATGCTGCCCGCAAAAGCGGTATGCAAGCAATAGGCGTCGCGCTGGAAAATGCCTCCCGCATTGCCGAAAACACATCCCGTTTGGCGACCTTCACCACATCGCTTGAACAAGGAAAATCGCTCCTTACGGCTATCGACGATGCAAAAAACGTTACGGTGAATTTCAACCGTCGCGGTACGGCAACCCGGCCGCTCGGCATGTTCTACGTCTTTTTCAATGCTTCGGTACAGGGAGCGGCACAGGTCGCACGAATCGCCATGCGTAACCGGAAAAGATTTGCACAGGCTGTTGCCACGCTGACGGCGGCTGGATTTCTCGACAGTCTGCTGCTTGATTTCTTCCTCGCCGGAAGCGGAGGCGACGGCCGCGATCTGGCCGTTACGGAATACGAAAGACATAACCACCTCATCATCCCCGGCATGGGAAAGCGCGGTTACTTGAAGATTCCGCTTCCACAGGGATTCCGGGCTTTCTTCGGCATAGGAACTGCCTTGCATGACCTTTACCGAGGAAAACTCGGCTCCGAAGATGCCGCACGCATGATGCTTACGATGCTCTATGAGGACTTCTCGCCCGTAGCTTCGCCCTCATCCAAAGGAGATGCGACACGTGTACTGATTCCTACGGCTTTGACGCCGTGGTACGACATCTGGTATGCCGGAGAGGATGCGTTCGGTTATCCTGTCGGACGCCGCAGCTACTCGACGACGGCAAACTATCCGCTCTCGGAAATGGGACTGAGAAACGTAAACAAAGCGATTTATTACCTCTGTCGAGGGATCAACAGGTTAGGCGGCGGCGATGAGAACACACCGGCCGGACTACGCAAGAACGGAGAAATCGACCCGCTGCTGCGGGGTATCTTCGAGTACAACCCCTCGCACGTCGAACACGTATTGACCTATTACGGCGGCGGAATGGGTAAGTTCATCAAAGACATGGTGCACACCTCGCAGGCGCTATTCACCGGAGAAGAAATCAGCAGCCGCGATCTGCCCGTAATAAATCGCTTCTATGGAACGGCACGCCCCGAAAATCCAGCCGAACGGTATTACACCCTCCGCGACCGTCTGACGAATATCGAAGCCAAATATAAACGCATGGGGCCGGCACTCGACCGCACCGATCCTGCCGTACAACGGAATCTGCAACGTATCGCAATTTTCAAGGCACACCAAACGGCGGTGAACAAGCTGCGGGCGATACTTGCCGATACGCGTCCCAATACCGCAGCTTATGACCGATTACAAGAAGAATTGAACGAAACGATGATGAACGCATTAAACGAGGACGACCATGTTACGGAATATTGATACCCGGCGGTTGAAACTGTTGGCCCAAACGGATAAAAGCGTCGCTCGAACACGCCGCGAATGGGAGCAAGGCACGATGCGCTACGCCGACGACAATCTAACGCTCCTGTGGCGTTGTGCGCGGGATTGGGACGCAATGGACTACCTGCGCAAAGAGCACTCCCGGAATCTGCGATACAAGAACGGCGACCAATGGAGCGACACGGTACCCGACCCCGACCATCCGCACCGGACGATCCGCGAAGATGCGCTGATCTCCCGCAGCGGGAAAGTGCCGCTCAAACACAACTATATCCAGCAATATATCCGTAATATTCACGGACAACTCCTTTCGTCGCCCACGCAAACGGTCGTATATGCCCGCAGTCGCGACGACCAGCCGCTCGGAGAAATGCTGACCAACGCCCTGCAAGCGTGCCACCAGCTCAACAGAATCCGAAAAATAGACATCAACGTTGTTGAGGAACTCTGTCTGACGGGGATAGCCTGCGCGAAGGTACGCTACGGCTATTGGAGTACCAAGAACCGCACGGACGGAAAAATCGACCTCGTGAACATCAACCGGCTATTTTTCAATGCCGACATCGAAGATCCGCGACTGACAGACATCCGCCGCATCGGAGAGCTGCACGACTACACGTTCGACGATTTGGTGCGCAACTTCGCCACATGCCGTGAAGACGTGCAGGCATTACGCGAAATTTATGGCATCTGCCACGACCATACAAAGCTGGAAAACCTCTATGAAAATCACGCCTCACGGCTTCAAAATCTGAATTTCCTATACACGAACGACCTCGGCAAATACCGCGTTATCGAGGTGTGGGAACGCCTCGGCCGCTGGGTACTATACATACATGACTACGCCGACGGAACGGAGGAGATATACACCGAACTCACGATGCAAGAAGTCGAAGCGATCAACGCCTCGCGCATCGAGCAAGGTATGGCCGCAGGGATCGCCCCAGACACAGTGAAACTCATCTACGCCCGTGAACAGTACGAATATTATTGGCGGGTGAAATACCTTACGCCGAACGGCTACTGCATCAAAGAGACCGAAAGTCCCTATGCACACGAAGAACACCCCTACGTGCTTGCGGCCATGCCCGTAATCGACGGACGGTTCAAAGCCGTATTATCGGACGTAATAGACATTCAGCGCTATATCAACCGGCTATTGACCCTTTTGGATTTCATCATCGGAGCCTCGGCAAAAGGGCTGTTGATGGTTCCGCAGGAGTGCATACCCGACGATATGGACATTCAGGATTTCGCACGCGAATACGTCAAAACGAACGGCGTCATTCTTATCAAAAAAGGGGCCTACGACAAACTCCCGAAGCAAATATCCATGAACGGCACCAATATCGGAGCATGGGAAATGTTCGCGCAGGAAATGAACATCATGCAGCAAATCAGCGGACTGAACGGAGCGGTACAGGGGCAAGTTCCGCGAGCCAATACGCCGTCGAGTCTCTACGCCCAGCAAGCACAAAACTCGATGATGAATTTCGTCGTGCTGTTCGAGAATTACAATATGTTCTGCGAGGAACGCGACGAAAAACTGCTTAAAGTCCTCATGCAATACTACACGACCCGTCGATACATCGGCACCAATGGTAAAACCGCCGGAGAGATGGCGAAATTCTACGAGCCGGAAATGGCGCAGAAAATCGAAGATTTTAACCTCACGGCCGCAAAATCGAACGATACGCCCGTATTCCGGCAAATGACCGACGACCTATTGATGAAACTGCTCGAAAGCGGCCGCATACCGCTCGAAATATTCCTCAATAACTGCTCGCTGCCGGGGGCCGACAAACTACTCGCCGAGGTCAAGTCTTTCAACGAACAGGCCGCAGCCGGTCAAATCGACCCCGAAGCCCTTACGCAGTTGCAACAGGCGGCACAACAGAACGCCGACCCGAACGCTATGGCCATGATGCAACGGTATATGGATGCCAATTAACATATCTGCCAAAAATAAATTCACTTTTTTAGCGAATTTTTGAAAATAAGCACTATCTTTGCAATGTAAAAATCAGCAATAATGATTGTAAAATTCCAAAAAGAGTATCTATCGGAATTATACTACGAAGGAAAGTGTAAAGATAGAAAACACCGTTACCAACCGACAATAGTTAAACGCTACAAGCAACGTATAGATATTCTTAACGATGCAAGTTGTATCGAAGCTCTTTATCAGTTACATTCATTGGGGTACGAGGTACTGACTGGAAATAAAGAAGGTATTTCCTCAATCAGAGTGAATGACCAGTATCGGATTGAATTTTTGGTTTCGCACGAAGCCGACGGGAAAGAGCAAATAACGATTTGCAATATTATTGAGTTGTCGAACCACTATAAATAATTGCTATGGGAAATTTAGGTTATCCATACACTCCTACGCATCCGGGAGAAATACTGAAGGAGGAGATCGAATACAGAGGCATCTCGCAGAAAAAATTGGCCGAACAGATAGGTATTTCCTATACGATGCTCAATGAAATTCTGAACGCGAAACGCCCTGTAACCGAAACTATGGCCTTGTATTTCGAGGCTGCATTGGGAATCGAAGCCGAAATGCTTACCAATATGCAGACTCGATACAATATGCAAACAGCTCGCAAAGACAGTAAACTGACGGCTCGATTGCAACAGATTCGGAAGTTGGCCGCAATACTATGAAAAATTATGAGCATAGAGTGCATTGCAGCTAAAAGATTATCGGACAAACCAAGTAAAAGAATCCCGATAAATACTTATCGGGATTCTTTATTCATAAACGTCAATTTGCTATTTTACTTTACAGTCCTAAATAGACAATCTCGTCCTTTGGAAAAATCTTCTAAATAAGAATAAGCTATTTGAATATACTTCTCTTTGAACAAATGTTTTTTTCGAGGAGACCAATTTTGAATCTGTGTAATGGTTTGCGCCAAGTCAATATAAGTATTTTCTTTCCGAACATACGCAACAGACGCGAGAATTTCCAGAGACAAAGCCGATTGAAATCCAGAGATCAATTTTATCAATAATTTCAAACGATCAACCTGTTCCGACTTCAACTTTGTTTTCACATATTCGCTAACTTCCTTCATCGTGCTATATTGCAACTCCAAAGAATCGAAAGCTCCGATCTTCATCTGTTCGAGACCTTTGATATATTTCCCGTTAATGTCGTGCAGAATATATCCGACCTGAGTGCAATAGGGGCCATAATGTCCTGCAACGAATTTCAGTTTGCCAAATGAAGGTTCACCCAGCAATTGCATAAAATATGCTAATTTATTTGCGACGAATAAACTGCTGTTTTCTCCTAACGATTCATAATAAAACAGAGCGTACAGCAACATGGCTCTCGCCGGAGTTAATTTTGCCTCCCGACAATTCGTTTCCTGCTTCAACAATTCGCTGACGGCTTCGTTCGGCTGATAGATATGAATATCCACATTTAATTCCCCGAGATACTTTTCCATCAACTCTTTCACCTTGCTCCAATCCAATCCACCGTTGCCGCATCCAAGAGGAGGAATAGCGATACTTTTTATCCTATATTGATCAAGAACCCGCACCAAATCTTTCAGTCCTTCTTCAATATATTCATATTTGGAACGATGCTTCCAGTCCTTTTTCGTCGGGAAATTAATTATCCATTTAGAATCGGTCGAAAGGTTACTGTCTCGTGTTACCAACAATTTGCCTGGGAAAATGCTGCCCTCTTTACACGCTTGTTGATATACTTGAAAATTATAAGGATACCTATCCTTGAATTGCAAGGCGATTCCTTTACCCATAACACCAACGGTATTAACGGTATTGATCAAAGCTTCGTCGGAAGCAGCCAACAAATTACCTGTCACATAATGTATCATGGATAAAAATAGTTATTTTTGCTATCAACGTATATCGGTATCTCAATGGATAAACGAGATAAAATTGTTTTTACATATGCTTCACGGTCTGCCGTTTTGACAATAATTCCGGCGACACACGAAACCGGCACACAGTCTTTCACCAAAAATTCGGCCTGTTTTCTCCGCATCCGATCCATATTGGCTTCATCATTCCCCCAAAATTGCGTGCAGACGACTTCCCAATCCACATGGGTCAAATCCTTGATGTCATTATAAAATTCAGTAAGTTTATTCTTTGCATGTCCATCGGTAAAGCACCATGCAGGACATTGCGCAACAATATCCTTAATACGACAAACGATATAAATCAATTCGTCCTGCGGTCTTTTTCGGATACCCCGATACCCTGTTTTAATATTCAATAACATCGGAGAATGGCCTCCGAAATAAAACGGAATATAATCCCCTAAATCCCCGCCCGGAGGATCAATTCGAACATGAAAATTTTGTCGCTGTTCGATTAACTGAATATCCCCGATATTGATATATTCAGGATCTTTCATACGACTATTCTTAGTGTACAATCCATGTTTTAGAATGAATTCCAAATTGGAATAGTGGATCATTCTAAAAATGAATTTTGAAGTATAGTCTATTTGAATATCCATATCTTTATATCACAAATGTAAGAAAATTTTAACTTACAAAAAATTTCTATTGAGAAGAATCGCGTAATTTATCTATTGGTATTCAAATAGCGATAATATGAATTATTTTAAGGCCCACCTGTTTGATCCCATCGTCCTGCATAAGAAAATCCCGGCGGATACCGCTGGGATTTAATAAGAAACCCGAAAAGAGCCGGCCTGCATCGATGCGCCTCCGCAAAGCCGGTCTGTCCGGATTTCCCGTCATTTCATATCTTCAAAATCGGAGCATCTCCCCGAAACGTCCGTTTTTCCACAATCGTAAACCCATGCAGAAAGGTGATATTGCTGCGGTGCAGCGTGATCCGAAGGATAAAACCCTGCGGCTGCAAGCCGCAGGGAATAAATCCAATCAATCCAATGAATCGGATGGTCGCTTCGCGCCTATTCTTGGACGGGACGCACCACGAAGCCGTCGGAGCGGTAGTTGATGCTCAGCGGGTAGATGTACGACGAGCGGAAGCTCAGGCTACGGCCGTAGCTCGTCGAGTACGGCACGGCCGACCAGAAGTAGCCGAGGCTGCCGACGTTGTTCACCGTGCCCGCCGAGTAGCTGCGATAGCCCGAAGCCGGAAAGAAGATCGTACCGCCCGCAGTGTCGTAGCTCCCCTCGCCCGTCATCTTGTTACAATAAAACTCCCAACCGAAATTATCGGTAAAATCGGTGGTGGAGGTATAGGGCGAATTGAATCGGGAGCCGAAGTAAGAAGACCCGAAAACATTGCTGCCGTTATACGTAAAGCCCGTAAAGGCGTTCGACGAAGGCAGATGGTAGCCGACGGGCGAAGGATCGTAAATCGTCTTAACCACCGCATTGTCGTTAGCCGTCGTCACCGTATTGTCGCCGCTCCAAAGATTGGAATAGGACGTGGCGCACCAATCGTAGATCGATGAACTGCCGTAATTGTAGAATATATGCGGATGCTGGATGGAAACGCCGATGGCGACCTTGCCGGTTCCCGATTTGTCGAACGCATAGCCGTCGGAATAGCAGCCCTTATCGACTGTGGAGCCGGAAGCGTTGCGAATACCGGCCAACATCGGGTCCTTGCGTCCGAACTGGAAATAAGGCTGGTTACCGAAATTTACGACCGAATGCGATGCCTGGGTGAGCGTTATGACCTGCATGGCACCGGTCTCCGCCTGCGTGAAGCGAACCTTCACGCTGCGGGCGTCGTAGGTGGTGGTTTCCGCATCGCACCAGCCGATATTGACCGGCATCATTTTATACGCTATACCCTGGTAGTTGGTCACGGTCCTGACATCGCTGCCCAGCTCGTAGTCCGTCACCCAGATATGCCAGCTCCACATGATACGGCTGTCCGTGTCACGCACGGCCACGATAGCGTTGCCCTGCTTGATCGTCGCTTGCGGCACGTCGAAGGTCAGGCTGTGCTTGTCGGACGAAAGCCGGACATTCGTCACCAGATTTTCCTCGTCCTGCCAAACGAGTACGGCATCCAGGGGCGTACACCCCGCATTGTTATAGATATAGGGATCGGTGATAGCCGCATCGAGATGGTTTACGAAGGTCTTCAATACGTATGTTCCGCTGGACTGCGAAGTGTAGGCCGAAGCGTTCGTACCGCCGTCCTTGATAGCGTTACCATAGACCAACGGCAGGGAGTACTGTCCCGGGGCGTTGATGACGTAACAGTTGGCGGTCCGCATCGCGGTCGTGCCACCGGAGGTCGAAAGATCGTACGTGCCGCTGACAGAAGCTGCCATTTTCAAAGTTTCGTTATGCGAATTGGAAGTGACACCCGTTTGAGCCGCAATCGTAGCCGAGAACGACGTGGCCGACGTACCGCCGTTGCCGCTCGCGGTAAAAGCTGTGAGCCATTCCGGACGGGCGATCACGTTGTAGCCCCCGCTGCCGTCATCCTCGACAAATTCGGCGGTCCAGGCCACCGGAACGGTTCGCGTAGCATCGCCCGGACGGGAAACGGCGGCATAGCTGGTCACCGAATAATTTTCGCTGCCTCCGGCATAGGTAAAATCGGCCGGAGCCATCACGGTAAAAGTCGGAGTGATTACGATGCTCGACGTCGAAATCCGGTAAGTGACGGTTCTGCCCATCGGCCATTGGCTGCCTGCGATAGAGGCGGTTAAAGTTCGTTGTGTCGAAGTCAGGTCGTCCGTATAGACGACCTCGATCGAAGCGCCCGACGGAAGCGTCTGCGGCAACATCATGAAGGTCGCTGCGACAGGAGTGATCTCCTGGTCCGCAGACCCGTCCACAGTAGCCGCAAGTGTCTGCGAAAAGTCTGTCGTAGCGCCGTAACCATTCCACGAATCGGAACCCATCGTATGCGAACCGGAACCGTAAACGCCCTTGAGCGTGATTTTCGTAATGCGCCCGGACATCATATCGTCGCCCGTAGTGAAGCGTACGGCAGTGAGCGCGTGAGCGAAACTCAACGGAGCCGCCGCAGCGGTATTGCCGGCCATCCCGGAGGTAGCAGCGACCAGCAAATCCTGCTGGTCGGCGACGGCTGTCGGGACCGTATAGGTGATCGACGGAGTACCGGCCGACGTCTTATCCGAAAGAACGATCCCCTGGCCGCCATAGGGCGCGTAAGCGAAGAAACGGATGTTGCGTCCGGCACCGGGCCAGTAATAGGAGGTCGTCCAGGACGATGCTTCGGTCACCTCGACATCGTACATATAATCCGGCAAGCAGGAATCCTCGCTCCAAGTCCCCGTATAAACCGAAGCCAATACGCCGAACGAATCGTAAAAGGTCCCCGTTTCGACGGGCGTGGCACGCGTCTGCAATCGGTCGGTTTGCACATTCGGGTACGGTGCGGCGATTCCGTCGGCGACCGAGGCGTGCAGGAACAGCGTGTCCGCAGGGTTTTCTCCCCGGAGCGAAAATACTTCCGCGACGTTTTCCGGAGAGGCAGCGCTCTTCTCTTCCGACCCGGCAGCACCGCATCGCAACTGCGTATTCCAGCCGTCCGCTTCGGCGACTGCGAAACGAAGCATATCACCGTGCAGTTCTCCATCCACTGCCGGGTCTTTCGAACAGGAGGTCGCAGACACGGCTGTCACCAGAGCAAATACCCGCAGAAAATTGCGTAACGGGAAAGTTGCAAGAATCTGGAAAATTGAAACTACGGAGACGATTGCGTGATGCTTATGCTATGCTTACGCATAGCG